>Ga0209431_10005149_pt1 | contig 10219 bp, 5 predicted proteins | sample RifCSP13_3_FD_184021 | JGI IMG/M metagenome (GOLD analysis project Ga0209431, IMG submission 184021) | Soil microbial communities from Rifle, Colorado - Rifle CSP2_sed 13_3 (SPAdes) (version 2) | ecosystem: Environmental > Terrestrial > Deep subsurface > Rock core/Sediment | place: Rifle... | reverse complement strand
ATCCTTGAGTATTCGAAACAGGCAGCTTGAGGATACTACCTTTGGTATTTTCTCAGCCAACCTGGTAAACGGGCAATGGATAAATATAACCCCGTTCAGGTTCAACAGGCCCGAATACAATACGGGTTATCCCTGGCTTTCAGACGACGGATCAAAGCTTTATTTTTGTTGTGACAAACCCGGTGGTACCGGTGGTTTTGATATTTATGTTTCCACCCTTGAAAATGGTTTATGGGGCAAACCGGAAAATCTCGGGGAATCTGTAAATACACCCCGGAACGAAGTATTTCCATTTCTTCACCAGAGCGGCAGACTTTATTTTGCTTCCAGGGGACATAAACCGGGTGAGGATCTTGATATATTCCATACTGCTTTTGTTGACAGTGCCTGGTTACGTCCGGTACCTCTCGGAGAGCCTTTTAACACGGACAATGATGATTACGGCCTGATCCTGAATGCTGTCATGGATACCGGTTATTTTGTCACCGACCGGGCCGGTACTCCGGATATCTTTATGGCGGCATCAACAATTCCCACATTCGCCTCCTGTAATAAACAGGAAGAAAATGATTATTGCTTTGTGTTTTATGAACCCAACAACAACGAATTGGATACCACCGCATTTGCCTATGAATGGGACCTGGGTGACGGAACCCTGATCAGGGCGCTTGAAGCGGAACATTGTTTTGCAAAACCCGACACCTACATGGTGCAACTGAATGTGATCGATAAGCTTACCAAGGAAGTGTATTTCAGCCAGGCCAGTCATACTTTTATTGTTGAACAGATCAGACAACCCTATATTGTAGCCCCTGACACGGTCGTTGCCGGCCATGAATTTACCCTGAGCGGATGCGAGACCCATCTTCCGGATTTTACTATCGACGGATATTATTGGGATTTAGGGGACGGTCAGCGGGCAACCGGAATAGAAATCAATCACAACTTCCTTTTTCCGGGAACCTATCAACTTCAGCTGGGCGTTGCCAACCGGGTTGCCGATACCGGAGAATTACTCCTGAAAGAATGCGTGAACCGCCGCATCGTGGTAGTTAATCCGGTGAAATAAAATACTTTCATGGTTTCATCAATAAAATGAATCTATTGCATTTTTTTATCGTATAGCAAGTATCTTTCGTGTCAAAAACCAGATTGTTGATTATGAAATATTTCTTTTCACTGATATTTGCCGTTGTTCTGCTTACAGGAGCCAGTGCACAACCGGTACCTGCAAGTGATGAGAACATTCCCTACCTGATGACGTTCGGTCCCAAGGTGGAAACGTCGTGGGGTGATGATGATTTTTCACAGACATTCTTTTTCCTGATCCCCAAGAGTTTTAACCAACCCATATATGTCAGGGTATATGATCCTGATATCGGAGGTACGGTTGATGAACTTAATGGGGTGTTCGACACCAAAATGACCTATTCGGTATATGGCGGCAAAGAGTGCTACACACATAAAGATGCCCAGGAAACGCAGCCAAAGGGAAATTACAAAAGCGGTAACCTGCTGGCCTCGAAAACTTTTGGCGATCAACCCAATTATGACAAGAACTGGTACACTTTCGGGCCCTTCAATCCTTCGGAAGGTGAGTTTGTTCCGCGATTCGACGGATATATTTTCAAGGTAATTTGCGATGGTATTTCAGGTGACGACGGTAACCTTTACCGGTATTTCCTATCGGCGAAGATGGACGAAAATAAGGCTGTTGAAGGTGCCAATGCATTTGCTTATGAATACTCCTTCAGGATGCATGAAAACCCGGTGGAAGTTTCGCATATATATCCCTTTGTGGATGACAGGGCTATTTCGGTCAAACTGTCAAATTTCGACTGGGACAGCGATGGTTTTATCCGGACGGTTTCCGTTGCCCGTAAAGGCCAGCTCAGTAAAGTTTCAGGTGAGGACAACTGGATAGAGGATGAATTCACCATATTTACCGAAGAAAAAAACACATCCCTGGATATCCAGTTCATCAAGCGAAAAGGTCCCGCGGTTAAAAACAACAACGTAGTGGTGAATGTACGGAACCAGTATGGTGAGTTGTTGCCATTTTACGTAATTCCCATCGGAGGTGTACCGAAATACAAATATGATATTGGTACCAGGAAACCGGTTAAATAAAATGGTTATCAACATGATCAAATCAACAAAAGCCCTCCTGGCTGTCTTAATACTTGTCTTTCTTTCGGGATCAATAGTTTCACAGGAGTACAGGATCAAAAACCTCGGAGTTCGCGAGGGTATTTCCCATCCTTTTGTATATTCAGCAAATCAGGATGCACGTGGATTTATCTGGGTCACTACCGGTGAAGGTCTTTGCCGTTTTGATGGTTTTGAATTCAGCACGGATATTATTCAGGATTCCCTTGCACGCGAAGTGGCAGGTATCAGTTACCGTGACAGCAGCGGAGTGATCTGGTTCGGCTATTTGAATGGTGATATTGCCCGCTATGACGGTTCAAAGTTCGAGGTCATTAACACCGGGATGGATATCAACGGTTCCATTACCGGATTTACAGCTTTGGATAAAACCACCCTGCTTGTTTCCACGTTAAACAACGGGTTGCTTAATTTGGATGTACAATCAGGCAAAGCATCTGTTACCGGGGGGATCGGGCAGGGAACGTTCACCGCGGTATTTGCAAGGCAGAAATTATTGTTCCTGGGTTCACAGGATGGATTGTTCATTTATACCCTGGAAAATGCCGGTAGGAATGCTACCTTAACCGCAACAGTCACTGAACTTGAATTTGTAAGGGTGCAGGATATCCAGCCTTCCCTTGACGGCAACGCTTTCTGGATCGCCACGGAAGACCAGGGAGTATTTTACCTGGCGGTTAACGGCAACAGTTACACGCTCGCTAAAACCAGTCCGGATTTCGTTACGGGCAACGAGAACGTGCAATCGGTTTTTGAGGATTCTGAAAAGTATTTATGGGTAAGCACGCTTCGCAATGGTGTTTACCGGCTCGGCATGCCGGACGGGAAAGGTAATTTCGGGACCAGGACTATTTATAATAAGGCATCCGGACTTCCGGGGAATTCGGTGAAACGGGTATTTGAGGACCTTGAAGGAAATATCTGGATAGCTACCTATGGCGACGGAATAAGTTTACTTTCACAACAGCCGTTTGCCTTCGACAGTTTTCAAAATCCCGGACTTGAAAATGATTTTCAATCTGTTACCGTTTCCGATGAAGGAACACTGTATGTGGGCGGCAGCGGTGGCTTGTTCCGGCTCAGAAAAGGAACCGACCGGGCTGCGGTTAGAGTAAGCGGAATACCGGAGGACATGATATCTGCCCTGGCCATTGACGGACAAAACCTGCTGATCGGTACCGAAAACAACGGGCTATTTGTTATGAACACAAATTCCTCATCCATTCGCAAGATAATGTATGAGTCTGGTTCCATGGGAAATTCAGTAAGTTCGGTAGCAGCCGGTAAAAAATACATTTATCTTGGGACCCGGGATGGGATCTTCCGGTTCGACAAAGAATTCCGTGAAACAGGACATTACAATACCGATGATTTATTACCCCACAACAATATTGAACATGTTTTTGTCGACAGCCGGGATAGCCTGTTGTTTGCGACCAAGTCCAACGGCATATACCAGCTTGATGAACAACAGGGTGAAGCGATAAACCTTTACCCGGCCGGTGAATCCGAGATTGAATTCAGGTCGATTGCCGAGGACCAGCAAGGCGGTATCTGGGCAGCAACCTATGGCGATGGCATCTTCCTTTTTAAAAATGATTCTGTTTACCGCTTCATGCAAGGTTCGGGCTTAAAGTCTGATTTTTGCTACAGCATTATTCAGGGTGCCGGACGGAGTATGTGGGTTGGTCACCGGCTTGGGATCAGCAGGATTAATACCGGGAATCTCCGGATCAGTGTGTATGACATGAACATCGGTATTACAGGCGACTGCAATGTAAATGCTGTTTTCAGGGATAAACAGGACATTGTTTATTTTGGCACAACCGAAGGCCTGTTGTCATATAATCCGGCAAAGGACAGGAAAAAGAAACTTCCTCCCTTTACCAATATCACAAGTCTCCTTATTTCGGATAAACCTTATGATTTCGACAAACCGGTTGTACTTCCGTACAAACTTTACAAGCTCAGGATCGATTTCATCGGCCTCAATTACAGCGATCCGCAATCGGTGCGATACCAGTACAAGCTGGAAGGATATGATCTTGAATGGTCGGATGTTACCAACCAGACCTTTGTAAACTATCCAAGGATAGAGGACGGAGAATATATATTTTACCTGAGATCATTCAACGGAGAAGGGCTTACACAGGAACAACCGGTGAACATTAAAATAAGTGTGAAATTGCCGGTTTGGAAGACATGGTGGTTTATAGCCCTGTCATTTCTTGCCCTGCTTTTTGCGTTTTATCTGTTCATTAAGATCAGGGAGCGGAAACAGCGGCAATTGCAGGAATACCTTGAGCGCGAACTTACTGCCCGCACCAAAGAGGTTGTGGAGCAAAAGGAAGTAATTGAAATAAAAAACAAGGATATTACCGACAGCATAAACTATGCAAAGCGGATACAGACCAGTATGTTGCCCCCGGTAATGCGTCTTCAGCAACACTTTTCGGGATGTTTTGTATTTTATAGTCCGCGGGATATCGTCAGTGGCGACTTTTACTGGTTCGACCAGGTAAATGAAAACAAATTCATTGTGGTTTGTGCGGACTCGACCGGCCATGGCGTGCCGGGAGCTTTTATGTCAATGATCGGTTCAACCCTGATCAAGGATATCTGCACCCGAGCACAGAACAACTCACCGTCACAGGTATTGCAGGTACTGGACGAGGAATTAAGGAATACGCTCAACCAGAACCTGGAGGATGGAACAAAACCGGGTGATGGCATGGATATCATTGTATGTGAAATTGACCTGAGAACCCATTATGTACGGTATGCTTCAGCTATGCGCCCCATGATCATTTACCGGAACGGCGAGGAGTATTTTGTAAAGGGCAGCCGCAATTCGGTAGGCGGTCACTATGAAAGGGAAGAAAACCTGTTTGCCGATGAGGGATTACAACTTAGCAAAGGTGATACCATATATATGTTTTCCGACGGTTATTCCGACCAGTTTGGCGGTCCGATGGGCAAGAAATTCAAGATGGTACGACTTAAGAACCTTTTGCTGGATATACACCAGAAACCCATGGAGGAACAGTACACCCATATAAAAAACACCTTCACCCTGTGGAAGGAAAACTTTGAGCAGGTGGATGACGTTTTGTTTATGGGTATAAAAATATAATACACCCCGTCGGGGTATTACTTAAAAGCATTCATTTTGAGCATGGCGATCTCCTTTTCGTTCAGGAAACGCCACTCACCCCTGCGAAGACTCTTTTTGGTCAGCCCGGCAAAATAAACCCGGTCAAGTTTAACCACCTCGTACCCAAGGGATTCGAATATCCTGCGTACAATATGATTCCTTCCCGAATGCAGTTCGATGCCAACCTGGCTCTTGTCGGCAGGATCGGCATAGCTGATGGCATCTGCTTTGATGGATCCGTCTTCCAGCGAAACTCCCGTGCCGATTTTTTCAAGATCTGCCTGTTTCAGGTTCTTATTAAGATGAACATGGTAAATTTTGAGCTTTTCAAATTTCGGGTGGGTGAGCTTCCTGGTCATGTCTCCGTCATTGGTGAGCAGCAGGACTCCTGTGGTATTCCGGTCGAGGCGGCCAACAGGGTAGATACGTTCCTTACAGGCTCCTTTTACCAGATCAAGAACGGTTCGTTTGGCATGGGGATCTTCTACCGTGGTCACAAAATCCTTGGGCTTATTCATCAGGATATACACTTTCTTTTCTTCCCGGAGGGTTTCATCGTTGTATTTGACAACGTCCCCGGGACTTACCTTCACACCCAGTTCAGTGATCAGTTTGCCATTCACGGATACCAGGCCGGCTTTGATGTATTCATCCGCTTCACGCCTGGAACAAACCCCGGTGCTGGCGATGTACTTGTTCAACCTGATCTGTTCAGTTTCATGTCCGGTTTTGGGTATTTCCCTGGGTGGCTTCTTCCAGGGCATTACCTTGCGTTCAGTTTTTTTTCGGGGATTTCCGGCTGAAGCCGCACTGCGTTTTTTGGGTGCTGCCCCTGCTTTACGGGTACCTCTGGAAAATACCATTATGATCAGAATTTATCAGTTAAACAGTGTTGTTTATATAGGAACAGAACAACTTAAATTTCTAATTTTGAGTTTTTAAAATTACGAAAATATACGACCTTATTCTAGTTAATAAATTTTAAAAATCCAACCATGACCTTAATTAAATCCATTTCCGGAATTCGGGGAACCATTGGCGGAAAGCCCGGAGATTCACTTACACCGCTTGATATCGTTAAGTTCACCTCAGCTTACGGATCCCGGATAAGAAATAATGAAGTGAAACCTGAATATACTGTGGTTATCGGACGCGATGCCCGGGTATCCGGTGAAATGGCTTCGATGCTGGTAGCCGGAACACTGATTGGAATGGGAATACATGTAATTGACCTGGGTTTCGCCACTACACCCACAGTTGAAATTGGCGTTACTTACCATAAGGCCGACGGTGGTATTATTCTTACGGCAAGTCATAATCCCGGGCAATGGAATGCGTTGAAGCTGCTCAACAAACAGGGGGAATTCATATCTGCCGAAGAAGGATCGGCATTGCTGGCACTTGCAGCCAGCGATACATATTCCTATGCGCAGATCGGACAACTTGGCAAGCTCACACGTTTCGACGGGATGGACGATATCCATATCGACGCGGTGCTGAAAATGAAATATGTAGACACCGATGCGATCCGTAAGGCAGGATTTAAGGTGGTTATCGATTGTGTGAATTCGGTTGGCGGGATCATTCTTCCAAACCTCCTGAAAAAACTTGGCGTAACAGAAGTAATTGAATTGTACTGTGCGCCCACGGGAATTTTTCCGCATAACCCCGAGCCTTTGCCACAAAACCTGGGTGACATAGCCAACGCCGTGCCGGAACACAAGGCTAATGTAGGATTCGTGGTGGATCCTGATGTCGACAGGCTTGTTATCATTAATGAAGACGGCACGATGTTCGGAGAGGAGTATACGCTGGTAGCGGTTGCCGATTATATCCTTCAGCATTCCCCCGGGAATACGGTGTCGAACCTTTCTTCCACCATGGCCCTGCGCGATGTTACAATGAAATACAATGGTGCCTATTCTGCCGCCCCGGTAGGAGAGGTGAATGTTGTACATGAAATGAAAAAAACAAATGCGGTTATCGGCGGAGAGGGCAACGGAGGCATAATTTATCCTGCCCTGCATTACGGGCGGGATGCTCTCGTGGGTATTGCTTTGTTTCTCACACACCTGGCAAAATCGGGGAAAAAATGTTCTGCATTGCGCCGGTCTTACCCCGATTACTACAATTCAAAAAATAAAATTGAACTATCTCCCGCTGTAGATGTTGATAATCTTATTAATGCCGTAAGGGATAAATACAAAAACCATCCGGTAAATGACAGGGATGGTATCAGAATTGATTTTGAAAAGGAATGGGTACATTTGCGAAAATCAAATACCGAACCCATCATCAGGATCATCAGCGAAAGCACCACAGCAGAAAAAGCCGAAGCGCTGTCCTTAAAAATGATTGGTGAAATAAAATCACTTATCGGATAACATACATATGAACAGGTTGTTGTTGCTTACACTTTGCCTGTTGATGCCTCTGCAGCTGTTCTCACAGGATGGTTATTTTTCCGGAAGGGTAATCGACAGTGTAAGCCATGAACCGCTGGCCTTTGTAAATATTGTTTACAATACAGCAGGTCAGGGCGTTGTCACCAATCTCGATGGTATATTCAGGATCCCCCGTTCGGGCAAGGTTCAGTTCCTCAACCTGAGATACGTAGGATACAGGCAAAAAAGCATTCCCATGAATCCGGCGAATTATAACAAGGGTCTGGTTATCACCCTGTCGCCTGAACCGATTGACATTGGTGAGGTGATTGTATATCCCACTGAGAATCCTGCACATCGCATAATCAGACTGGCAGCCGAAAACCGCCTCACCAACCATCCCGAAAAGGCAGGACCATTTTCCTATATTTCATATGATAAAATGGTGTTTAACCTGGATACTTCGGGGGTGTCGGATGTGCCGGATACCATCCGTTATGGAATGGACGGTAAAAGCGTGATTGATCTTAAACGATTCCTGGATAAGCAGTACCTGTTTATGATGGAATCGGTAAGCAGCCGGAAGTTCTTGTCCCAGGATAAAAACAAGGATGAAATTATCGCCTCAAAAGTGTCAGGAATTGCACAGCCCTCGTTTATGGTCATGGTCCGTCAGTTTCAGTCGTCCTCATTTTACGACAACTTCATCAACATTGCAAACCGGCAGTTGCTTAATCCCATCAGTACCGGCAGCACCGACAAGTATTTTTTTCTCATCCAGGATACTGTTTATACCCACCGCAACGATACGGTCTTTATTATATCCTTCCGTCCCCGGCAGGGAAAGAATTTCGAAGGCATGCAGGGTGTCCTGTACATCAATTCACACGGGTATGCTGTTCAGAATGTGCTTGCGGAAGCCCATGACCAGCAGCAGGAATTCATGAAGGTTTCAATACAACAGCAGTATGAACTTGTTGAAGGGAAACGCTGGTTCCCGGTACAGCTCAACACCAGCATCGAAATAACCAGGAACCCGATGGGTGGCAGCATGGGGCCTATGAAAATGACCGGAACAGGAAAGTCGTATATTGCTAACATCAATTTCAGTCCGCAATTTGACAGCAATGAATTTTCGGATGTACAGATTGAAGTAAATCCCAATGCCCATAAACAGCCCGAGGAGATCTGGAACACCTACCGTACGGATTCTCTGAATTCCATGGAACTTGAGACATACCGGGTTATCGACAGCATTGGTAAAGCCGAACATCTCGACCGGACAATAACGTCGGCTGAGACCCTGCTGACCGGATACCTTCCCGGAAGATATTTCTCATTTGATCTTCGCCGGTTCATTGGTTATAATCCATATGAAGGCTTCAGGTTCGGAGCGGGCGGAATTACGACCTCCCAATTTTCGGAACGTTTCACACCTGCCGGTTATGTGGCTTACAGTCTTGGGGATAAGGCTTTTAAATACAGCGGCAGCCTTACCCTGAACATTGTTCCTGATAAGGAACTGGGTTTAACCCTGTTGTACCGTGATGACGTGCGTGAATCGGGAGGAATCCGGTTCAATGAGACCTGGAGTTTATCGGGTTCGGCATTCTTCCGCAATTATATGGTTGAGGTAATGGATAAAACTGAAGAGGTGGAACTTTCTCTTAATTTCCGTGCTTTCAGATTCCTGACAGGTAAGACTTACCTGATACACAGTGAGCTTACGCCAACCAGTAATTACGGGTACATTGCCGGCGACGGGAATCCGCAACTGCTGCTTACCAGGTTTTATATCACCGAGGCCGGCGTGAGCCTCCGTTACGCCTATAATGAAACATTTATGAAAACGCCAAGAGGCAACAGGTTTTCCATGGGCACCCGGTATCCCGTGCTATTTATCAATCTTGCCAGGGGGATGGAAACGCTGTATGGCGACTTCACATATTGGCGGACTGAGTTTAAAGTAACAAGGACTTTCACAACTAAATCCCTGGGTGATACAAGGATGGCTGTTGTGGGCGGCATGGTCACCGGCAGTGTTCCTTACAGCAAACTGTATGCAGGACAGGGAAGTTACAGGAAATTTACTGTTGAAGCGGAACACTCTTTCGGTACCATGCGGTTCAACGAGTTTCTTTCCGACCGTTTTATAGCCCTGTTCATCAAGCAGGACTTCGGGAAACTGCTGTTCAAACCACGGGGTAAATTTCAGCCTGAAATAGCCCTGGTGCATAACATGGGATTTGGCAGCCTGTCCGACAAGTCGCCCCATGATAATATTGAATTTAAAACACTTGAAAAAGGTTATTTTGAAGGAGGACTTCTTATCAATAATATTTTCCGTCTCCAGATCCTCAGGTATGGGGTAGGTGTTTTATACCGGTACGGACCTAATGCATTTACCAAAACTATTGATAACTTTGCATTTAAATTGACACTGCAATTCAGCAGGTAAAGAACCCGCTTACCGGAATGACATATAAATCAGGATTTGTTAACATATTGGGTA
>Ga0209431_10005148_pt1 | contig 10219 bp, 8 predicted proteins | sample RifCSP13_3_FD_184021 | JGI IMG/M metagenome (GOLD analysis project Ga0209431, IMG submission 184021) | Soil microbial communities from Rifle, Colorado - Rifle CSP2_sed 13_3 (SPAdes) (version 2) | ecosystem: Environmental > Terrestrial > Deep subsurface > Rock core/Sediment | place: Rifle... | reverse complement strand
ACTCTGATACTTGACCGATGCTAGCTGGCAAACTTCAAAAACTTCCCGCTCAATATCACTGGGCCCTGGCTGATGGACCGTTGCTGCAGGCTATTTCCAGAAATGAGCCTATGGTCCGCGGCATCCGAGGGAGCCTGCTGGGCGGCTTGGTCAAGGTGAGTCAACATCTTGGCCTGGTGTGGCCGCTGCTCTCTTTGGTGGGCATGGTGGAACTCAGCCGGCTGCTACTCCGGCAACGCGCATCAACGCGGAATGGGAGTAGCCAGGACGGCAATTATCCAGCGCGTTTTTTTGTTGGTGTCGGCGCCGGCAAGGAGGAAGAACTTTTTCCACGGTACTGTGAGAAGCAAGCCGGCGGGGTGGGAAGACTGGACCAACTCAACGTGGAATCGTTTGCCGTCTGGCACTGCGTCGGTTTCGTGTCTGGACTCCGTTCCCTCTCTCGCGCGCTTGCGGTTGCGAGGATGGCGCTAACGGCTCTCCCTCCTGAGCTTGCCCCCTGGCGCGCCGAGTTTTTTACATATGTCGGAATGAGGGTTGGTTATTTCGCCTACATGCGCGCCTGGTTTGAAATTCTTAAAACGAAGACGGGGACTCGCTTGGACGAAGTTGCTTTTCTCACAGGATATATTCCCGCATTCGCGGCTGTGGATGTGGGGCTCCCGGCCTGTTACCTCCAGCATGGGATGATCCGACACAGCACTCTCCTGCCAGCGTTCATTAGAGTTGAAGCCTTGACCGCCGATGAGGCAGCCTTCATGCGCAGAAGGTTGCCTAAAGCGCATATCACCATGTGCCTACAGCCGAAGCCCACGCTCATCCCCTCGCAGATGGAAAAAGAGATACTCATCGCATCCATTTACTTGGATGCCGAATACATGTCTAGCATCACGCCCTTCATTCCCTGGGCCTCCAACAAAAAACTGCCGATTCGAGTGAGACCTCATCCATGCGAGAGCAGTACATTCTGGTCTGATTATGAAGCAGATGGCAGCGTGACAATTGAAAAAAGCGATGCCGATTTTTTACAAGCAATCGACAGATTACGTCCACGTTTTATTGTTTCTTGGTTCTCGACCACTCTGCTGGATGCTTTGGAATGCGGGGTTATCCCGGTCACGGTGTGCGCGGATGATGACCGCAATGTCGCGGACATGATCTATCCACTTTTCCAGCGTTGCCTGCGCTGGCCGCAAGATACCGAATCGATAGAGCGATTGCTGGATGACGACGAATACTATGCGTCCGTGTTATCCCGGTTACGGGACGGATTAAGCGGAGCCTGGTGACCGCGTAGCTATGCAAGCAATTCCGCCATCCCTAAACCCGTCACTGCGGGCGGGACATCGGCGTGAAAAACTTTATACTAAAACTATTGTACGTAATAGCCTACCACGTGGGCGTTTTCAGAGTATTTTTTTATCTTCAGAAAAAACGACAGACGATCGTGACCTATCACAACGTGATCGGTGACGACCTCTTTGACAGCGAGCTTCTCCACCTCGGAGTTTCATGTCGTGAAAGCTCATTTGTCAAGCAACTGGACATCATCAAATCTGAATTTAAGGTCATCACTGAAGTCGGCATTCCGGGGTCCTGCATCGTTTCTTTCGACGATGGATATAAAAACAATATTGAAATCGCTGCCCGACTCCTCAATGACCGAAAAATCAGCGGGTTATTCTTTGTGCCAGCTTGCTATTTCGAAAGCCGATCCATTTTATGGGCGGATGAACTGCTCATGTGGGTTTCCTACGTGCCCACAGGGAAATACACGATTCTCGGTGGCCAATTTACGCTCGATCAAACCAACGAAAGCAGACGCTCCTTGTGGACTCACATTTATGAAACGCTCCTTTCAAACTACGTCGTATTAGATTCGCTCAGGGGCGAGCTTGATCGGCAGTATTCGTTTGATGAGCTGAAAACAATCATTGATAAAACAATGCACCGACTTCGGTTTGAAGGAATGAACCCTTCAGAACTCGAAGCGATAAAAAAAATGGGGCATGGTCTCGGTTGCCATTCATTCAAGCACGACATTTTGTCCGCTCTGAGTGACGACCAATTGGAAGACGATTTCACAAAATGTGAGTCATATTCCCAAAAATACAACACCCGGCTTTATAGCTACCCCTTCGGGGGGAAAAGTGAGGTTTCTCCCAAGGTGATCAGTGCGTGCAAAAAACATCACTATTCGGCTGCTTTCTTAAATTACTTACCCGACCGTGAAGAGGCCCTTTCGATTGGACGAATCTCACTGGACGATCTGAATGATAAATATTTTATTACAGCGAGACTGTGCGGCTTTGAACGCTTCGTGAAAAAAATGCTCAGAATGAATGTGTGGCTATCTCAATAAACAAAACCACGGATCTCGAAGCCTTAAAGTCAGCGCTTAATCCTGATTGTTTGCCATCTCTTTTACCCTCACTAGAGGAGCTGATGTCGATCGCCAAGCTCAGGAACGTCGAAACGTTTTCTTACCACGCTTACCGTGAAAAACAGACGATAGGCGTCGCCGTGTTTATTCAGGAAAAACGGTCGATTTGTGGCCTCTTATTAAATACCTTCAGCCTGCTTGGCCATGATTACTTTGATTACAACTTCTTTTTTTGTGTGAACGATCATCTGGACGCATTTCTAAAATACATTTCCAACGATCTAAAAAAATATAAACTCGATGCGATTGTTTTAGAAAATATCGCATCATTTGATGCGGAAAGGAGCACCCGACAAGAAGCGGTTGACATTTTTGACGTTTCAAAGGAACCGGCAGGAGAAAGATTTAACGCGATACTGAAAAAACAACGCCTGAAGAAGCAATACAACAAAGGCACCCGCCGATTTAAGTATTCCTGCGAGCACAGAATTTCCTCTTTTTCGAGAGAAGACATCGAAGCCTTGGCCGAGCTGCATCGGGAGCGCTGGAGTCTCGATAGCGTCAAAAGCGCTTTCGGTGATAACGAAAGGGTCGGCCTTTATTGCGCACACCAGAAAAATAAGGTGTTGACCCTCCTGCGTGACGGAAATGAAATCATCGCCGCCCATTACGGGATGGTATTAGGAGAGTCGTTTTTGTTCCACACTCCCGCAATCAACATTAAATATTTGGAGTTTTCCCCCCTTCAGGTTTTGCTATTTGAAATCGCCACGTTTTGTCAGAAAAGTAATCTTTCCGTCCTAGACTTCGGCTTGGGCGACGAAGACTATAAAAAGCGGTTTTCTAATGCCTCTCGCGAGGTAAGCTATTTACTTATTCCTCTATCTTTCAAAGGCGCGATGTGTCGTTTTATATTGCGGAAAATCGACACAGGAGCACTGAAAACACGGCTGGCCGGTTATTTTAGAAACATTAAAGCAGCCGTTCGAAAGATAATAAACATGAGGCGCCGAATTGTTTACTATGCGGTGGATCGAGCTTCAATGCCAATAGATCCAATTGGCGATCGAGAAAAGACTTGCAATTTGCGAATCATAAGGGACTTTTTTGATCTCGTACCGGTATTCAGGAGCAATAACATTGAAATCAAAAGGCTTCACTACAACAGGATTAAAGCCGGCTGCGTCTTATTTTGCTTAATGGAGCAAAACTCGCTCCTTTCTTACGGATGGGGAACCAAACAGAACATATTTTTTGCCTCAGAAGTGAATAGAAACATCTGTAACGAAGGAAAGATGATGTTATTCGATTTTGTCACACCCTCTGCCTTGAGGAGGCGCGGTTACTACGCTCTCCTTTTAAGGAAAATATGCACTGCGCTGAGCGATGAAAATTTGGTTATTTTTGCGGATCAAAAGAACGTTGCTTCAAATAAGGCCATCTCAAAAACGGGTTTTGCGGCGACCTCTTACGAAACTTTACCCCTTGGCGAACAGTAGGCCGCGAACAACTTTCAGACCAGGTAATCGCCATCATTAGAAGCAAAGTAGATCAGGATGTCTTTCGCAAAGTCGGTTATGACATTCTCTGATCAGAAAACACCCTCGGCTCAAGCTGCTGACGTTCTTTATTGGACGGAATGCTCCGATCTTGATGTTTTTGATGCCACGCTGGCATCCCTTTCGGGTCACCCGCTGCAATCCGCTTTATGGGGAAACGCCCGCGACAAGGTCGATGGCATTGCTCAATTACTACTTGAATATCGAACCGACGCTGGAAAAGTAACCGGGTTGGCTCGTATCGAAAAGCGCTCCGTTCCATTCCTCGGAAAAGTAGCCTGGCTACCCAAAGGGCCGGTTCTACCCGCTGACGAATCTGGCATAGCCGAAGCTTCACTACGTGCAGAATTGAAACGACGTGGTTTCATTGTTTGCATAACAGACCGGTACGCCATTTCACAAACACCACCCCCTCAGCGCCCAAGAACCATCTGGCTGGATTTGACGCTTGGTTTGGATGTCCTGTCGAAAGGTCTTGATTCGCGGGTGCGTTATAGTGCCAAACGCGCGCTGCGTGAGGGCGTGATTGTTCGCACGACGACGAAGCCGACGGAGGTCTCGACCTTCTTCCACCTGTGTAAAGCCTTGAGCGCGAACAAGGGATTCTCGCTGCCGGGATCTGAGGCATTGATGCTGGAACTCATCCGATCATCGCCGCCCGATGGACGCGTTGGCATGTCGCTTTACGTTGGAGAAGTCGGCGGTAAGCTTGCCGGTGGGGCGCTTGTGGCCAAGTCGGGGCGTCATCTGCATTATTTCTGGGGGGCGAGCGATCGTCGTTTCAGCAAGTGCAGGGTGAGCGAGGCTATTCAGTGGCGGATCATCCAGGATGGCGTGGCATCTGGCATGACTCGCTATGACCTAGAGGGCATTGATCCCGACGGGAATCCTGGCGTTTATCAGTTCAAGCGCAAGATGGGAGGCGCCGATGTGATCCTCCAGGGCATGGAAGTCGCGCCTTTGTCGTGGACCGGCCGCGTTGCCGTCGCCATAGGGCGCCGTTTGCGACGGTTTGGATGAACATCCTGGTACTTACTCGCTCTGCTTACCCGACCACCCCAATGATCAACATGGGAATTTTGTTTCTAACCCTCTATATCGCTGGGGCTGTCACGCAGGCGAAGGAAAAATAACCGCGAGACTATGTCAATTCCTGACTGACATGCCGGCCTGCCAAATCGGCGCAACCCGCAACGCCGCCTTGTCTCGAATCGCCTGGGCCACCCCTAGCGCAGTACCGCTCATAGCGCAGAAATAAACAAACTCGGGAGATCCCGGTGCGACCCACCAGGCCTCGAACATTGAATTGGCGATCATCCCGACCAACGTGCCGATAAAAACGCCCATTAATACTTTATGCTCCTTGATCCGACATGCGCGCAATGCTCCAACGAGTTCACTAAATACTGTGAACATCAGGATCACATAGAGGATCAGCCCAACAATGCCGGTTTCTTCGATGATGGCAAGCTGGGCGTTGCCCTTCTCGCGGCCATAACCCACCGCCGTCACTCCGACGACGAAGTTAGTGTCATTCACGCTTACGCCGTAACCCACGCCGATCCAGCCCCCTTCAACGGCGGCGTTGTAGGTTTCTTCCAAGCCCTGCTCGCGCGTAAAAAAGACGCCTTGCTCTTCACTCGCATATTTATATACGTTGCGGTTGACTATCGATTCGGTCAGGGCCGGCGCCATCAGCGCCAGAATTCCAGTTATCGAAGCAGCAACTACAGCTAACGATATATATCGTCTCATTCCCAGGGCAAGCAAGAATCCTGTCAAAATACCGACGAAAGCAAGGTATGCAGCACGCGAAGTAGTCAGGTAAAGGATCACGCTATAGGATGCCAACAAAGCCCCCCAAAGCATTCTTCGATTCTTGTCGTGCCAGTCCCGGTAAAGAAGCCAAACGACGAGCGGTGTCGACGTTGCCATCATCGATCCAAGCATATTAGGGTTACCAGTAGCACCTTGATACAGCACGATGGAGTCGTCGGGAGCGGCAGGCGTACCCTCTGGCCCCAGGATTCCCACAAGCAACGACACCGCAGCATAACCCCACATGAAATACAGGCTCTCGCTTAAATCGTGACGTCTGGCCCAATCATAACCGGCGAGGATCAACGCGAACATCACGCCCCCCAGTGCCGCCGATTTCGTGAGACTGAGCTCTGGTACCAGCGACCAGGAAGCGGTTACCAGACACCATATGAAGTAAATCGCACCTGCGAAGATGACGGATGGTTGCACGAACCCGAGCGATTGTCTTGCAAAAAGCATATACACCATGGCCAGCGCCAAGACCGCCCAGCGCCACGAGAGAAATAAACCTGTAGGCAGGAACGTCAATGCAGGCGCAACAAAACTTACCAAAGTCAGTGGCAGAACCCAATCGGCCAGGCTCGGAAGCTTCATACTCCCACCCTCGCCCGGGACCACGATTCGACAATATTGTTAGCCCAGTTCTCAAGCGTCCACTGCGAGATCAGCGCTGCTGCCCGGTCACTCATTTTCCTTCGCTCCTCTGCATGTTCAATCATATGCCTCATCGCGAGTTCCAATCGCCTCTTGTCACCCGCCGGGAATATCAGACCGGTTTGTCCGTCCTTAACAAGGTCATCCACGCATCCTACCCGATCCGACACGATCACCGGCAAGCCAACCGCCATCGCCTCATTCACGACCAGCCCCCAAGGCTCAAAGTCGGACGGCAACACTGCAATATCCGCGGAATTATATGCAGAAAGAACTTCTTCCGAGCTCAATCGACCGGCGTACTTGATCGCATGGTTGCTCACCGAAGCCGATATCACAATTGCGCGCTGGGAGCCATCCCCAGCGAAAAGCAACGCCGCCTTGGGATAGTCTTTTGCCAAATCCCCAAAAGCCTCGAGCAGCAAACGGATGCCTTTGTGCGGCTCCAATCGACCGACATAGATGAATACTGTCTGGTCTTCGTCCAGACCGAACTTGCGGCGCAAGTCTGATCGCTGCCCGTGCGCGCGGATAACCGCGCTGTGTTTACTCATTTCCACCACATCGACGGTCATCTGGGCATTCACAATGCGGCCGGCGCCGACGCCATAGTTTCGGAAATATTCAGCCTGCCTGCTGCCGCCCGGTAAAACCATTGCAGGAATCTTGAACAGCACCGGATACAGGGACCGCTTGATGGCCCGCTTCCATAGTGGCAGCCCAATCGGCAATGGCGTGTCGGATTCCATGAATACCGGGATACGCAACCACCATCCCAATATCGAGGCGAACAACAAGACCGGATGCCCCCACCCCGCCAGGTGCAACAAGTCGTAACGGCCAGTGGCGAGTTTTCGTCTGATCTCCAGCGCGGCCGCAAGATGTCCCACGGGGAGGTACGAAGCGGAATCATCCTGCAAGGTCAAATTCCAAGCTTGCGAGACATTAGCATCGAGGAATAGAGCTTCCACCTGAACCCGCTCGTGCTTGGCGATCTCTCTGATCAGGCCCAGTACATAAGGTGTGGGTTCGATATAGACAAGCAGCGCGTGCTTTACTTCCACCGGATTAGTCCCGTCCGAGCGAGTCACAAAGACACTATTGGCGCGACCAAGTTGCGACCGATCGGCAGTTACCGCGTCAACAATCCGATTAGTCCTCCGGCACGCTTGCTCCCGGAGCATAACACGCAATTCAAATTTACGGAACTTACCCAGTGATTGCTCATATCCAGTTCGTCAAAGATTTAAGCAAAGGGATTTGAAATTCACTCACCACAGGGGCACAGCATGGCAGAGCCGCAACGAAAAAAAAATTTCACCACTGAGACACTCGCCCTGTGGAATTGCAGCCCGGTATTCCACAGGGCAAGAGTTCGCTGAGTTCGGAGCATTTTTTGCTAAAGGGCTTTACTCGGCACTCCCTGCGGTGAATAAAAATTGTTGAACACGAATTCTTACACACTTTACGTGCAAGAATCTATACTGATGTTCATTCTATCGAAAAATGCGCGGGCGGCAACCTATGTTTAGGAACCAGAGACATGACCTGCGCTACATTCCGCCCTTGTTGTCATGATTGATGGCGCGATTGCCGTGTAATCTGGAATGACGCGCTGGCTGCTGAGGAACGGGCTAAGCACCTGGCACGGTTGCGTGCGCACCCCCTTCAATCTGTTTTTTTGGGGTGGCGCCCCGAGACGATTGATGGGATACGGAACCGCAGATACACGGCACCTATAGCCGGCTACGGGCTAGCCGATCCTGATGGTTTGGTTCGGAATTCGCCCGCTTTCCTTTTTTGGCCACGTAGCGTGGGTTCCCAAAGGTCCCTCCGTCGTCCCCGCAGCGCAGTTGCTCGAAGACGAGATCGTTAGGCCACAAGAAGTTTTTGATGAAGGTTTTGATCCTTACTCCGTGGTTCCCCAGGCGTCCGGGCGAGCAGTTCGCTGAGTACATCTATGCCGCGGCCTTGGCCCTTAAACACGCCGGTACCAAGGTGCGCGTCCTGGTCACTCGGCCATGGGCGCCGCCATTGTTGCGCAGCACCGATGCCCATGAGCCGTTGTGCGCAGGCGCATTTGCGGCGGATTTCCCGGTCTTGGCAGTTCAACACCTCAGTTTGCCGGGCAATCGGCTTAGGTCGATTGCGAACCGGCTTTATCTGCGGGCGGTGGCGCCGGAAGTCCGGCGCATATATCAGGAGTGGCGATTCGACGTCGTGCACGCTCACATGGAAATGGCAGCCGCGGCGGCACTGGCTGCGGACTTGTCAGTACCAGTGCTAACCACCATCCACGGGCTTAACACAGAGCCGCGACTCTACGCTCCGCGCCAGCTTGCTTTCGTATCCCGAGCCCTGCGTGGGAGCGCGCGGGTCATTCTGGTTGGAGACCCGCTGCGCGAACATTTTACCCGGATAGCGGGCACAGCCAGCAACTTTCGGGTCATATACAACGGATTCACGTGGCCTGCGGAATTGTCCGCCAACCGTAAGATCGCATTCCAACGACCGCTACGTATTTTAAGCGTGTCCAACCTGCATGAAGGCAAAGGCGTAGAGTTGAATCTGCGCGCTCTCGCCGCGCTGAAGGCAAAAGGCGTGCGTGATTGGCGCTATACCATCATTGGCGGAGGCTATCTGATGCGCGATTTGCGCGCACTTGCGTCGAAACTCGACCTGGATGCCCAGGTAACGTTCACCGGACCGGTTCGGCACAGTGATATCTACGCGCACCTATTGCAGGCCGACGTTTTTTTGCTGCCCTCCTACCGCGAAGCCTTCGGTGTGGCCTACCTCGAAGCGATGGCCGCCGGGCTATATACAGTCGGCATAGCGGGACAGGGCCCGGCGGCTTTCATACGCCATCGCGAAAATGGTTTGTTGCTGCCACCGAGAGACGCTGCCGCGATCGAGAGCGCTCTTGAAGAAATCATGCGGAACCCTGAACCCGCCGAGCGCGCAGCGAGCCAAGGGCGCAAGGACGTGTTTAGCCAGTTTACCTGGGGCAGGCACGCAGAACTCCTTATGGAGCAATACGGTCAGACGCGGCGGGAGTTTGAAGAAACCATGCGACATCGCGCGAGCGCCGCGTAGTAGATCGCTGCACTCCAAGAACTCCGGTGATAGGCACGCTTCGGCAAACCAGTTGATGCCAAGGGAGCTACGACGATTTTTAGCAAAGTTCGGTGCCAGGCCTGAGCGATCAGGACTGGCGAGCCATGATGAACGTCGGGTTTGGTCAACGATTCAGCGTGGACGCCTTGGCGGTCAGGGCGAGAAACGACTGGCCCAAATCCGTATCAGGGTGGAATTCAATTTCACCGCCGGGGTTGTCAAAGTAAAGGGGCTGGCGGAGTCTCCCCGGATACCAGAGGACCGGCATCCTTCCTACGTACGACGCCCACATGCTAAAAGTCGAACCTGACGCGACGAGAATATTAGCCTGTTCGGCGAAGATGATTGTCGCTCGGCATCCAGCGTACCTTCTTAGCGACCAGATACAGATAGGGGCTCGTGAAGACGGATGCGGTCCAGCCTGAGAAGTTCGTTGACCGCGGGAATTCCAAGACCGAAAGCCCTGGGCAAAAAATAAGACGGTCGGAATGTCCGAAGGTAATTGCGGTGCAATACCTCGAAGCCCAGTTTCTCGGTGATCGAACGCAATGCGCGTCTATCCATGAGATAGTCCCGATGAATCTCATAAATATCAGAGCAAAACATTCGCATCAAGAGCAATTTCCCTCCGGGGGCAACCCTTGAGCGCTCTGGTCTGGAAGCGCCGCCTGGGGCGGCTGTTTGG
>Ga0209431_10005145_pt1 | contig 10222 bp, 12 predicted proteins | sample RifCSP13_3_FD_184021 | JGI IMG/M metagenome (GOLD analysis project Ga0209431, IMG submission 184021) | Soil microbial communities from Rifle, Colorado - Rifle CSP2_sed 13_3 (SPAdes) (version 2) | ecosystem: Environmental > Terrestrial > Deep subsurface > Rock core/Sediment | place: Rifle... | reverse complement strand
CCGGCTCGAGCGCCTCCATCAGATGGTTCAGGAGCTCGCGCTCGCCCGCGGCGAGCGGCGTGTGCAGGTAGGCGGAGACGAGGTCCTGGCGCGCTCCGTGGCGCAGACACCAGGCAAGTGCGTCCACGTCCCGCTGCGTGCTCGTCGGGTACGTGAGCGAGCCCGTGTCCTCGTGGATCCCGAGTGCAAACGTCGTGGCCTCGAGCGGGCTCGGCAGGATCTCGCGCTCGGCGAGGATGCCGACGAGCGTCGTCGTCAGCGCACCGTCCGTCGAGACGACTGCAGCCTCCGGGTGAACCCAGTCCGGGAGCTGGTTGCCGTGGTGGTCGAAGACGACCTTCTCCACCGTGGGGTCGAGCGCGACTGGCTCGAGCTCCCCGAGGCGCGAGGCATGGATCGCCTCGATGACGACGAGCCGCTTGATCGCATCCAGCTCCAGCCGGTTGACCTCGACGACAGGCCCAAGCTCATCGGCGTGGAGACGGTAGAAGTCCCGCACGTTGCGGTTGAGCGCCCCGACGGCGACGACGGCAGACGGGTAGAGGCGACGCGCGGCAAGCATCGCCGCGAACGCGTCGAAGTCCGTGTTCCCGTGAGTGGCGATGACTTCCTCGGCCCGCATAGGACCATTCTGCCGCGCCGCTCGAGGTGCACACGGTCTGTCGCGGTGCAGGCGGCGCGCTCAGTTCAGGGCTGGCTCAACGTGACCGTCGTGCTGACCGTTACCGGCGTAGGCGTCGGTTCGCTGCTCTCAGCCGGGAAGAACACGTTGATGAGCAGGACAGCGAGTGCGTAGCCGAGCACGAGAAAGACCACTAACCCAGCAATCGTGCGCCTGCTCAGCATCTAGCCGTGCGCGACGGCCTCGATCTCGACGAGCGCGCCGCTCGGGAGCCCGGATATCTCGACCGTCGACCGCGCAGGCGGGCGGTCGCCGACGTGGCGCGCGTAGACCTCGTTCATCCCGGCGAAGTCGCCCAGATCGAGGAGGAAGACCGTCGTCTTCACGAGCTTGTCGAGCCCGCTCCCGGCAGCGTCGAGGATCGCCCCCAGGTTCTCCATGATCTGCTCGGTCTGCTCCTGGATCGACGGTCCCGCGAGCTCACCGGTCTCCAGGCTGATCCCGAGCTGGCCCGCGACGAAGACGAGGTCGCCGACACGGATCGCCTGGTTGTAAGGAGCGCCCTGAAACGGCCCGGGGGCGCGGTCGGTGCGGATGACCTCCTTCTCGGCCACTCACTCCCCTCTCGTCGTCACGCCTCGGCGCACGCGTCGGCGAGGGCGGCCCCGAGCGCCTTGAAGATCGCGGACAGGACGTGCTGCGAGTCTTCGCCCTCGATCAATCTCACGTGGATCGTCAGGCCGGCCGCCTCGGCGAATCCATTCAGGAACGCCGCCGCGAGATCCGTCCGCAGCCCTCCCGCCTTCGTCGAGGTGAGGTCGGCGTTCGACATCACGAGCGGCCGCCCGGACACCTGGACAACGACCATGGCGAGCGCCTCGTCGGCGGGAACGACGCCCACCCCGCGGCCTCGGGCGGCGCCACTCGTCAGGAGCGGGGCGAACGCCGCGCCGAGCGCGGCTCCGGCGGAGCCGACCTCCGCCTCGGGCTCGGCCGGGGCGATCTCCAGCCGGAGCTCGAAACCCCCGGTGTCCGCAAGCTCGGCGAGCACATGGTCGAGGACGGCGACCCCGGTCGCCACGCTGCTCTCGCCCTCGCCGACGAGGGAGACCCGGGCGGCGGCCTCTCCGGTCACAGGTCCGCTCGCTCGATCGCCGCGCCGAGCGCCTGCAGCCGCTCGTCGATCCGCTCGTAGCCCCGGTCGATCTGGCGAATGTTTCCGATCGTTGACGTGCCCTCCGCGCAAAGCGCCGCGATGACCATCGCCATACCGGCGCGGATGTCCGGGCTCTCGAGCCGCTCGCCGTAGAGCGTCGCGGGCCCGGTGACGACGACCCGGTGCGGGTCGCAGAGGATGATCCTCGCGCCCATCGAGACGAGCTTGTCGACGAAGAAGAGCCGGCTCTCGAACATCTTCTCGAAGATGAGGATCGTCCCCCGGGCCTGCGTGGCTACGGTGACTGCGATCGAAGTCAGGTCGGCGGGGAACGCCGGCCAGACACCGCTGTCGATCTTCGGGATCTGGCCGCCGAAGTCGTCCTCGACGCGCAGATCCTGGCCCGCCGGGACGCGGACGCTCGAGTCGAGGACCTCCATCTCGATCCCGAGCTTGCGGAAGGAGGGGACGATCGAGATCAGGTCGTCGGGCTCGACGTCTTCGACGACGACCTCGCCTCCGGTCACGGCAGCCAGGCCGACGAAGCTCGCCACCTCGATGTGGTCGGGGCCGATCCGGTACTCCCCGCCGCCGAGCTCGTCCACTCCCTGAATGTGAAGGACGTTGGAGCCGATCCCCTCGATCCGCGCGCCGAGCGAGACGAGGAAGCGGGAGAGGTCCTGGATGTGCGGCTCGCAGGCCGCGTTCCAGAGGACGGTCTCGCCGTCCGCGAGCACCGACGCCATGATGGCGTTCTCCGTTCCCATGACGGACGCCTCGTCGAGGTACATCCGTGTGCCGGTGAGGGCGTTCGCCGTCAGCTCGTAGACGCCGTCGAGCGCGACGTCCGCGCCCAGGGCCGCGAAGGCGTGCACGTGCGTGTCGAGCCGCCGGCGGCCGATCACGTCGCCGCCGGGTGGCGGAACGGCGACGCGTCCGAACCGCGCGAGCAGCGGCCCTGCGAGGAGGAACGAGGCGCGAATCTCGCGGCACAGCTCGGGGTCGAGGTCGGTCTTCCCGACGCTGCGCGGATCCACGAGGACCTCGTTCGGGCCGGTCCACTCGACCCGGGCGCCGACGTCCGCGAGGAGCTCGACCATCGTCTCCACGTCTCGGATCCGTGGCACGTTCGAGAGCCGCACTGCGTCGGTCGCGAGTACGCACGCGGCGAGTATCGGAAGCGCGCCGTTCTTGTTCCCCGAGGCGCGCACCGTTCCGCTCAACCGGCGACCTCCCTCGATGACGAAGGACTGCATCGCGCGGGCAATGGTACTCGCCGTCCTCAGCGGATCACCCCGCGTCAGGACGGGAGGTTGTCGATCGCGAGCTTAGGGAGTGGATCGCCGGGCTCGAATCCGAGCACCTGAGCGTAGAACGAGAGCTCGGCCTCGTACGAACGCGCGATGTTCTCCGCCTTGCGGAACCCGTGCCCCTCGCCCTCGAAGAGGAGATACGCGTGCGGGATCCCCTGCTTCTGGAGCGCCTCGACGATCAGCTCGGCGTGGGAGGGCGGCACGACCTTGTCGTCCGCTCCCTGGAGGACGAGCATCGGCGTTGCGATCCGGTCGAGGAAATGAATCGGGCTACGGGCGCGGTAGACGTCGGCGGCCTCCGGATACGGCCCGACGAGGGTGTGCTCGTACTGCAGCTCGAACTTGTGCGTGTCGCCGGTTGCGAACTGCTCGAGGTCGGCGAGGCCGAAGTACGAGGCTCCCGCCGCGAACGCATCGGTGAACGTGAGCGCGCAGACCGTCGTGTAGCCGCCCGCACTCCCGCCTCGGATCAGGAGGCGATCCGGATCCGCCTCCCCCCGCTCGACGAGGTACATGGCTGCGTTCACGCAGTCCTGGAGGTCGACGACTCCCCACTTCCCGTTCAGGCGCTCCCGGTACGCGCGCCCGTAGCCGGTCGAGCCGCCGTAGTTCACGTCCACCAGCGCGAACCCCCGGCTCGTCCAGAACTGCGCTCCGAGCGAGAAGATCGCCGAGGCGTTGCCGGTGGGGCCGCCGTGGGAAAGCACGATGAGCGGCGGACTGTCCTCTTCCGGAGCGATGCACCTGGGATTGGTCGGCGGGTAGTAGAGCGCGTGCGCGGTGAGTCCTCCCTCGGTCGGAAACTCGATCGGGCGCGGAACCGAGAAGAATCCGCAATTCACCGGCACCTCCGCGCTCGTCCGGAGTAGGTCGACCTTTTCCGTGGCCACATCCAGGCGGACGACCTGGTTCGGGATCGTCGACGACCCGGCAACGAGCACGACCGTGGAGCCTTCGGCGACCACGTGAGGCGCTCCGAGCGCATTCTGCGGAAGCTCGAGGTCGCGGAGCCCGCCGCTCTCCGGGTCGAGCACTGCGAACGACGTCAGGCCGTCGTGGTCGTACGCACAGGCGATGCGCCCCCCGTCGACGAACGAAAAAGATCGGGTGCCGAAGGCCCACGCCGGATAGCCGAACTCGGCCTCTGCCTCGTGGAGGACTCGCCGCTCGCCGTTCCGGTCTCGCTCCAGGTTCCACCAGCCGCTGCGGTCGCTCGAGAACACGAGATCGCCCGACGGGCTCCACTCGGGTTGCCAGATCGACTCCTCGCCGTCTCGCCCGGCTGCGTGTGCGGGATCTCCCAGCGTCCCGTCCTGTGCGAGCTCGGCGACGCAGAGCTCACATCCGTCCCACGGCATCCAGGGGAGGTCCCAGGCAAGGAAGCACAGCCGCGTGCCGTCGGGCGCGATGCGTGGGGATGCGTAGAAGTCTCGGCCTCCAGCGATGATGCGCGGCTCTGAGGAACCGTCCGTCGGCAGCGCGACGAGCTCGTTGACGACCTCGTCCGGTCGGCCGCTCCCTTCGTGCCGCTCGCGGACCCCGATCCAGAGCGAGCCGTCCGCCGTTACGCGGCCGTCCGCGTAGCGGTGTCGCCGCTCTTCGACCGCGGCCGTAATCGGGACAGGGTCGCCGCCGGGGTCCTGGCGGTAGAGCCGCTGGTCCTCGAAGTTCGAGAAGAAGACGGTGCCCTCGTGGACGCAGTACGCGCCGCCACCGTACTCGTGCACCATCGTGCGAACGTTGAAACCGCTGGGCGTGACGTCCACCGGCTCTCGATCCACTCCCGCCTTCATCAAGACGACGCGTCCGCCCTCCGCTGGGCGACCCTCGAGGAACCACACCGTCCCGTCCTCGATCCACGGTGCACCCAGCGACGTCCCGGCCCGCGCGACCATCTCCGCCGAGATGGGCGAGGACCACGTTCCGTAGGGCGCGACTGTCCGCTCGGTCGGCTGGGGTTCCAACGGCGACGGCTATGGTACTCGGCCGTGCCCACGACACGCGAGCAGGCCTGGGACACGCTGACGCGCTACACGAAGAGCGAGTCGCTCCTCCGCCACGCGCTCGCGGTCGAGGCATCCGTTCGCTTCTATGCCCGACTCTACGGCGAGGACGAGGAGCTCTGGAGCTCCGTCGCGCTCCTCCACGACTTCGACTACGAGATTCACCCCACGCTCGACAAGCACCCGCAGGACGGCGCGCCGATCCTCCGCGACGAGGGCTACCCGGACGAGGTCGTCGAGTCCGTGCTCTCCCACGCCGAGCATCTGCAGATGCCGCGCGACACGCAACTCAAGAAGGTGCTCTTCGCCTGCGACGAGCTGTCCGGCTTCGTCCACGCCTGCGGGCTTGTCCGCCCGGCGGGGCTCCACGGTCTCGAGCCGAAGTCTGTGCGGAAGAAGCTCAAGCAGCCGTCGTTCGCCGCGGGTGTCCACCGCGACGAGGTCTACGCCGGGGCCAAGCTCCTCGGCCTCGAGCTCGACGAGCACATCGCGAACGTGATCGCGGCGATGCAGCCGATCGCGAGGGAGCTCGGGTTGCGGACGGCCGCCGACGCGGCCTAGGAGTTGTGCTCGAGGAAGGATAGGACGCGCTGCCAGGCGTCTTCGGAGTCCGCCGCGAACTCCTCGTACTTGCGGTCGAAGAAGCTGTGCGGAGCGCCGGGGTAGACGACGATCTCGTGCTCGACTCCGGCGGCATCGAGAGCCTCGTCGAACGCGGTGACCTCTGCGAGCGGGATTCCCGGATCGGCGCCTCCCATCAACCCGAGGATCGGCGCCGCGAGCTCTCCCGCCCGCTGCGTCGGCCCGGGTGACCCGTCGCCGCCGCGTCCCGGCCTCCCGTAGAAGCCGATCGCCCCGCCGATGCCGTGGCCACTCGCGGCGCAGAGCCACGAGTTGCGGCCCCCGAAGCAGAAGCCGACGGTGAAGATCGCACGGCACGAGCCGCCTTCCGGCGAGCGGAGGCGGGCAACCGCCGCGCCCACGTCCTCCTGGATCCCGCCGGGCGTCGTCTGCTCGACGTGCGGCATGTACTCGAAGTCGTCCGAGCGCTTGCCGACGCCCGCCGTTCGCCCGAAGTAGTCGATCGCCACGGCCGTGTAGCCGCGCTCGGCGAAGCGGAGCGCGAGCTCCTCGTAGAAGCGGTAGAGGCCGCGGACGTCCGGCAGGATCACGATGCCGGCGCCGCTCGGCTCTTCCGGCGTGGCCGAGAACGCGGCGAAACGGGTCCCGTCGGACGATTCGAGCACGAGATCGTCGTGAGAGACGGCGGCACCCGAGATCTCCGGGATGGGCGGCACCGAGTCGAGCTCGAAGCACATGCCTCAACGCTATCGCGGAAGACCCTCTCGGGGCAGACCATTTCGGGGCTGCACCATGGCCTTGTGGCTCAGAGCCACAAGGCCCTAGCCGAGCGGCTCCTTCTTCGTTTCGCGCTCCGCCGCCGAGACGGCGACGAAGAGGCAAGGCTCCTCGGAGTCGCGCGGCCAGCGGTACCCGCGGAATGCCGTTCCGGCCGGGATCACGAAGGCGTCGCCCGCTTCGAGGACGATGTCGGTCGCGTCCCGGAGCTCGAGCTTCAGCGCCCCGCGCACGACGTAGAGGAAGTCGTCGCAGGAGAAGGTCGTCCACTCGGGATCTATCTCCTCGCGCTCCTTCCAGATCCACCACGCATCGAGCTCGGAGCCCGCGTGCAGAACGCCGACCGAGCCGTACGGTGACTCGTGAACCTCGCGGGCTTCCCGTTCGAGGACGTCGAAGACATCGCCCATCGTGCCGTCATTCTGCGCCATCGGTGCCTTTCAGCCCCCAGGCGAGCGGCGGCGCGTCGGCGGGGTAGCCCCGCGGGTACGCCGGGACGCCCCCAGGCGGTCGCTCCCAGTCGGCGCCCTGCTCGACCCAGATGTGCGCTGCGACGCGTAGCCCCGACGGATCGTCGAGCGTACCGGCCGCGATGCTCGTGCGGTCGAAGCCCGGTGCGCGCCAGAAGAGGCTCCCACCGCACCGCGCGCAGAAGCCGCGGCTCGCGCGGTGCTCGGAACGGGGGCTCGGGATCCACACGAGCTCGCCGCTCTCGCGAATCTCGAGGTCGCTGTTGTGCGCAGCCGTGAAGGTCATCGCGTGACCCGCCCAGCGGCGGCACTCGACGCAGTGGCAGACCAGGATCTCCCGCAGCGGGCCGCGCACCGCATAGCGGACGGCGCCGCAGAGGCAGCCGCCCTCGCGCCTCATCGGGCGACTCCTTGGGCGAGGCGCTCCAGATCCTGCTCGCTCGTCCACCAGCCGATGGAGGCACGAACGAGCCCCGTGCCGGGAAGGTCCCGCACGACGACCGTGGCGGAGGCGAGCCGCGCGACGACCTTGTCGGGCTCCTCGCCCTCAGGACGCCACGACACGAGCGTCGCCCGCTGGGCCGGGACGACAACGTCGGCTCCGGCCTCGGCCAGCAGCTCCCGGCACCGCTCCGCCATCGTCGCGGCCCTCTCGAAGCACCACTCGGGCCGGACGTCCAGCGCGGCAAGGAGGCCGGCGAGGGATCCGGGCGGAATCCAGGTCGGATCGAATCGCCGCGCGCCCGGCCACGGGTCGAACACGCCGTCCGGCTCATAGCGCTGCTGTGAGAAGTAGCTCGGTCGGGCGACCTTGAGCCGCTCGGGCTCGGCGACGACCAGGGCGCCGACGGTATCCGGACCGCAGAGCCACTTCTGCCCGGAGATCGTGAGGAAGTCGACCGCACGGGCGTCAACCGGGATCGCGCCGACCGACTGCGCCCCGTCCACGAGGATCCGAACGCCTGTCGCCCTCCGTAGCTCCGCTACGGGGAGCACCTGCCCAGTCGTCCAGAGGACATGTGAGATCGCAATCAGCTGCGTCCGCGGCGTCACCGCGGCGGTGATCGCATCTGGATCAGGCGGCACCACGACGACCCGCGCCCCCGCCGCGTGGAGCGGCCCGATGAGGCCGAAGTGCTCGTCCGTCGTCGTCACGACCTCGTCCTCTCGGCGAAGGTCGAGCCCCGCCAGCACGATGTTGCAGCCGTCCGTCGTCGACCCGGTGAGCGCAACCTGCTCGGGCTCGGCGGAGACGAGACCGGCCAGCCGCGCCCTGACCTCCGTACGGAGGTCGAGCATCCGGTCGAAGTACGCCGCCCCCGTCCTCCCGTAACGGAGGTCACGCGCCAGCTCGGCCTGCATCGCCTCGATCGTGGCCCGCGGAAGCGGCCCGAACGAGCCCGCGTTCAGGTACGCGACGCGTTCGAGCACGGGGAACTGCGCGCGGGCCTCCTCGAAGGTCACCGGCGGATTCTGACCGGAAGCGGTCTAACGTTCTCGCCGATGCGCATCGTGCTCGCCGATCCTCCGGCTTACACGCCGCCGTACGACCGCTCGCTCGCCGCGGCACTTGCGCGGGCGGGCGCGGAGGTCGAGCTCGTCACGTCGCGGTTCCGCTTCGGAGACGTGGCGCCAGCAACCGGATATGCGGCGCGCGAGTGGTTCTACCCGCTCTCCTCCCGCATGGGCTCGTCGCGGCTCCGGCTCGCCGTGAAGGGGCTCGAGCACCCACTCGGCATGGCGAGGCTGGCGACGCTCAGGCCGGACGTGCTTCACATGCAGTGGCTCGGCGCCCCGGATGCCGACGGCTTCCTCTTCCGCCCGCGCTCGCCCGCTGTCTTCACCGCACACGACATCATCCCGCGGCGGACGGCGTCTCGGAGGAAGCTCTGGCGGAAGCTCTTCGCCCGCTTCGACCGGGTCGTCGTTCACTCGCAGCGCGGACGCGACGCCCTCGCCGAGTTCGGTGTCCCAGAGGAGCACCTCCGCGTCATTCCGCATCCGGCGTTCCGCTCGGACGTCATCCGGGAGGACGACGGCCATACGGCGCTCGTCGTCGGCCTCATCCGCCCATACAAGGGCATCGAGGACGCGGTCGAGGCCGTCCTGCGCGTGGACGGGTCACGGCTGCTGGTCGCGGGCGACCCACGCGTACCGCTCGACGGCCTCCAACAGACGGCGGGGGGACGGGCCGAGTGGCGTCTGGGCTTCCTCCCGGACGCCGAGATCCGCCGCGCCCTGTCCGAGGCGACGGTGGCCCTCTTCCCCTACCGCGCCGAGATCGACGTGTCCGGAGCCCTGCTCCAGGCCCTCGGCGCCGGACTGCCGGCGATCGTCTATGACGTCGGCGGCCTCGGCGAAGTGGTCGGCCGATACGGCGCGGGCGCGGTCGTCGAGCCAGGCGACGTCGACGCGCTGGTCGCCGCGCTGCGCACGCTGCTCGAGGATCCCGATGCGCTCTCGGCCGCACGGCGAGGTGCCGAGAAGGTGCGCGAGGAGCTGACGTGGGATGCCTCCGCCGCGGCACACCTGGAGCTCTACCGGGAGCTCGTCTGACGTGCTCCGGCGCGGGCGCTTCGACGACGTCGTCCGGCGCCAGCTCGACCTCTTCGCGGCCGATCAAGCGCCGCTCCTCGAGGAGGCGGAGGAGGCAGACGCCGCCTGGACCGGTGCAGCACGGGGGGAGTCCGAGGAGCTCTACGGCGCGTACCAGCTCGTCGTGGACGAGATCGCGGATCGCCTTTACGACGTGCGCGAGGGGTACGCGTCGTCGCTGGACGAGCTGGCCGGCGACGAGTACCGGGCGTCCTTCAACAAGGCCGCCCTCAAGCGGTTCCGCCGGTACGCGGCGCTTCTCGACGACGACGAAGTCTGACCGTCAGACGCGCTCGACCACCGCGACGATGTGCGTCCCACCGTCGAGCGCTCCCGGCTCGCGGCATGCCTCGAGCTCGAGCTCGAGGAACCTGTCGTTCCACGATTCGTTGGTGACCGAGAGGAAATTCGAAGCCGACGCGGCGACCACGCGGCACGGGTGGGCCGAGAAGAGGCGCTCGAGATCGCTCCACCGATAGAGGCGGCAGACGTGACCGCGGTTGATGTCGCCAGGGAGGTCGCCGGTCGCGAAGATGTCGGCGACCGCCCGCTCCCAGCCGAACTCTTCGATCAGCTCGGGAAACGCGGAGAAGAACGCCCGCGTCGCCCCCAGGAGCGACATGACGCTGAGCAGGACGTGGCCACCCGGCTTCGTGACGCGGAGAAGCTCCGCGAGCGCCTTGTCCGCCTCGCCCAGCACGTAA
>Ga0209431_10005134_pt1 | contig 10231 bp, 8 predicted proteins | sample RifCSP13_3_FD_184021 | JGI IMG/M metagenome (GOLD analysis project Ga0209431, IMG submission 184021) | Soil microbial communities from Rifle, Colorado - Rifle CSP2_sed 13_3 (SPAdes) (version 2) | ecosystem: Environmental > Terrestrial > Deep subsurface > Rock core/Sediment | place: Rifle... | reverse complement strand
CCGCCTGTTCGCGCACAGGCAGATGCGCCTGCATGTAATCGTAGCCTCCAAAGCGGTAAGCGCGCGGGTCCGCGCCGCGCGCCTGGGCTTCGAGGTCGAAGTAATGCGGTGGTCGCCCGCGTTCATCTATGAAATATTGGGCCAGCTTCAGATAACGCGGCTCGCCCGTCGCCCGGTAGAGCTTGACCAGCGCCAGCTCAATTTCCTCGTGGCCGCAATAGCCGCGGCGCTGGCCCGCCTCGCGCCCGAAGACCGAGCCGATGTAATCGGCATAGCGGCCGAGCGCGTCCAGCAGCGTCCGCCTGCCGGTGGCCTGGTAGTGCGCGACGGCGGCTTCGACGAGATGCCCGGCGCAGTAGAGTTCGTGCTCATCCCGCAGGTTGGCGAAGCGCCGGCCCAACCCGTGTTTTTCGTAGACCAGAAAGTGCGTGTTGAGGTAACCGTCCTCGGCCTGGGCCGCAGCAATCCTGGCGCTCAACTCCTCCAACCGCGCGTCGAGTTCGGGGTCGGGGTGAGTCGCCAGCGAATAGCTGGCCGCTTCGATCCACTTGGCGACGTCGGAGTCCCAGAAGATGTGCGGCGGGTTGGGCTGGTCCGGCGTCCAGGCCAGGTCCCACGCGGCGATGCGCCCAGTGCTCTCGCACAACTCATACTCGCGCCTGAGCGTCACCTCACGATTGACGTCCATCCGCGGCTTCCAAAAGCCATCCGCCAGTTTTACGTTGGTAAACGGAACGGGTGACAGCGTGTGCTGCATCATTTGCTTCTGTACCATCCGCCCAGAGCCAGGTAATCAGACAGAACTTATCACGTTGACCCTGGCTCGCATCTCCGCCGTAGCATATTCGATCGGGGTGCCGGCGGCCTTCTTCTCCGCGAACGCCGTCGCGACTTTCGTCACCGCCGCGGCAATGTCATCCAGATCCTCCTTCGCCAACAGCGGGTGCACACTGGACAACCAGAAAACTTCCTCGCAGGCGCGCTCGGCTGCTGGGCACAGCCCCGGGCCGTATTCGACGTATCCCTCGTACCAGGGACACTCAAAGGGGCACTTTGTCCCCCCGTAGCCGACTTTGTTCACAAAGAGCGGCTGCAGGTGCTGCGGGATCAGCCAACGGGTCGTGCTCACGTAGCCTGAGTCATAGATGCCCTCCGCCGCCAGCGCCAGCGCGAAATTCAGCATGTCGGCGCCCAAGACCTCGAGTTGGAGCCGGATGGCGTAATAGTAGTAAACACGCTCTCCCCACGGAGGGTCTTGCGGCGTCCGGATTCCGGGCGCATCCTTGAGCCGCTCGGTCAGGTAGCGGGCGTTCTCGGCGCGCGTGGCGATCAGTTGGTCCAGCTTCTTTACCTGTTCTAATCCGATCGCAGCCTGCATGTTGGTAATCCGGTAATTGGTGCATGGCAAGCCCCAGTGGTATTTCGAGGCGGTCCCCAACGATTTCTTCCGCGCGAAGTCCATATAGCCCCACATCTTTTCATACAGGTCATCGTCGTTCGTGATGACAAAGCCCCCCTCGCCGGTGCTGGTGATCTTCCCGGCGATGGTGCTGAACGAGCCGACGTGGCCGATGGCGCCGACCTTCCGGCCTTTGTAAACGGCCCCCGGCGACTGAGCGGCGTCCTCCAGCACCCAGAGCTTGTGCCGGGCGGCCAGCTCCATGATCGGCCCCAAATCCACCGGCGTGCCTGTGATGCTCACCGGGATGATGGCTTTGGTGTGTTTGGTGATCTTACGCTCGACGTCAGCCGGGTCGAGCGTCAGGTACTCTGGGTCCACGTCGGCAAATATGGGAATGGCGTTCTGCTCGAGGACGCAGCTGTCTGAAGCGATGAACGTGTACGGCGAGACGATCACCTCGTCGCCAGGCCCGACGCCGAAGGCGGCCAGCGCGATGTGCAGGGACGTCGTCCCGCTGGAGACGGCAATGGCATGCTTGACGCCGAACCACTCGGCGAGCGCCTTTTCATACTCCGCGGCCGCTTCCGCCCGGCGTAGTTTCTTCTGCCTGGCGACCGCGAGAAGCGCCTGAAGCTCCTCCTCTTCAAAGACGTCCGTTTCAACGATGGGGGGTTTGGTCGAGCGCACGGGAGTTCCACCGTCAATCGCTAACGCAGACATCATCGCGCCTCCTTCGGGGAATTTGGGTTGGGACTGCTTGTTCAAGCGGAAAGCAGGCTAAGTCGAGCAGGGGCGTTCCGGCGGAACGTCTCTGCTAGGTATATAGTTGTTAGACATTGTACAACTATGGAGTATACTAGGGTCAGATGAAAAGTGTCAAGTTTACCCGATTTTCTTGACTCTCGCTAAATAAATGGACTATACTCATAATGTTTACTGTCTAACAACTGACAAGAAACAATACGCCATCTGATCACGCTATGCTCACCCGCATCCCACAAGTCAAGGATAGTGTGACATTACCCGAACGGGTTGCGGAGCAGCTGCGCTCGATGATCATCAAGGGCGAACTAAAACCAGGTGTTCAACTGCCAACCGAACCTGAACTTTCCGTGGCGCTCAATGTGAGCCGGGGCACTTTGCGCGCTGCCCTGGATCGCCTGGCGTATGAAGGCGTGATCATTCGTCGGCGCGGGGTCGGGACGTTCGTGGCCGAGCAGCCGCCCGTCATCAACAACCTGAACCTCAACTGGGGCGTCACCGACGTCATCCGCTCGATGGGAGCGACGCCCGGCACCGCTGATCTGCAGGTCTCGCTGGAGACCGCGAGCCACCGCGTGGCGGAGCGCCTCGACCTCGCCGTCGGAGCGCCGACCGTCTTGATTGACCGGGTCCGGCTGGCCGACAGCCGCCGGGTGGTGTTCTCCCGCGATGTCCTCCCGCTCAATCTGATGCAGACGCCTGAGCACGAGTTCTCCCTGGCCGAGCTCGAACAGTTCCTGCTTACCCATCAATCCCTTTACGCCTTCGTGAAGGAAAAGCTCCTCCTGGAAATCCATCACGCCGTGTCCTGGCTGAAACCGATGACGGCGGATCGCTCTGTGGCCGAGAAGCTCCAGATCGCCGTGGGCAGCAGCATCCTATATATCGAGCAGGTGGATTATGACCCGAGCGGGGATCCGCTTGTGCTGGCCGACGAGTACCACGTGGCCGGGGTATTTACCTTCACCGTGTATCGGGCGAGCTTCGCGCCTGGCTAGAGACAGAGATGAAGATCATCATGGGCAGCGACCACTACGGTTATTCCCTCAAGGAGGACTTGAAGGCTTACCTTGAAGAACTGGGCCACGAGCCGGTGGACCTGGGCTGTCACGGCGCTGCGGAACCGGTGGACTACCCGGATGTAGCCGTCGAGGTCGCGGAAAAGATCGCCCGGGGCGAGTATGCGCGCGGCATCCTGATCTGCGGCACCGGGATCGGTATGGCGATCGTCGCTAACAAGATCCCGGGCGTGCGCGCCGCCTGCTGTCACGACCCCTACTCGGCCGAACGCGCCCGGAAGAGCAACGATGCGCAGATTCTGACGATGGGGGCCCAGATCGTCGGCCCCGCGCTCGGCCGGCAGCTCCTGGATCACTGGCTGGCTTCGGAGTTTGCTGGAGGGCGGTCCACGAGCAAAGTCGAGAAAATCAAAAAACTAGATCAGCGGTTCCGCGCTCAGCCGGATGCTCCGCAGCCATGATCCCACACTCGTTCACATGAAACCATACCTTTTAGATAGGCTCTCAGCCCGCGTCCTCGCGGTTGCCGAAGGGCAACTAACTGAAAGGTATTGTCACCCGAAAGGAGGGTGTGTCCCTATGCAGTGAGGCGCAATTCTCAACCGCTTACCCGTAAACCCCACCGTGTTTTTGGAGGAGATTAAGATGTCCAGAAATCGGCTTTACGCTTTAGCTGCATACCTCGTCGTCATGGCGACCGTGCTGGGCGCGTGTGGCCAACCCACCCCGGCGCCCACGCAGGCCGTGCCGCCCCCCACCGAGGCGGCGCCGCCCCCAACCCAACCGCCGGCCACTGAGGCCGGGCCTGCGCCGACCGTCGGCCCCGCCGAATGCCCGGCGATCACCGTCGCCAACCCGGGCGGTGTGCAGGCGGGGGCCTGGCCGCAGCAGTATGAACTGGCCGAATTTGAAGAACTGGCCAACTGCGAAATGGCACTCTCAGGCCGCTCGGAGTTCGATGCCCGGCTGGTCGAGTACGGGTTCTTGCCGAGCGGCGGCCTGCCTCCGCTGGAGGAACGCCTGCCCGAAGAGCCGCTGGTCGTCGTGCCCTACGACGAGATCGGCCACTACGGCGGCCGGATCACCGGGGCCTCCATCGCCCCCGAAGCCGGCAACTCAGAATGGCTCAGCGTGCGGCACGTCAACCTGCTGCGATTTACGGACGATCTGCAGACCATCGTGCCCAACATGGCCAAATCCTACGAGTGGAACGACGACTACACCGAACTCACCATCGTGCTGCGCAAGGGCCACAAGTGGTCTGACGGCCAGCCCTTCACCACCGAGGACATTGTCTTCTGGTATGAGGATATCGTCCTCAACGAGGAGCTGTACCCCACCCCGCCGAGCGTCTGGGTCTACGGCGGTGAGCCGATGCAAGTCGAGGCGGTGGACGACGTGACCGTCAAGTTCAAGTTCGCCGCGCCGGCGCCGGCCTTCACCACCCTGCTGGCCACCACCTATACCCACGAGTGGGCGCCCAAGCACTACCTGATGGACAAGATGATCAAATACAACCCGAATGCCGATGAGGAAGCGAAAGCCGAAGGCTACGATTCCTGGGCGAAGCGCTTCATCCCCCTGTACTACAGCGACTGGGAAGACGCCAACCACATCTACGGCCTGCCCAAGCTGGAGGCCTGGATCAAGGTTGACGAGACGCCCGAGCACCAGCTCTACGTGGTCAACCCTTACTACTACAAGGTTGACACCGCCGGGCAGCAGTTGCCGTACATGGACGAGGTCGAGGAAGTGTATGCGCCAGACGCGGAGCTGATCGAGCTGAAGATCATCAACGGCGAGATCCAGTACAAAGCCCAGTCACTCCAGATCGGCAGCCTGCCGCTCTACCAGCAGAACCAGGACAAGGGCAACTACGACATCCAGATGGCCGAGGGCGCCAGCAACGGCCGCACCTACACCTTCAACGCCACACACAAAGACCCCGTGTTGGCCACCATCTTCTCTGACCCGCGCTTCAGCAAGGCCATGTCGCTGGCCCTGAACCGCGACGAGATCAACCAGGCCCTGTGCTTCGGCCTGTGCCAGCCGACCCAGGGCTCCCCCGTCCACCGGACGGTGTCGTTCGCCAAGCCCGAGTGGTACACCAAAGACATCGAGTACGATCCGGACGCGGCCAACGCGCTGCTGGATGAGATCGGCCTGACGAAGGGGGCCGACGGCTTCCGGCTGAGATCCGATGGCAAACCGCTGCTCATCAATCTCATCTATGCCATCCAGTGGGGCGATCCCGCTCTGCATGAGCTGGCCAAGGAGTACTGGGAGGCGGTCGGCGTCAGGGTCGAGTTGAAAGAGATCAGCACCGAGGCCTACCGGGCCATGGCTGCCAGCAACGACCACGACATCCAGGTGACCAACAGCGGCACCGAGGTCGAAGCGCCCCTCTACTCCAACCCCTTCCGGCTCTACCCGCCCTTCGGCGACGCCGCGCTGGAGCCTCTCACTGGCGGCCCGTGGGCGGACTGGCACAACACCAACGGTGCGCAAGGCATCGAGCCGCCCGCCGACATCAAGCCGCTCTGGGACATGACCGATAAATGGAAGTCGAGCCTGCCCGGCAGCCCGGAGTACATCAGCCTCGGGCAGCAACTCGTCGAGGTCCAGATGGCGCACTTCTTCATCATCGGCACGGTCACCACGACGCCGGCGGTCACGATCGTGTCTAGGGCCCTGGGCAACGTGCCGCAGGAATCGGTCAACGCCTTCGAGTACTACCGCACCTATCCGTACCGAACCGATCAGTGGTTCCGCAAGGATGCGGCGGCCGGGAACTAGCCGGGCGCCGGTTGCCTTGCAGCGATCGGAATTGAACGCATGATGTTCAGCGCCGGATGGGTGGGAGCCTGCTCCCGCCCATCTGGCGCCTTCTGGCAGGAGGAGGTCGAGGTGGCGAAATATCTGCTTCAGCGATTTATCATCATGATCGTCATGCTGGCGGCGCTTTCGTTCATCGTCTTCCTCACCATCGAGCTCCCGCCGGGCGACTTCGCCGACCGGCACGCGCTCGAACTGCGCTCGCAGGGCATACAGTTCACCCAGGAAGACTTGAACTCGCTGCGCCACACGCTGGGCCTGGACCGCCCGTGGTATGTGCGCTACGTGGTCTGGATCACCAACATCGTCCTGCGCGGCAACTTCGGCGTCTCGATGACCGTGCACCTGCCGGTCACCCAGGTGCTCGGCGAGCGAGTGGGCTTAACGGTCATGCTCGCGGTGGCCACCATCATCTTCACCTACGGCCTCGCCATTCCCATCGGCATCTACTCGGCCATCCGGCAGTATTCAGTCGGCGACTATGCGGCCACGATGATCGGCTATTTCGGCATGGCGACGCCGAGCTTCATGCTGGCTCTCATTCTCTTATATATCAGCGTCATCCTGTTCAACAATAGTGTCGGCGGCTTGTTCTCGGCTCAGTACGCCGAAGCGGCCTGGAGTTGGGGAAAATTCGTTGACCTGCTCCGGCACCTGTGGGTGCCTGCGCTGGTGCTGGGGCTGGCCGGCACGGCGTTCGAGATCCGCACCATGCGCGCCACCCTGCTCGACGAAAAGAACAAGCTATACGTCACCGCTGCGCGCGCCAGGGGCCTGCCCGAGTGGAAACTGCTGCTCAAGTACCCGGTGCGCGTCGCCCTGAACCCCATCGCCAGCACGATTGGCTGGGAGCTCACGGCGATCATCGCCGGCGCGCCGCTCGTCTCGTTCGTGCTGGCCCTGCCCGACACCGGCCCATTGTTTCTCCGGGCCCTGCTCGACCAGGACACCTACCTGTCCGGGGCGATCCTGCTCATGTATGCCACATTGACCATCCTGGGCACGTTCCTGTCGGACGTGCTGCTGGCCGCGCTGGATCCGCGTATTCGGTACGGCGAGAGGGTCTGATATGGCGCAAATCACCGAAGCGATTACGGTTGCCCCACGCCCGACCGGGCTGCCGGTCGCAGCAGTCGCCGGCGAAGCCGAGATCCGCTACTACACCGCATCGCAGTTCCAGTTGATGTGGTGGAAGTTCAAGAAGCATCGCCTGGCGCTGATCGGCACGACGATTCTGGGGCTGTTTGTGATCGTTGCCGTGTTCGCCGAATTCCTGTCACCGTACGGCTCCACCGCGCGCACCCCCGATTACCTGCATGGCCGGCCCCAAACACTCCACTTTGTGGATGCCGAGGGCAAGTTTCATTGGCGGCCGTTCACCTACGCTCTGGCCGCCCTCATGGACCCCAAAACCTTCCTGCTCGAGACCAGGGAGGATCCTGACAACCCCTGGCCGGTGCGCTTCTTCGTCCACGGCGACAAATACAAGATGTGGGGCTTCATTGAAGCGGACCTGCATTTGTTCGGCGTCGCAGAGGGCCACCTGCACCTGCTGGGAACCGACCAGTTAGGGCGCGACATCCTTTCTCGGCTGTTCTACGCCACCCGCACCTCGCTCACCATCGGCGTGGCCGGCCTGTTCATCTCGTTCTTCCTGGGCCTGATCATCGGCGGCGTCTCGGGCTTCTTCGGCGGCGGGATTGACGATGCCATCCAGCGCTTCATCGAGTTCATCCGCTCGATCCCGACGCTGCCTTTGTGGATGGCCCTGGCCGCGGCCCTACCCAGGGAATGGTCGCCGCAACAGGTGTACTTTACCATCACGATTCTCCTGGGCCTGCTGGGCTGGACGCACCTGGCCCGGCGGGTTCGCGGCAAGCTGCTGTCGCTGCGCGAGGAGGACTTCGTCGTGGCCGCGCGCATCGCCGGCAGCAGCGACGCGCGCATCATCGCCAGGCACCTGCTGCCGTCGTTCTTGAGTTACATCATCGTGGACCTTTCGATCTCGTTCCCGTACATGATCCTGGCCGAGACCTCGCTGTCCTTCATCGGCCTGGGCCTGCGGGCGCCGGTCGTCTCGTGGGGGGTGCTGCTGCAGGACGCGCAAAACGTCGCGGCCATCGCGCTGTACCCCTGGCTGTTCACGCCCGTGGCGTTCGTCATTCTGTCGGTCATGGCCTTCAGTTTCGTCGGCGACGGCATGCGCGACGCGGCCGACCCCTATTCACGGTGAGGCGCCTGGTCATTTATCTGATGAAGTTCGTCTGTCATGCTGAGCGACCCTTCGACTTCGCTCAGGGCAGGCGCGAAGCATCTCCGGCTAATCGTGTTTTGCGCCTGATTGGGGTAGAGACCCTTCGCGTTGCTGCTCAGAAACTTAAGCCGGTGCCAGGGTCAGGCCGAGCTTGGCGGCGCGGCGTTGTAGCGATTTGAGTTCACGGTGATGCTGTTGCTCATCATAATCAGCGGCGGATAGAGTGCGATAAGGTTGGCGATGTTTGAGCATGTAATAAACGATGCGTGCGATTTTGTGAGCCGTGGCGGTGGTGGCCTGTTCGGGACCCTGCCGGGCTCGCAAGCGGCGATAGAAGGCACCCAAGGCGCTCTTGCCCCGTCCCACCGATTGAGCCGCCATGCGCAAGACCTGTGCCGCCCGGTTGTGCACATGCAACGTGCGACTACGAACCACGCGGCCCCCGGTAATGTCGTTGTGCGGCGCCAGGCCGAGCCAGGAACAAAAATGCTTCTCGGTGGGCCACTTGCTCATATCCGTCCCGATCTCCGACACCAGGAGCTGGGCCGCCGACTCGTCCAGGCCATCCACGGCCGTCAGATCCACACCGGTCAATTGGAACAACCGGCGGCGCACATCGAAGTCGGGCGCGTTCTTGCTGTGCGTGTTGGTCTTGGTGTCCGGCCCCAGCGGTTCGTCCGGGTCCTCCGGATCGAACCGCAGCCGGGTGGCCGCATACTGCCGCTCGATTTCTTCATCGCACTCCTGCAGTTGGCCCGAGTAAGCGTCGTACAGCGCCAGCGCCTGCTTGAGCGCGAACACGGGCTCCGCCCGATAGTTCCCGGTCAGCGCTTTGGCGATCTCCGCCTCGCTCCGCTGACACCGGCCATTCCGAAAGGTGGCCAACACCTGCGGGTTTCGCTCGCCGGCCACAATCGCCCGGATGATCTGCATCCCCGTGACGCCGGTGATGTCGCTCAGCACCCGTGGCAGTTGCACGTTCATCAACGGCAACGCTTTCTGCATGTGCTGAATATGTGCCGCCCGATGCTCGATCAACATCGCTCGGTGGCGCAGGTAGGCTCGCAACACAACCATCTCTGCCTCCGGGCGAAACGACGCGCGCAGGAACCCATAACTGTGCAACCGCTGGATCCATTGACAATCCTGCACGTCGCTCTTGCGTCCGGGGACGTTCTTGATGTGCCGCGCGTTCACCAGATCCACCTCGAGGCCATGCGCCTCCAGCACTTCGAACACCGGCACCCAATACACGCCGGTCGACTCCATCGCCACAGTTCGCACCCGGCACGCGCTCAGCCAATCGGCCAAGGCCTGCAAATCCGGTGTGAACGTGGTGAAACTGCGCACCGCGGGCGTCGCCCGGTCCGCGGGCACACACGCCCAAATCTCACTGGCGCCAATGTCCAGCCCGGCGGCATCCGGGCAAACCATGGGCCAGACTTCGCTACGGCTGTCGGGTGTGTCTTTCGGCTTCATCTGGGCTTCTCCTCTAAATGCCCAGACCCGGTCAAGCCCACGGGTATAAGCTGCTCATCGGGGTCAGCGCGGTGGGCTGCGCTGCCGCCAGTGACCGCATCATGCTTGACCAGAACCAAACTCAGGGGCGGGCTCAATCGCACCACTGCGCTGCCGGTCTTAGCTTGTCGGGCATTCATCCGGAATCCTACACCCACTGCGGCATGCCTGTTTCTACCAACGGGCACGGGGGCCCGCCCCGTGGGTTACTCAGGGTGACATTTCAATATGAACGACGACGTGCTTTTGGAGATCAAAGACCTCAAGATATCCTTCCCGCTGGACGAGGGGGTCGTCCGGGCGGTGGAGGGCGTCAACCTCACCGTGCGGCGCGGCGAAGTGCTGGGCGTGGTCGGCGAGAGCGGCTGCGGCAAGACCGTCACGGCGCAGTCTATCTTGCGGATCATTCCGCCCCCCGGCCGCATCGAATCCGGGCAAATC
>Ga0209431_10005133_pt1 | contig 10231 bp, 13 predicted proteins | sample RifCSP13_3_FD_184021 | JGI IMG/M metagenome (GOLD analysis project Ga0209431, IMG submission 184021) | Soil microbial communities from Rifle, Colorado - Rifle CSP2_sed 13_3 (SPAdes) (version 2) | ecosystem: Environmental > Terrestrial > Deep subsurface > Rock core/Sediment | place: Rifle... | reverse complement strand
GTCGAGTTGCACGGTGAGGTAGCTGCGCACGTCTTCAACCGACAGGTTCATCATCGGCGTCACGTGCGACCCGAACATGCCACCCATGCCGGGACCCATGCCACCCTGCATCATGCCAGGTCCCATCATGCCCTGTTGACCGGAGCCCATCATGCCGCGCATCATCGGGCAGCCACCACCCATCATGCCCTGCCCCATGCCCTGTTGACCGGAGCCCATCATGCCGCTCATCATCGGGCAGCCACCACCCATCATGCCGCCACCTTGCATCCCTTGGCCCATCATGCCGCCTTGTCCGCCCTGACCCATCATGCCGCCCATCATCCCGCCGCCGGGCATTTGCTGGCCTGTTTGCTGATCCGTACCGCCATGGTGGCCGCTATGATCCTGGGCCGGGGCCGGCGGCTGGCCCTGCTGCGCCAGCGCTGGAAACGCGGCCGTGAACATCGCCACGCCGCTCACAAGCATCAATCTGCGGAGCATCGTCATCGCATCCTCCTATCCATCGCGAGCTAGCACGGCGTCTTCGCTGGATCTGTGGGTCGCGAACCGCCACTCGCCAAGCGCCTGACGCAAAATCTTGCTGGCCGAGTTCAGGAAGAGCGAGGCGAGGATCGCCGCTACAATGACGTCCGGCCAGCCGGTCGCCGTGATCCACACACCAAGCGCTGCCAACATCACAGCGAAATTGCCAATCGCGTCATTGCGTGAGCACAACCAAACAGAGCGTACATTCGCGTCGCCATCCTTGTACTTGAGCAGGATCAATACGCTCACGACATTGGTCGCAAGAGCCAGGAAGCCGATCAGGCCCATCACCTCAGCACGCGGGGTGCCGAGAACGAATGCGTGCCAGATCGTTGCGCCAAACACCCAAAGGCCCATGAGCGCGAGCGTCGCTGCCTTAATCAGCGCCGCCGTGGACCGGACGCGCAGCGAAAGTCCAATGACCGCGAGGCTCATGCCGTAGGTCAGCGTGTCACCGAGAAAATCGAGGGCGTCGGCCTGTAAGGCTTGTGACCCGGCCATGACGCCGCCGACCATCTCGACCGCGAACATGCTCGCATTCAGGGCGATGACCGCCCACAGGCGCGCCTTATAGTCGCGCGACAGACCATCGAACTTCATGCCGCCCATGCAGCAAGAGGCCGCGCCCGTGCATCCGCTCATTTCACTTCTCATCATCGGGCTCGGAGCATAAAGTCTCTACCAACTAGAGGTTCAAGGAGAACTTTATGGTTGATATCGGCATCGGCAGGCTTGCCGAACTCACCGGGGTCAAAATCCCAACCATCCGGTTTTATGAGCAGAACGATCTTGTTCCCCCACCGGGCCGCACCAAAGGTGGGCAGCGCCGTTACGACGATAGCGCGGTGCGTCGGCTGCACTTCATTCGCCACGCCCGCGACCTTGGCTTTAGCGTGGAGGATATTCGCCAACTTCTGTCACTGTCCGAACATCCCACCATGTCATGCGAAGCCGCCGAAGAGATCGCGCACCATCACTTGCGACAGGTCGAGGGGAAGATCGCTCGGCTGCGGCTGATACGGTCCGAGCTAAAGCGCATGATCGAGGCTTGCGCGGGCGGGTCGGTCGCTGAGTGCCGCATTCTCGATGCACTCTCAAAGTCAGCGGATAAGTGACTCAGCCACGCTCAAGAGCATCAACGGCGGGTCCTTCTCGCCTCCCGGCCCGCTTGCGGGGGCGCTGCCTCCCGAAATATCGCTCTTTGCAGTTTCGTCGGGAGGGGCGGACATTGTAAGCGTGGGAAATGGCAGGCCGCCTCAAAGAGTGGGCGCGCGTAATCAAGCGCGACGTTCATGCGCTGTATCTAGCGAGCCGCGATCCGCGTGTGCCTTGGTATGCGAAAGCCTTGGCGGTCGCAGTCGCCGCTTATGCCCTCTCTCCCATTGACCTGATCCCCGATTTCATTCCCGTCTTAGGCTATCTAGATGACCTAATCCTCCTGCCGCTTGGCATTTTGCTCGTCGTCTGGTTGATCCCACCAGAGATTATGGCCGAACACCGCGAATTGGCGGCCGCGTCGCAAGAGCATCCAGTAAGCCGCACTGCCGCGGCCATCATTGTCTGCATCTGGATAGCATCAGTCGGATTGGCAGGATGGCTCGCCTATCGCTACTTCGCCCGATGAACATCGAAGCGGGATTGCTGCACCTTTTTCCGCTTTATTCGGGTGCGCCAAGACAGAAGTGGTCGATTTCGATGAGCTGACGATTGCACTTTGAGCAGACGCCAGCCTGCTCAGCTTCCTGAGGTCCACCTAGCACAAAAGAGGCTGCAGCCTCTCCCATTTGGGTAAGCGCATCCCGCGCTACGAGATGGGCCGGAGGATGGTTAGATTGGCTCGCAGCATCCTCACGCCAATTAACGCTGAAGAGCCGGACCGCTAGGCCAGGCCGGGAAGGTTCAGTAAAATGAACAAATGAGTGAGACAGAGCTGAAAAACGTTAGCGCGCAAATAAAGAAGCTGACGGCCAGAGTGGAAGCCTTGGAGCGCCTCTTACAGAGGATCATTCAGCAGAAGCCGGTCTCCGAGAGACAGTTAGAGAGAGCGCTGAGGAGTTGGAGGCGTTCCGAGAAAATTCAGTGAGGTCGAGTCATGCGTTCCCCCTTGTTTATCACCGCGATGCTTGCGGGCGTTGTGTGCATGGGCGTGGTGCCCGCCAAGGCAACGCCGCAACCGATGCCAGGGATCGCCGCTACTAAGGCTCAGCTTGCGCCAGTCGAGGACGTTGGCTGGCGGCGGCGCTATCGTTACGGGTATCCGGTGCCTTATGCTTATTATCCCCCTGCATATGGCTACTATTACCCTCCGCCTGCGTATCGGTACTACGCACCTGTATATCCGGCATACCCGTACTATGCGCCCTACGCATATCGGTACTACCGGCCTTACTATGCTCCCTATTGAGAGGCGTTGGGCCGGCGCAGGCCAGGGGTAGGGCACGTCTCAGCCTCCGGTCACATCTACCTGAATGCTTCTGCTACGCTACGCCTCGGACCTTAGGGGAGCCCATACGTCGAATAGATCGCCAGTGCGATCTAACAGTGAGGGATCATCGTTGTCCGGCTTGTTCACCCGCGTGGAGATGGGCCACATCGTCATCGGTTCTGATGGATAAGTGATAAGGAGATCGTGCGGATCAGGCTCAAGACCGAGCCAACGCTCGTAGCTTCTGGGTTCCAGGATCGTAGGCATGCGGTGGTGGATTTGCGCCAGCATGGCGTGATCCTTCAATATCAATGGCAGCTTTATGGCGGCGTCTCGCCAGGGATGACGGCGCGTGTGCGCGTAGCAGGATCGACGCCTGTGATGCTGCCGAGATAGTTTAAAATCGCCCCGACCTGACCAGGCGAGAACTGAATTTGCGGCATGTCACGGTGCTTCGAGCCCATGCCTTCGGCAAAACCTTCTTCCAATTGGTCGATTGGGTATTTGAGGTAGACCTCCCGTAAAGGCGGTGCTTGCGGCAGGGGACTTTCGCTGCTCGCCTCAAGCGAATGGCAGCGGCCGCAATTCTTTTCGAGAATGGCCTTGCCCTCGCTCTCCGCAGCAGACGCGGGAGGCGTGGTGCTCTGCGCTTGCTCCGGAGGCGCAGCAATCTCTGACTCGGCGGGCGGGCTGGGCGGCTCAGGAGCCTCCCCTTGCTCCGCGGGCGCAGTGGTCTTCTCCTGAGGCTTTAAGGATGAGAGCTTAATCCCAGTGCTTGCCCACGCGAAGAAGGTTGTCCATTGGTTAGCCGCGCGCTTCAAAAAGCAGACGCCACGAGCGTGGTTATAGGTAAACGCATTGCATCCGTCATCAGCCTCACAACTGCTCCGGCAATCCTCGAAAGAGAAATGGTCTATCCGTGAATAGTCGTTTCCAGGAGAGTCCGCTTGGGAGAGGATCACAAAGGAAGGTCCGCTTCCGGTTGCGCTAGCTGTTGGTCGCACGGACGGGGAGAGTTTTATGCCGGTAATGGCGAAGGCATAGAACTCTGTCACCCGGTTGGCGGAAAGCTTCAGGAAACAAACGCTGTGAAGCTGGTTATACGTAAATGCATTACATTCGCGTTGAGCGTCACATCTGCGTTCACACTCTTCAAGAGAGGAATTGTCCACTCTTAAGTAGTCGTTGCCCGGAGAGTCTGCTTGGGGGACGAATACAAACTTGTTTTCACCTGCCAATGCCGGCGCGGCTAGCATGAGGGTGGCCGAAATTATCGCCACGCATAGAACCGCCCCTGGCTGGAACATCTGCTGCATAGCTCACCCCGCCAAAATGTATTTGCAACCTGCTCCTGGCCGCATCCAGGGGCCTTACGCTAAGTCAAATTGAATCCGTAGCCGATTCCCGCCGACATTGCGCGGATATTGCCCGAGGCTTTTGTCGTCATCGTCCTTGCTATGGATAAATGTGAGCGGTGCGATTTGCCCCTCGTTGAGCTCGATGCCTACCGCGAGCGCCTGCGGGGATGCGTCGGCTGTAATACCTGGCGATCGAGCAACTCGGGCGAGTGGCGCCATCTCCCCGATGAGGACATTGCCGCCTTGAGGGGTTTGAAATCCGGCTGGCGATGGCCGCGCTCTGAAAACCTTGGGGATTAAACCGGCACGCCCTTGATTATCGGCGCCCGTTGTCCCGTGATGCTCGGCCCCAATTCAAGCGAGGGCGTTTCGATGCTCTTGACGGCCGACCAACACCGACGACTTGCCGAGGTCTATGAGGAGGCGGCGGCTGAAAAAGCCACAAACCGGAAGATCGGGCATTTCTGGCGGCGCGGTTTCGGATGCTGGCGCGCATTGCCGAGGAGAAGGCGCGGCGATTGAATTAGGAGGCTGATAACTTACGGGCGCGCTCTAGTGCAGCCCGACATTGTGCTATCTGTCTTGTGGTGATCGTGCCCTGCGATCACCCCTTTGGTTGAGGAGCCCCGGTCGTCCACCTTGGCCGGGGCTTCTTCTTTGCGAGGCCCCTTGCTTTCTACCAAAAAAAGAAGCCCCGACACGGGGGCTTCGGGGCTTCTCCAGTCACCCGGCGGAGATAGCGAATGAGACCGTCGGCCACCGCGCGTAAAGCGCCTTCCAACTCGCTATGCGCTTCATGCGCTGTCGCGGCGATACGGTATCCCTCTCCCAAACGCTCAGAGTAGCGGTATGGACCGCTGCTCTAATTGAGACCAAGCCATCGTCGAAATCGACCATTATGGCGGGAGGCTCAAATGGCTGCATTGAGTGCAATATTTGGCGGTCCAATAAGCGTGCGCTTATTGTCGAGCTGTCGGTGGAAGATATTCAGGCGCTTCGAGAGCTAAAAATCAATGGTGGGCAAGCGCGTTCAGTTCGATGACGAGACCTGGGAGGCTATCGAGGCCGTTATGCACGACAGAGGCTCGAGCTTTCAAGAGCTCGCCGACGAGGCTTTCTCGGATCTTCTCAAGAAACACAAACAGCCAGTCGGGCTGATGGCTTCGCTCAAGGAGAGCGTGGGCAAGAGGAACCCGCGCCGCCGTAGGCGTTAACCAAACTTTAATCGCATACAGCCGGCGCTCCGCGACTGATGATAGAGTCTGCGGGCTGTAGGTCTGGACTCTATCCCCCCGTACCCCCATCGCCTACAGCAGCGGCTCCCTCAGTGCCCCCGCACAGCAGCCGCATGATTTTAGGGCCGGAGCCAACCCAGCTCCGGCCTCTTTTTTTGGTGACCTTTGCGAGTTTACCGCTCGGCAAGAATTTCCGGCCTAGCCTGTGAGCACCGTCTGACCATTAGACGGGGGAACTGCCGAAGCGGTCTCAGGAGGGTCTCCCTGGGGCCGCTTCTCTGACGGCAATACTCGCCAGCAACAGAAATGACTCTCCTCGATCAAGACTGGACGGAAGAGCAGGCTCAAGGACTTCTTGATAGCCTGAATCTAGACGGCGGAACTCCCAAGTGGAAACTAGAGCATCTTAGGAGGCTCCACGACTGGTACTCCGCTCATGGTAAGGACTCGGCGACAATCGATGGCCAACTGGAATTTACCGCCTATGAGCTTTGCAATGGCTTCCAAGCTATGGGCATGGCTCTCAAGCGAGCAAAGACCGTCGAAGAAGCTAGAGAAGTAGTCGAACCTTACGTGCGGCGATTGAGTGCCCCCCAAATGCAGGGTGAGCAGGGAAGGCCGTCGAGTTCATCAACGGCAGGCGGCGTGGGGTGAGGCTGCGATAAGCGAGCCCAAGGGAGCCCATACAGCCGCGTTCACTCTCGTGCTAAATTGAAGCGCTGTCTGAAGCGATTCCAAGATCCGTGACTGGCGTTCTCGGTAACTGGGGTGTGAGCCCCGAAAAACACTAGGCCTTGGTTTCAGGTGAGCGAACGCCTTTCGTGCGTAGGCGCTGATCCTTTCTTGTTTGCCTTAGCGATCTCGCAGCTTGGTCGGTTTGGTGCCGAAACAAATTTCGACTGGCGACGGGATCCGCAGCGTCCGTCCTAACTTAAAAAAATATAGCATCGTGCAGAGGCTAAGTGGAGATCAAGGATTGGCAAGTGCGTGCGACGGCCTGACAGCCCGCAAATGAGGAACATCATCAGCAGGCAGTGACAACAACACAACCATGGCGAAACGCATTGTCCCTGACCATTGCTGCGGTCTGATAATCGACGTCCAACGGTTTTTTTTGGCGCAGGTGGACAAGCGACTTCGTTCTAACCTCATGACGAATACAAAGAATTTTGTCCGCCTGCTCGGCCACTTCAGAATTCCGATCATTGTAACCCTTGAGAGGCCCGTTGGTCTAAAGGGCGCCCTGCCTCAGGAGATTGGCAAGCACTTGAGTGGTCTCTCAGAAACTTTCGAAAAAGATTTCTTCGACTTGTGCAAGGAGAAGAAGATAAGGGGTTACCTTGGCCGCCTGAAGAAGCAACAGGTTATCGTGGCCGGTTGCGAAACCGATGTCTGTGTTCTTCAGTCGTGTCTTGGCCTGCTGAGCCTTGGATATGAGGTCTACGTGGTGGAGGAGCTCCTATTTTCTTCATCGCGCAATGTCGACTCGGCGATTGCGAGAATGAAAGCCGAAGGCGCCATTTTCCTAACGTACAAGAGCCTCTACCACGAGCTGGTTGAGTCTGTGGAGGACGGTCGACATACAGAAAAAAGTCTTGAGACATTCAACCTTCCCGACGACCTTCCTGATTCGGCAGTTCAATTGCCCCTGACGCCGAAGCGACAGAGAGATTAGAGCATCTGTGTTGCGGCTCGAGAGCGTTGATCGCCTGAATGGTCATCAGGTGGCCGGTCTTGGCACCAAGCGGACCAAATTGGACGCACCGAATAAGGTCAGCTTCTGACCCTAAGCGGACGGCAGTTAGTAAACGACCGGGATGCGGAACAAAGCCCGGGCTCCGCTTATCCCGCGGAGGCGTCCCGAAGGTTACTAGTGCCTCGCCGCCAAGCGCCGCCGCACACCCCCAACTCACGGTCTTGGGGGCCACCTGCCGCCCGTGGAGCACAGCGCGAAGGACGGCCGAAACCTGAGACAGACCCGAGGCTGAACCCGGGTCTTGTCGCCGGATCGAGGGCTGTGAAGCCTCTTAGGCAACCTTCCTGGCAGTGGTTTGCTCGACCGGCCTCGAGGCATTACGGGCGATGGCGACATACATCTCTCCGAGCTTCGACATCTCAGACATGTAGTTGTCATACGCCTTCTTGGCGAACTGGGACTGGATTTCGATCATCTGCCCAACCGACTTCGCGCCGACCAACTGCTCCCAAGTACGGCAACCGTCATCGAACGTCTTCTTCGAGTAGTCGGTCACCTCGGCGGTAAGGGCCTGGAAGCCCTTGTTCACCTCGGCAAATGAGCGGACAGCCGCATCAAAGCCATCCTTACTCAGCTTTTGATAGTCCTCACCGATGCTCTTGAGTTCTTCCGGCATAAAAAGTTCTCCTCTTAGCGAACATTGTTGCACACGCGACGTTCCTTGCCCTCCCCTAGCGCGGTAACACGAGCCCCTCTGGCGGCATGCAGAGCGAACCGTTTGAGCTTCGCTGGGTCAGTCTCGCCAACCGACGCAAAAGCGACGATCGTCCCTGCTAACTTCCGTCGTGCTAGGGCGACATCAGCAGGACCGTCTCTCTTTAGCTCCTGCCAGGCTTGCTCCAGCGCAGAGTCGATCAGACGGCGCGTCTCTGGATTGATATAGTTAGGAATTTCGTTGAGAGGCATGACTCATGCTCCCCGTTAGGAGTGGCACTCGTGCCCCGTCATGCCGATAACTATTCTAAATTTTGAAGCAATATAACTCATAACACTCTCAGACACGAGTCGCGGTTCCTTATGCATTGAGCACTCTGATTCTTTTGCCACGAAAGGCGCTAAGAGTCCGACTCGAAACTCATGCTGATCGTGCGAGGCGTCTGGTGAGCAGCATGACGGAAGCGGCGTAGAGGAAGGTTTGGGCGGAGGCGATGGTGGCCTCGAAGTCCTTGGCCAAGCGTCGGTTGCGGTTGATCCATGCGAAGAAGCGCTCGATCACCCAGCGCCTTGGCAGGACCTGGAAGCCGACCTGATGGGCGATTTTCTTGACGACCTCGATGGCGATGCAGGTGGCGTCCTTGACCCTGTGGGCGCCATAAGCGCTGTCGGCGAAGGCGAGCTCAACGAAGGGGAACGATCGCCGCGAGGCCTGAAGCAGCGGGATGGCGCCATCGCGATCCTGGACATCGGCCGGGTGGGCCTGGATGACCAAGGCGCGTCCATCGGTATCGACCATGGCGTGGCGCTTGCGGCCCTTGATCTTCTTGGCCCCGTCATAGCCCCTGGGGCCGCCGGCCTCGACGGTCTTGACGCTCTGGCTGTCGATCACCGCCGCCGAAGGGGACGCCTCGCGTCCGGTCCGCTCGCGATCGATCATGACGAGATGGTGGTTGATGGTCTCAAACAGGCCCTCGCGCCGGAAGCGCAGGAACCAGCCGTAGACCGTCGTCATCGGCGGGAAGTCCTTTGGCAGCAGCCGCCAGGCGCAGCCGGCACGCAGCACGTAGAAGATGGCGTTCATGATCTCGCGCATCGGCCATTCGCGGGGCCGGCCCGTCCTGGCCGGAGCCGGCATGAACGGAGCGATGATCTCCCATTCCGCGTCGGTTAGGTCGCTTCCATAACGCAGTTGATCGCGGCTATGCTGCCGCCGGGTGGTCGGTGTCCACATGAGGCTCTCCAAACTGGCTTCGACAACCGTTTGGAATCACATTTGAACCCGGCCATCCACCCCATAACCGAGTGTTTCAAGACAGCCTCTGAGCGAATGTGTGCAATGGAGGTCGTCGCCCAGCCTCACATTTAGCAGATCCCCAAAGCACTGAAGTGACCCATGGAGCTTCCTCGGCGTAACGGAAGACTCCTCGCCTACACCTATGGGCTATGATCCCCGACTGGAGAAGAAGAATGCTCGAGGTGTATCGCTCTCGCCAATGGCCGCTGTTTCTAGCAGCGGTGGTCGTAATCGGTTCTGTACTCTTAGGCTACACACTTCTTCGTATCGAGTTTCGAGCCGAATTGGACAAGGCGAATGCCGCAATCGCGGAATTGACTAAGAAGCTGGAGACGGCTCAATCCGAGCTCGCTGAAAGGCAGTCTGAGTTGCAAGCCATTGAGACCGAGCTTGAGAATGCTAAGCGAGCGGCAGATCAGGCCAAAGCGGAAGCGATTGAACGTGAGAAGCAGATCGTAAAGCTCAATGACGAGAAGCAGGGGATCGCGAGTTGTGAGGACTTCTTCGACAAATGGGAGGTGACAGGCGCACCCGCCAGCATCTTAGCAATCGCCGGCCTTGGGCGTGAGGCTGCCGCAGCAAAGGATTGCATAGAGAAGGGGGATGTGGCCACGGCATGCAAGCACTGGCAAGTCCTGCTGGTTGAAATTGTAAGGATAGGGCCTCCTGTGAGTGAAAGCCGTGGCGAGGTCCAAGCATTGATGCGCCAGAACAAGTGTGAAGCACAGACCAACTCCCAAAACAGATGATGCCGCGTGACCGCGTATCAACTCTCCTTCTCATTGAGGATCTGTTGCTCGACGTCGTAGTGTTCTTCGGTGCTCATTGCCGCATCCTCAGTTCACCTGCTTTGCCAATCAGGCGCACCACTCTTTAGGGATGCCGTGGCGGGCATACATCAATGCGAGCTTCTCGACCGACGGCGGTATGCCCCTTGCGTCACGTTCAAGCCGGCGGATTTGCACAGCGACGTTGGCC
>Ga0209431_10005128_pt1 | contig 10236 bp, 11 predicted proteins | sample RifCSP13_3_FD_184021 | JGI IMG/M metagenome (GOLD analysis project Ga0209431, IMG submission 184021) | Soil microbial communities from Rifle, Colorado - Rifle CSP2_sed 13_3 (SPAdes) (version 2) | ecosystem: Environmental > Terrestrial > Deep subsurface > Rock core/Sediment | place: Rifle... | reverse complement strand
CACCTATCTTGCTCATGGTATCCCCAAACAAAACAAGGACATGCCACACGGCGATGTCCTTGTACTCAAGCCCGATATGATGTTTACTTCATGCTAGGTTTGCGATGTCGCCTCGCGCTGCTGTTGGTGGGGACAGACACCACCGTTGATGTGTCTACCAATGTTGCAATTGTGACACAAAACTCGGTATCCTGATGGAAATCCGTTTAGTTTCAACCACTTATAAAACTGATTACCTGGAACTGTCTTTCTGTGTTTTGCCCCATCGTTATTAATGTGATCAATGGATAGGAAAGACAGTTCTTGTTCTTGGCAACATTGACATTTGCCGCCATAAGCCGACATAACTTCTCTCTTTAACTTGATCCGTGGAGCAGCCAATTTCCACTTATTCTCTTGATACCTTGCCTTTCTATAAGACCTAGTACAAGACATACAAATTCGCTCTCCCCTTCTGGACGGAAATGTTGTTTCATTATCCTTAGTCAGAACAACGCCGCACTCTCTACAGACTCTATTAGTGTTTTTCCTGTGTTCAAATGAACATTTTCTACAACGGGGGGATTCCTTACTTTTTATTCTGCCACAACCACAAAAATCATGCGATGACCAATAGTATTTGTGGTCTTTGTGTTCCTCCTTTAGTTTACATTCAAAACATCTCTTTGCATCCCTTGTCTTTTCCAGACCACACTGGCAGTATGACTTTTCTGTTGATCCAGTTACTTCCTTTATCCAGCATTTTCTGCATTGCTTAGCAGTGGGAAGTTTTGGATCGCCACATTTGCATGTATCAGATTTGCCAATATATATGCTTTTCCTGACAGAAGTGGCCTTCGACATTGTACCCTCCATAGAACTGAACTTGTGACATTATAACACGTTATCTATGGAAAGACAAGTCTCATGGCGTGGCCGTTATCCGTTGTTGGTAGCCCGATTCTGAGAAAGAATGGCTTACTGAATATAGGAACACATCTCTGTTGCTCGCTCCGACAAAACTTTCATCAAGTGTCCAAACCTGCCTTGCCCTCAAAGATGTTATCCCTTGAATGGTAAGGCTATAAGATTCCTCAAGGCGATTGAGAAGGGCGAGATTTACCTCGGCAGTCCCATCACAAATAGCCTGTGTGTCTAGGAGCTCATGAGCCACCGCGATGGATTGATCAACTACCAAGTATGGACTTGATGCACTTCGCGTGGCCTTTAGGGTTCCCCGACCATACACGACGACCCTGTTACGAATTTTTGAATTGCTGGTCATATGCTCCACATCAATTAAATCTTCGTCGTTTCCCGTCGTAATAGTCCCCGACGATACATCCCCAACATCCACATATGGTTTTCTGGCAACAAATTGAACTGTTCCAGACGAGTCGGCATATATGGTGTTACCTGTTATTTGCGCGATAAACTGAATGGCATCGGCCACGGATTGCAAGTTAAAACGTGCGCCGTCTTCATTCGTACCCCACGTAAACACCGCTGGCCCAGGCTCTACCGACGTGACATTCGTGATCCCCGCTTCCGCCAGCAAGTCTCTCACCAAGTTGAGGCTACTGATGTTGTTGCGCTGGAAAGGCGCTTCGGGGTCATCTGCGGCCATGAAGTAGTCAATGGCGCGCACCAACACGTCGTTACAGTCTATCCGATACGTGTTCTCCGGCCTGAGTCGGGTGATTTTCTTGACGAGATACCCGTTAAAGGCTGCCGTGTCCCCTTCGTATCCCATCGTGATGTTGACGGTGCTTCCCAGTGACAACGTGCTACTGTTGCACTCAATGACGGCATTGCTACTGAGCGTGCTGTATGCTTCGTTCACCTCTATTGAGATGATGCCTGTACATCCCGTTGCGCTGGCTGAAAGGTTGCGAGATGTCATCAGTCGTTCGCTATCAGGTTAAGTGTTACCCTGTAAATGGGTGTCACGGCCACATCATACGTAACACCATCTATGGTAGCGCCTGTATACCTAATGATTTCCTCTTCTACCTCACCATCAATGAAATAAGAACCAGCGCCGCCCCACGGCGTTGTGAATGTCTGTGCAGTGTTGCCCGTGGCCCACGTTTTCAACTGGCCGACATCTGTGCTGCCGGGTATTAGTCCCGTGATGGTGTACTTTTGGCTGGCCGCGCCAAAGAAGTGCTTGACCGATGCCGTGGCGTCCAACACAAATAGTTCGGCCCGCTTCACTTTTCCGATCTCGCTTTCTTCTTCAACGAATATGCCCACGGAGCCGAACGACCACTTGGCGGCCATGTTATCCCCTCACCCCGCCAACCGTGTTGTTGGCTCTGGTTGGCGAACTGCGTGTTTGGCGAGTGAACCACTGATAGAACAACTGCTGGACGATACGGGCGATAACCTGCCCATTCAACAGGACAGGAATGTTCACGGCGATGGTGGCCTTGATGGGCAACATGGCGACGTTCACAATGGTCTCAATGCGGGCCGCTTCTGCCCGACCTGCCCGCGACCGCAACTCGTCGGACATAGAACCTGTGTCGCGTCCTGTGTCTGGGGCTGTTGGTGCAGGTTGCCCGAAACCCCTAGCACGACGACGGCGCAACTGCTCTTCGCGTCTCTCCTCCTCGCCTTGGCGCATTTCTTCAGGTGATGGCAACAGTCCGGATGGTGCGCCACGTCTGCGTGGTGCTTCGGCGGGTGCGCCAGCCCCACCGCCTGCCCCACCACCCAACATGCCAGCGAACTGTTGCAAAAATGCCATGAGTGCTTCGGGCGTCATGCCACCGCCACCGCCTTGACCGTTCCACCTTTGAATATCCAGAGACGAGATAGGCACTAATGCCGTAGCCCCCGATGGCAAGTTCCATGTTCCAGACAGTTGCGCCTTTTCTACTTTGGTAAGGTCTTCCAAGGCTAGTTGCAATGCCGACATACGACCCGTCAGTTGCTTGAATACGTTTTGCTCACCCAGTAGCAGGTTGATGTTCTTTTCTTCTTCGGGACTACCGAGGCGGGTCAGCATGGCGTTGTACATCTGTGTCAGTGCTTGCAACTGACCAAACTGGGATGGGTCAACGTCCTTGAGACGACGGAAGGCGAAGTCAGATGTACCTTGACCCGCCTGCTGTTGCCTCAGAGACTCTTGCAAGAACTGTGCTTCTGGCCCACGATATATCCGTACACCCTCTTGAGTTCGGACAACCTGAGTAGTCAAGTCCAAGACTTCACGCTGATGGTCTATGTACTCTTGTATATCTATATTAGATAGACCCAATGCTCGCAAGAACTCTACTTGTGCTTGCAACTCGGCATCGGCCATTTGTACGGCCAGTGCTCTTGCATCGGCTATTTCCTGCATGGTGTACTTGGTGGCATCAAGAGCCGTGCCAAATAGAGGCTCTTCCCCGGTGATTCGTTCTCTGAATAACTCTTTGAGGCCAGGAGGCTCGCCAGTAGGCCGTTCTTCTTCGGGAAACTGAACACCAAGTTCCTGTAAGCCCTCACGAGACGTTATATTTCGTAAATTCTCAGCGAATGCCTGAAAGAACCCCCTGTCTTCTGTTATGGCCCCGATAAAGCCTCCCACAAAAGCCTTGCCAAACTCTTCACCAGACATCTTGCCCTGTGTTCCAGAATCAAGAACAGCACTAGCCGTGCCGCCCAGACCGAAAGTGAACGGCGGCGCTTGTTGAGCCTGTTGTCTGGTGAACTCCACACCCTGAATGCCTCCGAACTGTGCCACTGTGCCACGCAGAATGCTAACCCACACGTTTTGTAGGATGTCACCCCTTTGTCGCAACTGCTCTATCTCAGCATCCAGAGCATTGAGCTGTACACCAAATGACTTACTAATGCCTTCAGTCATTTCGTCTAACGCACCAGCGGTATCGCTACCTATTTGTGGTATCCCGTCTGCAAACTCCCTCAATGCTACCAGCAAAGACCGCATACGCTCAGGACGGATAGAGCCACCTGTTAATGCTTCAAGTATTTGTTGCGCTCTGGCAGGATCAATGTTGGGATCAGATAACGCTTGACCGACCTGTTGCAATATGTCTGGAATTTCTCTAAGTTGGCCGCCAATTTTGACATCAATACCCAAATCAAATAACTTTCTTGTTCGATCAAATGCCGCTTCGCCGCCCTTTTCCAAGTCCAGCAAGCCGTCCGTGACGGATTGCAAAGCATTGGCGATTTTGTTGGGGGAGTCCGCTGCCGCCGTCGCTCCCTGTATGACGATTTGGAATGCCTGCTCCAACGAGATACCCCACTGGTTAGCCAGAGGGATTGACTCCTCCAATGCTTGCGCCAGTTCTTGACCCACTGCGGGGCCGCGCCTGAGTGTATCGGCCACCAAGTTTCCAATGCGCCCCACTTCAGCCGCTTCCAGTCCTGCTTGGCGTAAGGCTGTGATAAGGATGTCTGTGGCGCGTGCTGGCTCAATTCCCAACAGCAAGGCCAAATCAGCAGACGTATCAGCGATGCGCCTCTGCTCTTCGGATACGCGGGTGAACTGACCAATGAGGGTTAATGCTGGGGCGGCGGCAGCAGGCCCGAATCCCACTTGGGAAAATGTGTCTTGCAGTTGGTCATACGAACGGATGGCCTGTCCGATAGACTGTTCGGTAATAGCAGCAAACCGAGCGGTTTCAATACTGTATAGGGCCTGCGCTTGCACGACCTCTTGGATGACGTTCGTGACCGTTCTGAACGCTTCCCATACCAAGATACCAGATGCAATGCCCGCAACGCGGCGGCCAAACCCCTCTAAAGCACCACTGCCACGAGTAACCGATTGCTGGAATGTGTCGTTAGTGCTGATGGCCCGTGTTTGGCCGTCTGCCATCCTAATAAACGCTTGAGCGTTCTGTCCAACGACGCGACCCTGTTTGTCTAATACTGGCTCTAAGCGTATAGATGATGTAAGTAGTTCACCACCCTGGAATCCTGCGCGCCTTTGCAAATCACCCATCACTTCGGGACGGACAGACCGACGAGTGGCTATCTCGGCCTGCATCCTGCGGTTAAACTCTGCTTCGGCCAGCTGTGCTTGTGATTGACTTGCCAGATTTGCTTCCAGTTGCCTTCTGTACAAAGCCCCCGAAACACCCATATACGATTCGCCAATGGTTGTACTGGGGGTTGCGCCAAGCCCTAGTTCTTGTAGTCTGCGTGATGATATATTTTGAGCTTGAGAAAACCGCATCCCTGCAATTCTCTCAAGACTGGCGACAAGGTTTTCCGAGTCTCTTTGCGCGACCCGCATCCTTTGGGCCATTGAGTCCGTCTCTCGGGATATGAGACGGATGCCATCGGCGGTTTTTTGTGAAGCGGATGTTACCGTTGTTGAGAGTCCAGTGACGGCATTTGTCGTAACCGATATTGATTGCTGTGCCTTGACCAAGCCACTTGCCAGTTTCGTACCCATGGCTTCGGCAACCGCAGACAGCCTATCAATAGTGCGACTCAGTGCATCAATCGCACTCATTATTTGAGCGGTTTCAGAACGAGCCTGACCGTAATTGATTACTACATTGATCAGTTCATCAGGCATCTTGGACTCCCAAACAGGAGTTCACATAACTATTCTCGGTCATACTTCTTTCGTCTTGCCTCGCGCCTCTCGTCTACCCAGTCGTCCACTCGCTTGGTGTCATGCCACCACTCTTTAGGAGGTGGGTTGCCGTCATCGTCCCATGTTGACAACTCTTGCATCTGTTCCCACCGTCGTTCCAACATTACGGCATACGTCCAATGCCACGGCCATTGGTGACTAAGCAGGGACGACAGGCTCGCGCTCGCCAACTGGTTGTTCCGCACCCATCCCGACAAAACCCCGTGTAGACTCGCTTTTCGTGAGCGCCCAAGGGTCTTGGGCATCCACCTCCCGATACACGGATGTCAGTCGGTCGATGACGGTCTTGGTCAACTGCCTGACTTCATCTACCGAGTCCCAGTACGTCTTGCCGTCTAGTTCCACAGACCGCCACACCGTCCAGTAGACTTGTTCTTGCAACCCCTCATCAAGAGCATATAGACCAATGGCGCGTTGCTTGATATTGCGTAGCAGTACGTCCCTATCCCATCCCGATGCTGTTTCTCGGAACTTCATTTCGCGGTTAATCATGTACTTGGCACGTTCAGTGAACACAGACTGTTCGTGTTCCCGCTGTCGTCTGTCTACATCCACGCGCTCCAAGTCCGTTGCATTTTCGGGATATGGAAAGAAGTCAACCCGCAACAAATCCCGTGCCTCTCTAGCCCACTCGTCGCGCCACGACATGACGAGGGTTTCCACGAGAGAAGCATCCGTCGCGTTGTCTAATGCCTGTATTTTGTTGCGGTAGTCTTCGCTGTTGGGGTCTTTCAGAGCCTCGGTCATGCGCGCCACATGGCTGAGGCTATGAGTATCACGGGCCTTGAGTTCGATGTCTGACAAACATCTCACGCTGACCCGCGTTCCGTCTGGCAACTCCGTGGTAGTGCTTACGCGGAAGAACTTGTCGATGTCAAAGTGTGCCATTCCTGTATCCCTGTCCTTTGATAACAAACGAGCGCATATTACCAATGCGCCCCCAAGTACCTTGTGTGGGGTGGGTGACACCTTCTAGCCATCACCCACCCCTTTGATTATTGTGTTACGGTGTCGTCAACTGAGTCTTGCTAACCTTCAGACCACCAGACCCAACCGTGTCCTCGCTGACGCTGGACAACTGCCATCTTGATGTGGTCAACTGTCTCACCCTGGCGCTAACTGGCGTGTTGCTAGACGGGCGACAGTTGGCAATCGCAAACGACTTGATAACCGATGACCCTTCTCCCTGGTCGGGGTCATGAACGTCGATGAACACATCAACCGTCTGTGGCTCGGACAGAACCCGCTTGGCTACCCCCGCATCGTTGCTGACGGGGAAGAACACATCATGTGGTTGCAAGTCGCCCTGCTGCACATCAAACTCAACCGTGACATCTGGTGAGTCAACCAACTTACCGACGATTTGACGGTTGCCGATTTCCCGGACGGTCTGTTCGGGGAACGTTGCTCGGATGACGAACCTTTGGAGGCGATACACGCGGTTGGCATCAACGTTGTTCGTCAGTCGGATGCGAGCGTCCTTGCCGTGGACACCACCAGACGTTGTGCTGTCTTGAGAACCCCACAATGGGTGGACGAAAGACCCCGCCGTGTGGTAGTACGACCCCGATGTACCCATCAGGGTGTAGTCCACTGTGCAGGAGCCGTTCACTATGAACGTATACGTGACTTCCGACAGTCTCAGACCCGTTACGGAGACTTCCTCGAACACCGAGTCGTTGTCGTTTCGGAATACGACATACCCCGTGTTCGTCTGCGTGACGGGGTTGGCGATGTAGTACCCCGACCCCGATGTAGGATCAACACCAGCGAGGTACATATCAATCTCGCTGTTGTGTAGATTCTCCTGTAGAGTAAACCGATAGTCAGTCGGGTCGGTCGTCGCTCCTACGGGAGCCACACGACCTAGTTCATAATACTTGGTCAGGTTGTGTGTCCCGACGACTTCAACGGACTGAACACGGTCTGCCCAAATGTCGGTGGCTGAACCAGACGAGAGATTGGCATTGCGAACCCAGACGCCAATTCTGTGACTTAAAAGTCCTGCGAGGGTGGGGCTTGATGACATTTCTTGTCTCCTAACTTACAACTTTGTGTAAAACTCCCACGACGCCCTTGACCAGTTCATCACTTCCCCACCGAAGTTCGCGTCCTCATTGCCGATGCTCATGTTCTCCACTGCCATGCTATTCTCTAACACCTGTACCGTTTCAGTCGTCGTGCCAGTCGGATAAGTCTTGATGGGAAACGAGTCACCGAAATAGTCAGCGATGAAGCCTGACAAGTCGTCTCGTTCCCCTCGGTTGCGCCCAAAGCAATGCGCGTGCGCCCTGACGTGCCTCCCAACTCGGTTGCCTAGTTCAAACGTTCTGTGTCGCACCCGTTCTATCTCTAATACCACAACGGGCAATTTCGTCTCAACGGGTAACAAAAACGAGTCAATCAGATAGATGTATGCCACATTGGGTGCTGGCGTGTGCGCGTCGTTTCGGTAGTCGTCCTCATCGTACACATTAAAGGCACTAAAGCCGCTACCCACTGGTGGCGATGTGAAAATGCTATTGATTCTGTCCTTGATGGATAGGCGTATTTCCCTGTTGGTCTGCATTCATCTTCCTGCCCTGCTTCGATACCACTCATCTATGATGGTTGGGACTCTAGCGCGCCACTTAACCAGTCCCCGCTCTATGAAGTGTCTGCCGTAAATAGAAGCCTTGGCGTTTCCTTGCTCATGTCCCCACATATAGGGAACCCGTCCTGCTGCTACCGCCGTTTCACCGCCAAACCGTCCCGACTCTCGCTCTCGTTGCAATATCTGCTTTTGTACGGCTGACAACATCCACCACGCAAAGTTACTGGGAACCGAACCCCTGATGAAGAACTTGGGCAAGTCGGGCTGTCTGTTGTACCACTCCAAAAAGTCTCGGATTGTGCCCTTGGGTGATGCCTCACTCGGGTTGCCTATCCTGCGCCCATCACCCACAACGCCTATCTTGAACCCAAGTCCTGTTCGTTCTGGTTGTCCCACGTAGGAAAGAGCGTCAACCGTGTTCCCAGTTTGGGACTTCATGCCAGACGAGAAATACTCGGATACTACGGACTCGGCCAGTTCTTCCCCAAGATGAGTAGCCAGTTCCTCGTTGAATATCCTGTCAAACTTCGCGGCCAGCCTGTTTGCTAGGCTGCCCAAGGTCGTCGTCACTGGCATTGAACGCAATCCCCGCTCTCGCTAACTTGGCGGACGCGAACCGGTCTATCTCGCCAAACCCGTCCAGTATCTCTTTCCGCATGACCTTGTTACCATGCTCATCGTTGCACTTCAAAAGCCTGCGTCTCACCTGAGACATCAACAGGCTTATTTCCAAAAATGCCTGTTGTGGCCCATAGTCTGATGTCCTCTGAATAGGCATCGTCAGGATGATGCGCGGTTCTGTACCTGTATCCATTTCGTCTCCTGTCACAATCCCGTTGCCTTGAACTCTGGCTCAAACCTCTTACAATGAGACAAAAACTCGTCGCTCTGAGTAAGACCCGTGTAAACCGTGGTGTTCGGCCTCAATCGTGTCCCGTCCACCACCATGTATGCTCGTTTCTCGGCAATCACCCTGTCTACCTGTCCCTTGTCTTCGTTGCGGAACATCAGCATGTAGTCCCCGACTTCAACCCCTGTGATGACTGGCCCCAACCCCATCAAAGTGGTTGGCTGGATGATTTTGACTCTGGCGTGGCATCGGTATGTGGTGAACGTAACATCCCCAAAGTAGGCAGGACTACCACTGCTGATGTCCACTGGCCCATCGCTGAACACATCGTAGTTGCTACCGGAAGTGAGGGTTGGGTATACCAGTACCACTTCTCGGTAGTCAGCACGGGCTTGCTGCATATCCCGTCGTATGTTGAAAACGTCGCGTGAGTTGAGCACATCGTCTCACCTGACTCCCGTCTGGGAGTTGACTTAATACCTGAACCCTGTGTATGGCGTGCTGTTGCGCCACCCCTCGTCCGCGCTGGCGCGTTCCCAAAACCGATGCGCCAGATACTCTTTCGTGTGCGGGTCTGAGATGAATCCACCATACACATCGCCCACACCATGAACCTCTATTTGCGCCTGTTCCAGTGCTTTAGCCAGTTCTGCCTCAAGGTTCTTCTTGAAGTCGTTGAGGTTGCGGGCCACCATTGACTTGTCAACGGTGAGTCCTTGCGCTTCGCGCCACACGAACGAACTCATGGCATGTTCGCCAGTCAGCAACTTGATGTATGCCAACTGGATACACCGTGCCATAAATGCTCGTTGCGCCCACGACGTACTAAAGAGCCTGCTGGCTATAGGCGGGTCGCTGCCCGACGAGTCCACCACGTAGGCATTTGCGCTATCCTGAGATGCCAGAACAATCTGGCCTGTACCCTCAGTTTCAGATAGCGCAAGCCCTCGGAACCACGTGAGTTCCATTTCATCGAACCCCGCCACCATGACCGAGCGAATAACCCGATCGGGATATGCGGCGATGGTATACGATGCCGATGGCTGTGAGGCGGGGGCGCTGTTGAAGATGAACACCCCCTGTTCGGCCTCTAACGTGTATGTAGACCCGCTTTGCAGGGTGTTGTTAATGTAAACGCCAGTGCTGCCACTGGACAGTATCGGCCTGTACGTGCTACTAAAGACTACA
>Ga0209431_10005127_pt1 | contig 10237 bp, 9 predicted proteins | sample RifCSP13_3_FD_184021 | JGI IMG/M metagenome (GOLD analysis project Ga0209431, IMG submission 184021) | Soil microbial communities from Rifle, Colorado - Rifle CSP2_sed 13_3 (SPAdes) (version 2) | ecosystem: Environmental > Terrestrial > Deep subsurface > Rock core/Sediment | place: Rifle... | reverse complement strand
CCTCGTCGAGCGGATGCGCCTCGGTCCGGACGGAAAGACGGCCTACGGCTTCACCCGCGAGCGGATCGTGCGGCTCGACATCACCAGGGTCGGCCACCCCGACCCGGCCCAACCCGAGGCGAGCGTGACGGTCTTCCTCGACACCAGCGGCGAGGCCGACGTGTGGTTCCCTCAGCGGACCACGGTCGCGCGCGGGAGCGAGCCGCCGGCCGCGGAGCCGGTGGCCCGGTACGCGTTCTCGCTGGGCACCCACGTGTGGGAGATGCGGCCGGATGGCAGCGCGGCGCTCATCCGTGCGGGGCAGGCCCTGCGACGGACCTTCCTGCCGGTCCCGAAGTGGTCACCCACCGGCGATCACCTGTTGCTCCTGGAGCAGGCCGGCCTGGGCGCCCCGACGACCGCGCTCGTCGCCGTCGTGATCGACCGAGACGGTGAGCAGACGCGCCTCGCGGACACATACGCCGCCGCGCGGTCGTTCGCGTGGGCGCCTCGCGGTGACGAAGTGGCGGTCGTGGTCGACAAGCGTGGCATCAACGGCACGGCGTCCGACGCGCAGCTCGAGGTGCGCTTCATGGACACGGCGGGGAAGGCCACACGTCCCCCCGTCCCGGGCCGCGAGGTCGCCTGGACGGCCGACGGCGTCCTGGTCCTCGGAGAGGTCGAGGGCACGCCGGTCGTGCAGCTGCTGGGCGACACCGGGGCGCGAACGTTCGTGCGCTACGGGACGCTCGTGGGTGACCCTCGGGTGATGGACCCAGGGCGCTTCTCATCGTGGAGCGGGCTCGACGCCCGTCCCGACGGCTCGGCGGCCAGCGTGCGCTTGAACAGCTCGGACGGGACGGTGGGCTACTTCGTCCTCCTGGACCAGGCCGGCAGGCCGATCGAGTACTTTCGCGGCGACCCCGACGTAAGTGAGCCTGCGTGGTCGCCGGCACGGACGCTCATCGGCTACACGCTCGGCCTGCGCACCGCGAACGAGCGGGCGGTCGTGCACGAGCCGGGGGCGGGGCCGCTCATGGTCGAGAGCGGGCGCTTCGCGGGCTGGAGCCCGGACGGGGAGTGGTTCTACGTCGGTAGGACGACCGGCCTCTATGCCTATCCGCTAGCGGGAGGCGCCGCCGTGCGTGTCGGCCCCATCGGCGTGCCCGCGGCGATCACCGCGGCGCCCTAGGGCTTTCGCGCGACCGCGAGGAAGTGCTCGAGCGCCGCGAGATGCTCGTCGATCGAGCCGTACTTCGCGCCCATCGTGTTCAGCTCGACGTGCGTCGCTCCCGCCTCACGCCACCACGCGACGTGCCGGGGCCACTCGTCGCGCGGCGTGGTCGCGGCGCTCACGCGTCCCTCCAGACCGACGGTCGCCGCGTCGCGCCCGGCCTCGCGCACCAGCTCGCGGAACAGGTCGATCGCGACGCGGCCTTCGTCGCCGGGCTGTACGTGGGTCAGCCAGCCGTCGGCCGTGCGGGCGATCCGCGCGAGCGCCGGCCGGATGACCTCCTTGGCCCGCGCGTTGTAGCCGCCGCCCATCCAGAGTGGGATCGGCCGCTGGACGGGCATCGGGTTGAGGCCGGCGCGCGAGACGCGGATCCGCTTGCCCCGGTGCTCCACGAGCTCCTCGCTCCAGAGCTTCCGCATGACGGCGATCTGCTCCTGGATGCGGGATCCGCGCGTGTGGAAGTCCTCGCCGAGCGCCTCGTACTCCACCGCGTTCCAGCCCAGGCCGACGCCGAGCCGCAGCCGGCCCCGCGAGAGGACGTCGACCTCGGCGGCCTGCTTGGCCACGAGCGCGGCCTGGCGCTGGGGGAGGATGATCACGCTCGTCACCAGCTCGAGCCGCGTCGTGATCGCGGCGAGGTAGCCGTAGAGGACGAAGGGCTCGTGGAACAACGACTCGTGCGTGTACGGTCCGCTCCAGCCGCCGGGGCGATCGGGATGCGCGCCGAGCACGTGGTCGAACACCGCCACCCCGTCGAAGCCCATCCGCTCGATCTCGCGCGCGTAGCGCGCTACGCCCTCGGGGTCGGCGCCGATCTCGAGCTGCGGGAACACGGCGAGCACCTTCACGGGCTTATCTTCGCCCAATGAGCGTGGAGCACGCACCGAGCCCCGGCGAAGCGCCGTCCGCCGCGGAGCTGGAGCGCCGCCTCCGCGCCGAGGCGAGCGGCGTCCATGGCTGGTCGAACGGACCGGGCGATCGCTACGGCGAGCACGAGCACTCCTACCGGAAGATCCTGTACTGCGTTCGCGGGTCCATCGAGTTCCTGCTCGCGGATGGCAGGCGGATCGCGCTCCATCCCGGCGACCGTCTCACCATCCCGCCGGGGACGCGCCACGGCGCGCTTGTCGGCCCCGAGGGCTGCGCCTGTGTGGAGGGGCAAGCGTAGGGAGTGGCGACAGCCGCAAGCCGCTCCCCGCGCGAGACCCGTCCGAACCCGCGAATAGGCGGGTGAGGCTGCGGGACCAAGCTGGCGTTGAGAGAGCCCGTTCCATCGCGGGTCGAGCGTGGGGACGGCGCGAAGGCCGGCGGCCCGCGCCAGCGTGCGGTCCTACCCGATGATGTAGATCGTCGTGAAGAGGCCGATCCAGACGATGTCGACGAAGTGCCAGTAAACGCTCGCCCCCTCGAAGAAGAGGTGGCGCCGTGAGCTGAAGTGTCCATTCATGGTCCGGAAGAGCACGAGGGCGTTCGCGATCACGCCGCCCGTGACGTGCGCGCCGTGGAAGCCCGTCAGGGTGAAGAACACCGCCGCGAACATGCCGTTGTCGGGCAGGAAGCCCAGCGTGAGGTACTCGTAGCCCTGGCCCAGGACGAACCAGGCGCCCATCGCGACCGTGAGGGCGAGCCAGACGATCGCCGGGCGGCGGCGGTCCTTCTTGATCGCGTTCACCGCGAGCTGCATCGTGACGCTCGAGCTGAGCAGGACCACCGTGTTGATCAGCACCAGCGGGACCGCGAGGCCGCCGAAGTGCGTGAGCGATTGCCACGTCGGCTTCTCGCACTCGGCCGCGACGCAGCGCTCGAAGACGGGCTCCCAGGCCGCGACGCGCGCGTGCAGGTAGAAGTACGTCGTGAACAGGGCGCTGAAGAACATCGCCTCCGACGAGATGAAGAGGATGACCGCCCACATGCCCGCGCTGAGGCGGCTCGGCTGGACGTCCATGCCGGTCTCGTTCGCGGGGAGGCGCGCCTCGGAAGCGGTCTGACGCCGGCCGCGGACGATGGTGCGCTCGGTCGCCTCCACCGCTAGTGGTGCCCTCCGTGCTCGCCGGCCTTCTCGAAGTCGCGCGCGTCGTTGATCAGCCACACCGCGAGTCCCAGGATCATGAAGAGCGCTCCGACGACGACGAGCGCGACCCCGAAGAGGATCCCGAAGGTCAGCAGCATGACGCCGAGGCCGACGGTCGCGGGTGCGAGGGTCGGCGACGGGAGATGGATCTCCTCCTCGTGAGTGGGAGGAAGCGGCTCGGTACGGTGGTGCTCTGCCACGGTCTGGAACGATAGCGGGCGGACCTGCCGCGTGCCCTTCGCGCGCCGGCGATCTGCCCTAAAGTTTCCCGCGCATGCCCATACCGCCCTGGGTGAACGACCCGGCCGGCCCGGTCGCCCGCGAGATCGTCCCGCTCTACTGGTTCATGTTCGGGGCGGCCGTCATCGTGCTCGCCATCGTCCTCGGCGCGCTCGTGTACTCCGGCGTGCGGTTCCGGGAGCGGCCGGGCGTGCCGGCGAAGCAGTTCCACGGGCACAACCTGCTCGAGCTGGCGTGGACCGTCATCCCGACGATCATGGTGATCACGTTCTCGGTCCTCTCCTTCCAGCGGCTCCTCGTCCTGAGCGACGTCCAGACCGGCGCCGAGATGACCATCAAGGTCCACGCGCGGCAGTGGACGTTCGACTTCCAGTACCCCGAAGACCCCATGTTCCGGCTGAGCAGCGGCACGTACCTGCGGTCACCGGAGCGGCTCGACATCCCGGTGAACACGAAGGTCGCGCTCGAGCTCACCTCCACCGACGTCATCCACTCGTTCTTCGTCTCGAACCTGGGCGGCAAGATCGACGCCGTGCCCGGCCGCACGACGCGCCTGTGGCTCCAGGCCGACCGCGTCGGGCAGTTCAAGGGCCAGTGCTTCGAGTTCTGCGGTGACGGTCACGCGGACATGCTCATCACGGTCGTAGTCCACCCGCAGAACGAGTACGGGGCCTGGGCCGCCAGCGCGGTCAAGGAGGCGGACCGGCTCGACGCACCCGAGACGCGCGCGGGCCGCGAGCTCTTCCGGACCCTCGCGTGCGCCGGCTGTCACACCATCGATGGCCTGACCGCGGGCAAGTTCCCGGGCGCGCCGGACCTCACGCGCGTCGCGTCGCAGGAGTCCATCGCGGGTGGCCGCCTCAGCCCGGTGAACGAGGAGAACCTGACGCGCTGGATCAAGGATCCGCCGGCCGTCAAGCCCGGCACCGCCATGCCGAACCTCGGTCTCGACGACGACACCGTGAGCAAGCTCGTCCAGTTCCTGCTCACGCTGAAATAGCGACCTAGGCGCGCCGCTCCCGCGCGAACTGCTCGCGCTCCTCCTGCGCGAGCCACATGAAGAACGCGACCGACGCCGCCCCCAGGAAGATGAAGTCCCCGGGAACCCACATGACCGCGCCGCCGATGCGCTGGTCGGTGATCGCGTCGAGGCCGTACCGCTCCGGCTGGCCGTGCTCGTACGAGCGGTAGAGCAGGCGCGTCGAGAACGAGAGCAGCCCGCCGAGGATCGTGTTCTGGCCCGCGCCGGCTAGGAGCAGGAAGAAGATGCGCGCGGCGTACGGGAGCGTGCCGCGGAACGGGACCGGATCGATGACGACGCTCCAGAAGAGGAGCGCGGTCGCGAGGAACCAAAGGTGCTCGACGACGTGCACGAGCGGATCGTCGAGCGCGGCGTCGTAGAAGGCCGGGACGTGCCACGCGTAGAGCCCGACCACGTACACGGCGCCCGCGACGAGCGGGCGCCGGAGCAGGTGCATCGCGCCGCGCACGAGCGCGCTCCGCGCCAGCGGCCGCACGACGCGCGAGCGCACCGCGAGCGGCAGGCCGCGGAGGAGCGGCCGCACCGGGGCACCGAGCAGGAGGAGCGGCGCGGCGACCGCGACCAGGAGCATGTGCTGGACCATGTGGACGCTGAAGAGGTCGTGCGCGAGCGCGTCGATCGGACCGAGCAGCGCGGCGGCGATCGCGACCAGGCCGCCGATGAACAGCGCCGTGCGCCACCAGCGCCACCGCCGCCCGGCGGCACGGGTGCGGCCGGCGCCGGCGAGGTAGAGGGCCGCGGCGGCGGCGAGGGCGATCCCGAGAGCTAGAGGCGTATGAGCGGGTCCACCATGACGGCGACGAACAGCAGCGCGAGGTACGCCAGCGAGAACAGGTAGGTCCGGCGGGCCTCCGTCCGCCGGCGGCCGTCGGTCGCTCGAACCAGGCGCACGGCGTACCAGACGAACGCGAGACCAAGCGCGAGCGCGGCGCCGAGGTACACGAGGCCCGCCGCGCGCACCACGAAGAGGAGCACCGTGAGCGGCACGAGGCTGAGCGCGTACCAGAAGATCGCCCAGGCCGTCGCGCGGTCGCCGCGGACGAGGGGCAGCATCGGGACCTTCGCGCGCTCGTAGTCGTCGCGGATGAGGAGGGCCAGCGCCCAGAAGTGCGCAGGCGTCCAGAAGAAGACCACGCCGAAGAGCAGCCACGCCGGCAGATCGAGCGTCCCGGTGACCGCGGCCCAGCCGACGAGCGGCGGCACCGCGCCGGCGGCGCCGCCGATGACGATGTTCTGGGAGGTGGTGCGCTTGAGCCACAGCGTGTAGACGAGGATGTAGAAGAGCGTTCCCGACACCGCGAGGAGCGCGGCGAGCAGGTTGGCCCCCAGCCAGAGGACGGCGAAGGCGATCGCGTTCAGCGTGAGGCCGAGGCCCACGGCGAGCCGCGTGGACACGCGGTGAGCCGGCAGCGGCCGGTGGCGGGTGCGCCGCATGAGCTCGTCGAGGTCCCGGTCGAAGTAGTGGTTGAGGGCCGACGCGCCGCCGCTCGCGCACGCGCCGCCGACCAGCACCGCGAGGAGCACGCCGACGGGAGGGACCCCCTGGGCCGCGAGGAACATGCCGCCGAACGCGGTCAGGAGCAGCAGCGACATGATCGCGGGCTTCGTCAGCGCGACCATGTCGCGCGCCGTGCGCCCGCCATCGGGCATCGCGGAGCGCCACTGCACGGCGGCCAGACCCACGAGCACGCACCAGAGCAGCGAGGCGATGGCCGGATGCGCTCCGAGCGCCCAGCCGGCGAACCCCGTCAGCGGGTTGGCCGCGCCCACGGCGACCTGCGCCGCGAAGAGCACGAGCGTCGCCGCCGCCAGCGGCCGCAGAGCGGCGTGCCGCTCCCGCAGCCGCCACCCTGCCACCGCGGCGAGGACGATGAGCGTCCCGACCGCCGCGACGGTGTAGCGGTGGAGCATGTGCACGATCTGGGCGGTATCCCCGCCGAGCGGGCTCGCGTCGGTGCAGAGCGGCCAGGCCGTGCAGGCCGCGGTCGCGCCGTCGCCCCGCACGTACGCGCCGGTGAGGATGAGCAGGAACGTGCCGGCCGTCGCCGACAGCGCGAGCCAGGCGGCGGCGTCCGGCCGGGCGACCCGCGCGAGGCGGGGCCAGCGAACGACGACGGCCAGGACCGTGAGCACCGCGAGGAGGACCTCGGCGTTCGCGAGATGCGCGGTCACCCACGTGTGCGGAAGGTCGAGCAGCACGACGACGGCGCCGAGCACCGCCTGCAGGAGGAACAGCACCCCCGCCACGATCGTGAGCACCACGAGCAGGCGCTGGGAGCGGTGCCGCAGCAGCGTCCAGGCGGCGAGCGCGGCGACGCCGAGGCCCGAGACGAGCGCGAGCAGGCGGTGGACCCACTCGATCTGCGTGGCGAGGTCGAGCGAGGGCAGGAACTGGCCGTGGCACAGCGGCCAGTCGGGGCAGCCGAGCCCGGAACCGGTGACGCGAACGATCCCGCCCCAGGCGACGACGAGAAGGGTCGCGACGAGGGTCGTCCAGGTGAGCCAGCGATAGCCCTTTGACAAGGTCATGGCGTCACGCAGCAACGGATGAAGATCTTGGCCTCGCAGAGGCATGGTGCTCCTCGCGCTTCCGAAGCGCGCCTAGCCTTCTTTGAGCGGCCGGGCGCTGTGGACGGCGGGGATGCGGGCGAAGTTGTACGGCGGGGGCGGCGAGCTGGTCGCCCACTCCAGGGTGTCGGCCTGCCACGGGTCGTCGCCCGCCGGCTTGCCCTGCTTGAGCACGATGCTGACGAGGAAGTTCCAGAGGAAGACGAGCACCGCGACGGCGATGAGGTACGCGCCGATGGTCGAGACGAGGTTCAGCGCAGCCCACTCGGGCGACTGCGGGTAGTGGTAGGTGCGCCGCGGCATGCCCTCGAGGCCGAGCTGGTGCTGGACGAAGAAGGCCATGTTGAAGCCGATGAACAGCAGGAGGAAGTGGATCTGCCCCAGGCGCTCGGACAGCATGCGCCCGGTGATCTTCGGCATCCAGTAGTAGAAGCCGGCGAACACGGTGAACATCGCGCCGCCCATGAGCACGTAGTGGATGTGAGCGACGACGTAGTAGGTGTCCGAGAGCTGGAAGTCGACGGGCACCGAGCCGAGGAACACGCCGGAGATCCCGCCGATGGTGAACGTCGCGAGGAAGCCGAGGGCGAAGAGCATCGGCGTCTTGAACCGGAGGGCGCCGCCCCAGAGCGTGCCGAGCCAGCTGAAGATCTTCACGCCGGTGGGGACCGCGATGAGCATCGTCGAGGCCATGAAGAAGGTCTGGAGCGGCAGGTCGATGCCGGCGACGAACATGTGATGGACGAAGACGGAGAACGAGAGGAAGCCGATCGCGACGGACGAGTACGCGATCATCTTGTAGCCGAAGATCGGCTTGCGGGAGAACACGGGCAGGACCTCGGAGATGATCCCGAACCCGGGCAGCACCATGATGTAGACCTCGGGGTGCCCGAAGAACCAGAAGAGGAACTGCCAGAGCAGCGGGTCGGCGCCCTCGGCGACGGTGAAGAACGCCGTGCCGGCGATGCGGTCGAAGAGCAGGATGATCCCGGCCACCGTCAGGAACGGCATTGCCAGGACGAGCAGGAAGCTCGTCACGAGGACGCTCCAGGCGAACAGCGTCAGCCGATGGAAGGTCATGCCGGGGGCGCGCAGCGCGAAGATCGTCACGATCATGTTGAGCGCGCCGAAGATCGAGGAGAAGCCGAGCACCGTGAGGCCGAGGAGCCAGAGGTCCTGGCCGAGCTGCGGCGAGAACTCCTTCGTCGAGAGCGGCACGTACGAGGTCCAGCCGGCCGCCGGCGGGCCCACGATGAAGCTCGAGTAGAGGACGATCCCGCCGCCCAGGAGCAGCCAGTACGAGAGCGCGTTGAGGCGCGGGAAGGCCATGTCCCGGGCGCCGAGCTGTAGCGGGATGATGAAGTTCGCGAACCCCGTGAACAGCGGGACGACCGCGAGGAAGATCATGGTGGTCCCGTGCATCGTGAACGCGGCGTTGTACTGCTGCGCCGTCAGCACCGTCCCGTCCGGGGTCGCCAGCTGCGTGCGGATCCCGAGGGCGAGCAAGCCGCCCGTCAGGAAGAAGAAGAAGGTGGTCCCGAGGTAGAGGATCCCGATCCTCTTGTGGTCGACGGTGGCGATCCACTCGAGGATGCCGGTGTAGCGGGTGCGCGCGACCGGGATGGTGCGTTCGAGGGTGGCCACCTCTGTCCATTCCAGCCCCCGTCCTAGGGGGTGTCAAATAGCGGCTGGCTGGCGGCTCGCTCAGCGCGTGCCCGGGCGCAGCTCCTCGATGGCGCGGACGAGCGTGTCCTCGTCGATCGGGCCGATGTGGCGACCTCTGATGACGCCGGCGGGATCCACGAAGAAGGTCTCGGGGATCCCGAACACGCCGAAGCCGAGCGCCGTGCGCCCCGCGTCGTCCATCCCGATCGGCCACGTCTGTCCCATGCGGTCGTGGAAGTCGCGCGCGGCCTCGGGCTCGTCCTGGTAGACGATCCCGACGAACGTCACGTCGGACGTCCGGTAGCGCTCCCACACCCGGATGAGGACGGGCGCCTCCTCCTTGCACGGGACGCACCACGACGCGAAGAAATTCACCACGACGACCTTGCCGGACAGATCGGCGAGGCGCAGGCGGCCGGGCGCGTCGAGCCGTTCGAGGTCGAAGGCGGGAGCGGGATCGCCGATCGTGCCGGTGCGGATGTCGCGCGGGTCGCGGCGGAACCCCATCGCGAGGACGACCATGAGCACGACGAGCGAGACGACGATCGCCGCGCGCACAACGCTGCCCACGCGTGACGGTGACGGGACCGCGGCTTCCATCCCGCCGATGCTAGGCGCGGCGGATCGCGGCTATCTCGTCGTGATGACGAGGATCCGGTCGAGCGCCGAGAGCGGCGCGAAGACCTCGCCCGGACGTCCATGGAGCTGCCGCGCGTTCCCGTTGGCGGCGTGCGGGAAGACGTCGAACCGCTCCGTGGCCGGCTCGAAGCGCACGAGCGCGCTCGCGGCGAAGTCCGAGAGCCAGACGACGTCCTGGTCGTCGACGAAGACCGCGTACGGCTGCGGGCGCGCGCCGGGCAGCTTCCACTCCTTCCACTGCCCGCTCGCGGGGTCATAGCGCGCGAGCTGGCCGGCATCCCATTGGCTCACCCACACCGCGCCCTTGGAGTCGCTCCACACGCGGCGCGACCCGTTGTCCTTTGTGGGCGGGTCGATCGGGACCGCGGTGAACGGCATCGGCGGCGCCGGCCCCTCGGTGCCCACCGTCATCGAAATGCGGGCGATGTGGTCGCCGGCGAGCGAGGCGTAGTAGACGATCCCGCCCGGCGTCGCCGTGATCCCGTACGGACCGCGGCCCCGCGGTGCGGAGAACACCTCGACCGATCCGTCAGGCGCGAGGCGGCCGAAGTACCCGGCCTGGCCGGTGAACCACAGCGTTCCCCGCTGATCGAAGACCGCGGTGTTCAGGTTGACGTTCGGAGTGCCGCCGGGCAGCGGGAACACCTTCGCCGCCCCGGTCGCTGGGTCGACGCGGACGATCGCGTTCAGCCCGCTGTCCGTGATCCAGGGCGCGCCATCGGGGCCGAGGATCACGCCGTGGGGCCGTGAGCCGGCGCCGAGGGCGACGTGGCGCGTCTGGCCTGTGCGCGGGTCGAGC
>Ga0209431_10005119_pt1 | contig 10245 bp, 11 predicted proteins | sample RifCSP13_3_FD_184021 | JGI IMG/M metagenome (GOLD analysis project Ga0209431, IMG submission 184021) | Soil microbial communities from Rifle, Colorado - Rifle CSP2_sed 13_3 (SPAdes) (version 2) | ecosystem: Environmental > Terrestrial > Deep subsurface > Rock core/Sediment | place: Rifle... | reverse complement strand
CGGAGCCGGCCGCGCGGCCCGGCGCAAGGGCCTTCACGGCCCGGTAGAGGCCCTCGTTCACCGGCGTCGGGACGTGGAGCTCGCGCGCCTTCTCGAGGACCGCTCCCGTGATGGCCTCGATCTCGGTCGGACGCCCGCGCTCGACGTCCTGGAGCATGCTCGAACGGTTCTCCGCGGTCGCGCGCGCGACCTGGACCACGCGCGCCTCCGCCTCGGCCTCGGTCAGCCGGACCCCGGCCGCGATCGCGATGCGCGCCACTTCGCGCGCGGCATCGCGCATCGTCCGGGCAAGCTCCTCGCTCGCGAGGAGGGCGCCGTTCGGCACGCCGTGGACGGCGGTCAGAGGGTTGATGCCCGCGTTCACGGCGGCCTTGAGCCAGAGCTCTCGCGCGAGCTCCGTCGTGGCCTCGGCGGGCATCCCTGCCACGCGCAGCAAGTCCGCGACGCCCGCAGCTTCACCGGGTTCCCCGCACCACGCGCCGACGACGGTGAGTCCGTGACCCGCGTGGCGCACCTCACCGGGGTTGACGTACGTGACACCGACCGCAGTGAGGGCGACCACAACGTTCGTGGAGACGCCTTCGAGCGCGACCGCATTCGACAGCCCGTTCTGCAGGGTCACGACCGTCCGAGGTCTCAAGGGGGCGAGGGCCCGCGCAGCCGACGCGGTGTCGTAGGACTTCACGGTCACGAACGCGATCTCGGGACGGAAGTCCGGCGGTAGGCCTGCCACATCGGGAGAAGCGAGGGGATGCGCGAGGACCTCCGTGAGCCCGGTCACCCGGAGACCGACGCGAGTGATTGCCTCGACGTGATCGCGTCGCGCGACGACGGCGACCTCGTTTCTCCTGGAGAGAATCGCCGCAACGAAGCTCCCCAGCGCCCCTGCACCGAAGACCAGAACGCGCACGGACACGCGGATGCCGCGCGCGCGGGATGAAACTTTGGCTTCCATCGCCGAAAACCTCTGATTTTCATCCATCGCACTGAATAAAATGCGCGGGGAAAACGTTTAAGGGGTGTCCGTGCATTACGTGGTCCCCAGGAGGATAGTTTGGCCAAGAGAAAGCCGAAGAAAAAGAAGAAGCGGTAGGCCTTCTTCTTCTGACCGGCCACTCCGCTCCGCGGAGCCCGTCAGTTTCTTACTGATTTTTCCTACTTCCCTCTTTTCATTGTCTTTGAAAGGGTGTCGGCTATCCTGAGGGGTTCGGGAATCCTCCTTTTGCACAGGGGAGGAATGATGTCCGCGCACTGGTTCACACTGACGCGGTTCCCGGGCGACACGAAGATCGGCCGTGCGTGCGGGGCGGAGGTGAGGATCCATCCGCGGTGCTCCCCGTCGACGGTGAGCGGTCGGAGCTTCTTGCGTTCCGTTTCCTCGCCCGCGGTCCCGACCAGGCGGGACTTCGCGACCCCGATCGTCGGCACTTCGAGAGCGAAGGACGCGGCGCACGCGACACCGAAGCCCGCGGGATGGGCAATCCCATGACCGTCAACGAGGAGGACGTCGGGCCGCACGCGGAGCCTGCGCCACGCCAGGCGGAGAACGGGGAGCTCGCGGAACGCGAGGTAACCGGGGATGTACGGGAAGGAGACCCGGGTCTTCGCGAGCGCGACGTCGACGACGTGATTGCCCTGCGGGTCGGTGATCACCGCCGCTGCGAAGGCAGTGTCTCCCTCGTAGGCGACGTCGATTCCCCCTACGTTCTGCACCGGGAGGTGCCCGGAGAGGACGAGGCGCTCCCGATCCCGGAGTTGGCGCCGTCGGAGCCGCGAGAGGAACGCGGCGCCGCGGAACCCGGCGAAAGTCTCGCCCGTAACGCGGCGGCGGTCCACCAGGCGCCGTCCGTCTGCGGTGGCTACGCCGTCGCGCCGCGGGAGGGCTGAGACCGCGAGGACGCGCTCCGCGACCGCGCGCGAGGCCGCGACGTCTCCGAGCGCCCGCGCGATCGCCCCGCACGTCGCGTACCGCCCGCGCGGAATCTGTCGGAGCAGCGTGGCAAGCGTGGCGTCGAAGTCCACGACCCGCGAACCCCCGAAGCGTTAAAGGGCTTCGTGCCCTCCGGCCCGCCGTGTCCCTCCTGCTGCGTGGCGGACTCGTCGTGTCGCAGGACGCGCAGCGCCGTGTCCTCCGCGGCGACGTGCTCGTCGAAGGCGACCGCATCGCGGCCGTGGGGGATGTCCACGGAGGCGCAGACGAGGAGATCGACTGCGAGGGCTGCGCGGTCATCCCCGGCCTCATCAACGCACACAACCATGTCGCGAACACGCTCCTCCGCGGCCTCGCGGATGATGTCCCGCTGGAAGCGATGCTGGGGAAGGCGTTCGCCGCCGACGCGAAGTTCACGCGGCGGGACGTCCAGGTGGGCGCCCTCCTCGGCTGCCTCGAGATGCTCCGCGGAGGCACGACTTCCTTCGTCGACCTCTTCTACTGGGAGGACGAGGTGGCCCGCGCGGTCCGCGAGTCGGGGATCCGGGGCTTCCTCGCCTGGGTGACCCTGGACGAGGAGTTCACGACGCAGCGCGGCAACCCTGTGAGGAACGCCGAGGCCTTCGTCCGGAAGCACCGCGACCAGGAGCGCGTGCACCCCTGGGTCGGCGTCCAGGGGGTGTACGTCTGCGGGGAGGAGACCTACCGCGCCGCCAAGGAGGTCGCCGACCGCGAAGGGGTCCGCCTCCATGGCCACCTCTCCGAGACACGCCCGGAGGTCTACAACCACGCGCGGAAGCACGGCCTCCGGCCGGTGGAGTGGCTGGAGAGAATCGGGTTTCTCTCCGACCAGTTCCTTGCCGCGCACGCCGTGTGGCTCACACTGGCCGAGGTGCGCACGCTCGCGCGACACGGCGTGGCGGTGGCCCACTGCCCCGTGAGCAACATGAAGCTCGCAACCGGAGGCGTGGCTCCGCTCCCAGAAATGTGGGAGGCCGGAGTCCCCGTCGGCCTTGGCACGGACTCCCCGATCAGCAACAACGCGATGGACCTCCTCGCGGACCTAAAGACGGCGACCCTCCTCCACAAGTCCTCGCGGTGGGACGCCCGCGTCCTCCCCGCGCAGCGCGCTTTGGACATGGTCACGGTCGCGGGGGCACGGGCCGTCGGCATGGACCGCCAGCTCGGGTCCCTGGAGCCGGGGAAGCTCGCGGACCTCGCCGTGGTCGACCTCCGGACGCCGAACCTGACGCCGACGACCCAGGAGACCCTCCTCTCCAACCTCGTGTATGCGGCGCGGTCCTCCGATGTCCGCGACGTGGTCGTCGGGGGGCGTGTCGTCCTCCGCCACCGGAGGTTCCCCGACGTGAACGAAGGGGATGTGATGAGCCGCGCTGCGGAGGCCGCGCGGGAGATCCTCGAACTCTGAAGCGGAAGCGCACCTTTTTATTCCGCACGGTGGATGCCGTCGCGTTCGCGCCCGCAGTCCCGTCGCGGTGCGAGGCAAGGAAGTCGATGTTCCGGGGGCGGTGGTCCATCTCTGGCGGTCCCTGGGGACGGACGGACCCCGGGGTGGGCCTGTGATCTGTGGCATCGACGAGGCGGGCCGGGGTCCCGTGCTCGGCCCCCTCGTCGTCGCGGGCGTATGCCTGGAGTCCGACGCCCCCCTCCGGCAGCTCAACGTCCGGGACTCGAAGAAGCTCACCGCGGAGCGCCGAGAGCAGCTCGCCCCGGAAATCGAGAAGCTCTCCCGCCACGAGGTCATCATCGTGCCCGCGGAGGACATCGACGCCCTCCGGTCGCAGATGACCCTGAACGCCCTCGAGGCGCGGCTATTCGCCTCCATCATTCGGAAGCTGCGCCCCGCGGACATCGTGTATGTGGACAGCGCGGACACGGACGAGCTGGAGTTCAAGAAGGCGATCAAGCGCGACCTGGACTTCGAGGTGGAGATCGTCTCGAAGCACCAGGCCGACGACCTCTTCCCCGTGGTGTCGGCGGCGTCCATCCTCGCCAAGGTCCGCCGGGACGCGGAGATGCGCCTCCTCCAGAAGGAGTTCGGCGTCGAGGTCGGGTCCGGGTACCCCGCCGACCCCATCACGGTGGCCTTCATGGAGCAGTGGATCCGGGAGAAGGGCGTGCTCCCCCCGCACACGCGGACGACGTGGGACACCGCGCGGCGGCTGATGTCGTTGAGCCAGACGCGGAAGCTCGACGAGTTCCAGGGGGCGCCGAAGTGAGGCCCCTGCTTGAGGAGGCGGTGGCAAAGTTCAACGCGAAGGTGGAGAAGGACCCCGGCCTCCGGAAGGAGCTCGAGGGCATGGAGCGCAAGGTCCTCATCGAGGTCAAGGAGGGCCCACGCTACCACTTCGTCCTCAAGGACCAGCGCGTCGACGGGGTGCGGGACGGCCCCATCGAATCTCCTGACGTCACCATCATCGCCGACGAGGCCACGCTCACCGGCCTCCTGAAGGGGGAGTTCGGCCCGATGAGGGCCCTCGCGACGAACCGGCTGAAGGTGAAGGGGAGTCTCGAGGACATCCTTCGCATCCGCAAGTTCTTCTGACGGGCGTCGAGATGCTCCCGCAGGATCTCTCCGAGATCAAGACCCTCGTGCTCCTCTTCGCGGTCGCCCTCCTCGTCGCCTCGATGGTCATCCCCCTCGTCGCGTTCTCGGGAATCGTGGAGCCGGGCCTGTTCCTGCCCGTCGTCACCGCGGCGGCCTTCCTCTACCTCGTCGTGCGCTGGATCCGGGGAGACCGCGCACGCGGCGGTGAGGGATAGGTTTTAATGAGCGCGTCGAATCCCGCACCCGCAGCGGGGTGGGGTAGCTAGGAGATCCCGTCGGGCTCATACCCTCGGGGCCCCCAGCCCCGGGTGCAGAAACCCGGAGATCGGTGGTTCAAAGGGTCGCGAGGCAGCCCCTCGCGGCCGGAGCATCCACCCCCCGCTACTCGATTTGCGCGCCGCGAGGTCATGTTTAAGCCAGGGTGTCCTCATCCTTTCGCCGCGGAAGGCTCAGGTTCATGGACGTGGTGTCCACCGGGATTCCGGGACTCGACGCGATGCTCGGTGGGGGACTGGTCGCCCGGCGCCCCTACGTCGTGACTGGGCCCCCCGGTTCCGGGAAGACGATCCTCGGGATGCAGTTCCTCATGGAGGGGCGGCGGAACGGGGAGGACGTCTTCCACATCACCCTCGATGAGCCCCCGAACGAAATCAAGGAGAACATGTCCCAGTTCGGCTGGGACATCGACGACATCCTGATCCTGGACGCGACCCCGGACATCCGCGCGCACAAGAAGAAGAACGTGATCGACGTGGGCACCAGCCTCGACGTCCGCGCCATGGGCGACGTCGGGGATATTCGCAAGAGCCAGCAGATCCGCTCCCTAGAGGTCTCCATCCACTCCGTGCAGAAGATGCTGAAACAGGCGGCCCGGGACCTGCAGAAGACGTCGGGCCGCAACTTCACTCGCGTCGTCCTCGACTCCATGACGTCGCTGCGCCTCTTCACCATGGGCGGGGAGGACATCCCCATCCTCATCGAGTCGTTCCTGCGCTTCCTCGCGGAGCAGGAGGTGACCGCGCTGATCATCTCGACCCCCTCCTCCCGCAACGCCATCGACACGGAGTTCCTCGTCGCCCGCGGTGAAATCAAGCTCCACAAGTGGATTGAGGCGAACGCGGTGCGGCGGGGGATCTCCGTGGAGCGCTTCCGCGGCGCGAAGTTCGACGAGCAGATCCGCCCCATGGCCATCGGCGCCGGTGGGCTCCAGGTGGACCCGGTCAGCGAGGTCCGCCTCCGCGGCCCCATGCAGCTCGCCATCGACCAGGACTACCTGGAGGGCCGGATCATCGAGGAGATCCTCCTCATCATCGACCAGGTCCTCGCCCAGATGGAGCAGGCGGACAAGATGGGCGTGACGACGACGGAGACCAGCGTCGCGATCACGCGGAGCATGTTCCAGTTCAACCGCAAGCGATACAGCGAGGCGATGCGCCTCGCCCTCCAGGCGAAGGCCCTACTAGAGGAGAAGCTCGCGGCGCGGTGGAGGGCGGGGCCGTGAGCGAGAAGCTGCCTACCGGTATCCCGGGCCTGGATCACATGCTCCACGGTGGCTTCATCCCCCTGCGGCCCTACATCGTGTCCGGGCCGACGGGCTCCGGGAAGACGATCCTCTGCACGCAGTTCCTCATGGAGGGCCTGCGGCGGGGCGAGCAGGTCCTCCACGTCACCCTGGAGGAGCCGCCGAACGAGATCCGGGACAACATGACCGCCTTCGGGTGGGACGTCGGGGGCATCCCCGTCCTCGACGCCACCTCGGACATCCGCCGCTTCGAGCCCACGCCGATCATGGAGATCTCCTCGGAGGAGGAGCCCACTCCGTTCGGGATGCTCCCCCCGCGGATTCGGAAGTCCCCGGAGTTCGAGGCCAAGGAGGTCACCATCCACTCCCTCCAGAACCTCCTCAAGGTCCTCTTCTCCCGCCGCCCCGTGGACCGCGTCGTCATCGACTCCATGACCGCGCTCCGGTACTTCTGCATGAAGGACTTCGAGGCGGGCACGGCGACGCAGTCGTTCATGCGGTTCCTCAGCGAGTCCAAGGTCACCTCCCTCCTCACCGCGGACGTCCCCGAGGGGGGCCAGCTCCCCCCGGAAACGTTCATCGCCCGCGGCGAGGTCCGCCTCCACCGCCTGCGCGACGACACGGGAATCAAGCGCTTCATCTCCATCGAGAAGTACAAGGGCTCGAGCCACGAGGACATCGTCTACCCCATGGAAATCGTCCCCGGCCGCGGCATCGCCATCCACACAGGAGGGAGCCGCGACTAGCGGGGCCCCGAACCGGGCGACGCCGCCGCGGTCCGCGCCGAAATCGCGCCCCGGAGGTGCGTCTGCCGCGTTGCGCGGGCCATGTCTGACGTGTGTATGACAACTCTTAAATAGCCCACGGCAAATGCCCCCGCGTCAGAATCCTTCGGGATGGGATAGGATGAAGAGCATACTGAGCGAGGCGCTTGCCAGGCACGAGGACGAGAAGGCCCGAGAGTCTCCCGTGGCACGCCCAGAACGGCAGAAGAGCGAGGACGACGACGAGATCAAGAAGATTGTCGACTCGCTGAACGTGAGCATCAAGATCATCGGGTGCGGCGGCGGCGGGTCGAACACGATCAACCGCTGCACGGAGGCGGGCATCACCGGCGCCCAGTTGTGCGCGGTGAACACGGACGCGAAGCACCTCCTCGCCATCCACGCCCCCAAGAAGATCCTCATCGGCAAGCGGCTCACGAAGGGCCTCGGCGCCGGCGCCCTCCCCGAGATCGGCGAGCAGGCCGCCAAGGAGAGCGAGGAGGAGATCCGGGGCTACATCAAGGACTCCCACATCGTCTTCGTCACCGCCGGGCTGGGCGGTGGCACGGGTACGGGGACCGCGCAGTACGTCGCGCGCCTGGCGCGCGAGGAGGGCGTGAACCTCGTCATGGGCATCGTCACGATGCCGTTCAAGTCCGAGGGCCGCATCCGCATGGAGAACGCGGAGGCCGGCCTGGAAAAGCTCCGGAAGTTCTGCGACACGACCATCGTGATCTACAACGACAAGCTCCTCGAGCTGGTCCCCCGCCTGCCCATCGACGCGGCGTTCAAGGTGGCCGACGAGATCCTCATGGAGTCCATCAAGGGGGTCACGGAGATCATCACGAAGCCCGGCCTCGTCAACCTGGACTACGCCGACCTCATGACGATCATGAAGGGCGGCGGCGTGGCCATGATCGGCCTGGGCGAGAGCGACGCGGACCGCGACCGCATCGAGGAGGCCCTCACGGAGGCCATCAGCAGCCCGCTCCTCGGCGAAGTCGACCTCTCCCACGCGCGCGGGTGCATGATCCGCGTCGTCGGCGGGCCGGACCTCACCGTGGCCGAGGCGGAGCGCGCCGCCGCGCTCGTCGGCGAGAAGGTGAACCCCTCGTCCCGGATCATCTGGGGCTGCAGCATCGACCCCGACCTCCAGAAGACCGTGCAGGTGCTGCTCGTGGTGACGGGCGTGAAGAGCAAGCAGCTCCTCGGCAAGGACCACGGGCCCACCCCGGTCGAGCGCGAGGTCGACGAGGTCCGGTAGCCGGGGGCCACTTCCCGCTCACTCCTCCCCCCCTTTTTCCCTCTCAGGTCAGCGAAGCCTTTTTCTCGCGGCAGGGTGTGGACGGCGGCGTGACCGTGAGGCCGCGGTCCCGGTACGTGGCGTTCGCCGTGCGCGGCGGGGAGCCCGTCGGCCGGGCGGATGTCCTCGAGATCCTGCGGACCGCGGCGGCGTCCGCGGGAGGCGAGCGCCCCTGGCTCGTCCTGTGGGAGGGGGACCGGGGCCTCGTCCGGTGCGCGCACACCGCGAAGGAAGCGACCATCGCCCTCCTGCGGGGAATCTCCAAGGTCGGAGGCCGCGCGGTGGTCGTGGAGACGCTGGGGACGAGCGGGACCGTGCGCCGCGCGCGGCGAAAGTACCTGGAGCCGCCCCCCGAGGAGAAGGGCAGTGAGTAGGTTTAAATGAGAACGCCCTTTTAACCGCGGGGAAGGTGTAGGTAGTGCAACCCGGCCAGATGGCGTACGACAGGGCAATCACCGTCTTCAGCCCCGACGGTCGGCTCTTCCAGGTCGAGTACGCCCGCGTCGCCGTGACCCGGGGGAACACGACGGCGGGCCTGAAGTTCAAGAACGGCGCCGTCCTGATGGCCGACAAGAAGATCGGCTCGCGGCTCGTGGAGACCTCGTCCATCGAGAAGATCTTCCAGATCGACGAGCACGTCGGCTGCGCGACCTCCGGGCTCGTGGCCGACGCCCGAGTCCTCGTGGACTACGCGCGCCTCGTCTCGCAGATCAACAAGGTCACCTACGCGGAGCGGATCTCGGTCGACCTCCTCGTGAAGCGCATCTGCGACTACAAGCAGAACTACACGCAGTACGGCGGCGTGCGCCCCTTCGGGACCGCGCTCCTCCTCGCGGGGGTCGACGACGTCGGCATCCACCTCTTCGAGACAGATCCCAGCGGAGCGCTCGTCTCCTACAAGGCAGGCAGCATCGGCGCCGGGCGGCAGACTGTCATGGAGCTCTTCGAGGAGAAGTTCCGCGACGGGATGCCCATGGACGACGCCGTGCTCCTCGGGTTGGAGGGCCTCCAGAAGGCGAGCGAGGAGCGCCTCGACGCCAAGGCCCTCGAGCTCGGCATCATCGTCCAGGGCGAGAAGTTCCGTCGGCTCCCCGAATCCGAGGTCGCCGCCTACACGGCGCGCCTCCCGCAGCCCTCCTAGGGGAGGACATGACGAAGGAGCTGCGGACGGAACGCAGCGACGACCTGTTCAAGGAGTACGTCATCGCCCGCATCGAGAAGCACGGGGAGCGCTTCGAGGTCCTCGTGAAGCCGGACGCGATCCAGGCGATCCAGGATGGCAAGCCGGTGAGCCTGGAGGTCCTGGCCATCGACACGGTCTTCCGGGACGCCCGCAAGGGCACGCACGCCCCCGTGGAGAAGATGAAGGAGATCTTCGAGACGGAGGACCCGATCAAGGTCGCGGAGGTCCTCATCCGGAAGGGGGAGATCCAGCTCACCACGGAGCAGCGGCGGGAGATGCTGGAGCAGAAGCGGCGTGCCATCGTCACCCACATCGCGACCCACGCGATCAACCCGCAGACGGGGACGCCGCATCCACCGCAGCGGATCGAGATCGCCATGGAGGAGGCGCGCGTCCGGGTCGACGAACGCAAGGGCGTGGAGGAGCAGGTGAAGACGGTGCTCGACGCGATCCGCCCGCTCATCCCCATCCGCTTCGAGAAGGCGCGCATCGCGGTGAAGCTCAACGCCGAGGACGCCGCGAAGTGCTACGGCGACCTGAAGACCTTCGGGGCGATCGTGCAGGAGGAGTGGCAGAAGGACGGCTCGTGGATCGGGGTCGTCGAGATGCCCGCGGGGATGCAGACGGACTTCCTGGAAAAGCTGAACGCGCGGACGCGCGGCAACGTGGAGACGCGCCTCCTGAAGAGGGGCGGCGCCGCGGACAAGGGTTAAGGGGCGCGCGCGGTTCGGGGCGGCGATGGAGGTCGTCGTCCTCGGCGCGGGGGTCTGGGGATGCAGCATCGGACACCACTTGGCCCTCGGCGGGGCCGCGGTCACCCTGCTCGACAAGGGGACGCTGGCGTCCGGGTCGACGTCGAAGGCCGCGGGGGTGGTCTCGCCTCTCCTCTGGGCGGAAGTGGATGTCCGGCTCGTCCAACGGTCGTACCGATGGTTCGACGACGCCTGCTGCCGCGGCGACGTCCGGCTGCATCA
>Ga0209431_10005118_pt1 | contig 10246 bp, 10 predicted proteins | sample RifCSP13_3_FD_184021 | JGI IMG/M metagenome (GOLD analysis project Ga0209431, IMG submission 184021) | Soil microbial communities from Rifle, Colorado - Rifle CSP2_sed 13_3 (SPAdes) (version 2) | ecosystem: Environmental > Terrestrial > Deep subsurface > Rock core/Sediment | place: Rifle... | reverse complement strand
CGAAGCTGTAATGGCTGTGAGACTGGTTGGAACATTAGAACTTGTTGGTTTTCCAGACGTCTCTGCTGCGCTGCTTGCCCCAGCAGAGTTTATTGCATAAACTTTGTAATAATATGTTGTACCAGTGGTTAGACCACTATGAGTATATGATGTTGTTATTCCAGTATTAGGATTTAGTATATTATAATTCCCAGATGTGCCAACCCTGACCTCAATCTTATATCCTGTAACAGCCGCACCACTTGTTGGAGCAGTCCAAGCAAGAGTTAGTTGTGTTGATGACGAAGGGGCCACACTCAGGTTGGTAGGGGCGTTTGGAACTCCACCTGTTGATGTCTGTCCAGGAGTTGCCTCGTTTGAAGGACTGCCAGTCCCTGCTGAGCTAATAGCTGAGACTCTGTAATAGTATACAGTGCCAGCAGAAAGACCACTATTAGAATAAGTTGTTCCAGTGCTTCCAGTATTTGCTACAAGTGGTGTAGCAGGATAACTACCAGATGAAGTCCTTACCTCAATCTTGTACCCAGTGATAGGAGAACTGCTAGATGGGGCAGACCATGAAAGATCAATCTGTATCGATGTAGCCTGTGTTGCTATAAGATTTGTCGGAGGATTGGGTAAAGTTGCTGATGATGATGAAGTCGGAGTGGCCGGGACTTCAGCTGAAGCAGGTCCAGTTCCTACTGAGTTTATCGCATAAACTTTGTAATAATATGTAGTTCCTGTTGTAAGACCGTCATGAGAAAACGTTGTAGATGCTCCAATGTTAGGATAAGGAGTAGTATAAGAGCCTGAACCTACTTTGACATCAACTCTATAGCCTGTAACTGTTGGTCCACCATTATAGGCCGGAGCAATCCAGCTAAGATTTATTTTATTTGGAGAGACAGCAACTGCGCTAAGTCCTGTAGGAGCCCCAGGTTGAATGCTTTGAGCTGCTGTCAGAGTTACGGCCACCACAGATGATGGTTCACCTGTTCCGAACTGGTTTATAGCAGAAACTCGATAATAGTACTGACCTGCTGCTAGATTAGAGTGGGGATATGAGGTCACAGCTCCTGTACTTGCGGTTACTGTAGTCCAAGTACTTTGGTTATTGCTAACTTCGATTTTGTAATTAGTTGGCGAACCGCTTGGAACTGTCCATGAGAGATTAACTTGGGAAGATGATGCAGCAGTTGCATCAAGAAATGGTTTACCTGGAACAGCTTGTTGAGCATAAGCAGGTAAAGTAAATGATAACACAAGTGAGCAGGAGATTACCAGTAATACTAGTTGCTGAGATCGCAATTTGAAATTTTTCCCTAATACTTACCTATTAACGCCGCTAATAAATAATACTAACAAATGATCCAATAAATTAGATAATGCCAAGTGTTTATTCGTGAAAAAAATTGTTCAGTACTATTTCTTAATATTTGAACCGATCGCAATTGCAAGAGATCAAACTATGTTAGTTTGATATTAGCCAAAATTGATTCAGGTCTTTATGCCAGTGTTGGAAGGAGTTATGAGATTCTCATACATGGATACCAACGTACCAATATGATGTACTGAAACATAGGCTGGAACTGGAACGATTCCAAACATCAGATCATCTGTAAAATCAGAGTGCCTAAGGCCTAATGCATGGCCAAACTCGTGTCGTACTATTGAAGAGATTTGTTGATCAGTCAGGTTATTAATATCGTAAATTATTATATTGGATTTTACAATCGTTTTGTGTTCAATTACGTTTGCTGTGTAGCCGGAAAATATTGGGTTTTTTTGGTCTGTGACCCATATGGCTACGTTTGCCTCCTCGTTATCATCAGAAACTAGAACAATATTTGATGGCATTGAAATCCCAGATTTGTATTTAGACTCGTTTTGCAATGCCTCTTTCCAGCTAACATATGTCGTGGTATCATCAGATTTTACTCTTCCATAGCCTACTATTGCTTTTTTTATGCTTGCTTCTTGGTCTGGGGATAACTGGGTTTGCTTGATTATTGACACATGCAGTGTTTTGTCATCTAGTGTTTTCCATGGGAGAAATGCGCGTACGTTTGTATGTGGTGGAACCACACCGTATGAGCCGTCATTTCTTGCTTCAATTTTATAACCGGTAATGGGGGAACTTAATGTTTGAGTAGTCCCAAAAGAGTCAATCTTAGAGGGCCATGCTTTAGTTGTACTAGAAGAGGGCAGTTGGTTTGGTATTGTTTGACCATAAGCAGGCAAAACCAATGAAAGTACCAGCACAAATGAGATCGCAAGTAGAATGGTTTGATTAGATTTCAAATTGAATTTTTTTTTTAATACTTGCCTATTAACCCTGCTCATATATTCTACTAATGAACCATACTAACCCATAATCTATGAAGTTAGCGATCAAACTTTGATTATCAAATTGTATTTACTGCAAACCAAACAGATTCTTATCTTGTTTTAAATTATTAATTAATAAAATGAAATAGTGAAACTGATAATGAAAGTTTTAGATTTGATTCAGGTTTAAACGCCACAACTCGATGAATTTTTTATGTTGCCGTTGTACAATTCTAGCAGTGCAGTCAGATGACACTCTGAGACATAAGATGGGACTGGAACAGTGCCAAACATCAAATCATCTGCAAAATCAGAGTGCTTAAGGCCTAATGCATGGCCAAACTCGTGTCGTACTATTGAAGAGATTTGTTGATCAGTCAGGTTATTAATATCGTAAATTATAATATTGGATTTTACAATCGTTTTGTGTTCAATTACGTTTGCTGTGTAGCCGGAAAAGATTGGGTTTTTTTGGTCTGTAACGTATATGACTACATCTGCTTCTTCATTATCATCTTCAACTAGAACAATATTTTTTGGCAGCGAGATATTTGTCTTGTATTGGGATACAGTTTGTAATGCTTCATTCCAGCTCACAAAGGTTTCTGAATCGTTAAATTTGACTGTGCCAAAACCCGTTATTGGTCTTTTTATGTTAACTAATTGATCTGCAGAAAGTTGAGTTTCTTTAATTATTGATACATACAATGTTTTGTGTTCCAGACTCTCCCATGGAAGATATGTTTTGATGGTTAGTAGTTCGCTGCTTTTTGCAGTTATTGGAAAAAATATTAAAAACATCATCAGAAATATTCCAATGATTGTTATTTTCATTGTAGCAATGCGCGAAAAAAATCATCAAGTACCTGTGATAAGTAAAATTTACTATTAGCTTAATTGTTTCATGCAACCAAATGTCTCATGCAATGGTCTTTATGATAAATTCTAGCCTGCTCTCAATGCTCTACTTTTTCACTAATTCAGAAAAGTTAAAACAATAAATCAAATCGTCGGAAATTATTTAATATGTTATTATAGAAATTTCCAAACAAATTAAAACAGTTAGATTCCAAGTCGAGAAAACATTCGTCTCAACAGGTTTGGCCTATCAATATTTCCATCACGTATTACATTTTTTTGACCAAACCTCTTTGCCCTGATTAGATTTAGTTTTACACATCGATGCTCTTCTGGCAATCTGTGGATTTGACAGAAAAAGTCCTTGCAGTAACTGCACTCAAATGGCAAGTCTGACATATCCCCACAATATTGACACGGTTTTAGTTGCACATTTGAGATGCCTTTTTTAGATTATAAAATTGTTTAATGTCAAAAAAATAGAGTATGATATTTTCAAAACTGTATTCTAACGAGTTATGACTCCTGAACAGAACCAAATCGTTGTTAGATACTGTTATTTAGGGTAAAATTTTGACTTTTATCATTCATGGGCAAAAAGATTAAAGAAGAGCGTACAGAAAAGCGTGAAAAATATAGTGACAAGATAGCTCGTGAAAAACTCAAATTCAAATTAATTGCAATAGGCATCGTAGCTGGCGTTGCAGTTGTACTTGTATACACAGGGATCATCTTTTATCAAAATACATTTGAAGGAAAGATAAACCCTCCAGGTGCACCGCCAGGTGCTGGAGTACTTGGTGGCGAACACGAGCATGCGGCCATAAATGCAATCATATTTAGAGACAAGTTTGACTTTTCTACTGCAGCCTATCAGGTAAAGAGTCCTTACATACATTTTGAGGATAATAATGGCGATACAGTACACAGACATGCAGCAAACGTTACAATGGGATATCTCTTTGATACGTTAAACATTAGACTGACTGACGATTGTTACATCTTCCCAGACAAGAGAGAGTTTTGTACCAACGAGGACTATGGCTTAAAGTTCTTTGTAAATCACGAACCAAAACCAAGCTTACGTGACTATGTTTTAAAACAAAACGACAGAATTTTAATCTCATATGGTAATGAAACCGAGACACAAATCAATGAACAACTTGCTAGAGTCGATTCTGTTGCAATCGATATTAAACCATAAATTTTTTAAAATCTGATCAAGATTCGGTTAGAGCTCTCTTTAATTCGTTAAACTCTCCAACCGTAATCTCGCCCTTGGCTAGTCTGTTTTTTAGGATCATCAATGAATAATCTTCTTCTTGAGGAGATGAAGAATCGGAATGTTGATCTGTTGTGACATTGTCTGAAACTTCTCTTGCCAAAAATTTTGGCTTGAGTTTCATGGTGTATACTGCAACTCCCACGGCAGCAGCAGCGCCAATACCAAGTGCAATAAATAAAATATTGGCTTCAAGACTTACAGGATTGTTGACACCTGTGGTATCAGGCTTTTCTTTTGGGATTGTAGTGTCACCTGGTTTGTCTCCGCCCGTAGAACCTGTTGTATTAGTATTAGTTCCTTGATTCTTTGCTGCCTCAATTCTTTCTTTAATTTTATCTTCGATTGATTTTTCAGTAGAATCCGTAGTCTGAGATTGTTGTTTTTTTGCTGCCTCTATTCTTTCTTGTATTCTATCTTGTATTGATTTACCAGAGTCATCTTCAGATTGCTGTGTTGTGGTTGGAGATGGCGTAGGTGTTGGAGTTGGTTGCTGTGTTGGTTGAGGTGTTGGTGCAGGTTGTGTAGTAGGATGAATTGGATTCCCATCTATAGAATAATCAAAAGTAATTGAAATGCCATCTACTCTTTGTTGATCACTCATAAATGCCGTTGCATTATAGGTGCCGTGTGAAGAAATTTTTGTGAAATCCTTTTCAGAAATTTTAATTTCAAATGTCTTTCCACTAGTAACAATACCAGACTTTGCGGGTTTTACAAAATTAGTTCCAGGATCATATATTACAATGGTAACAATCTCGTTAATGTCTTCTTCTTCTGCAGTACCAGTGAAGGTCATTGTAGTATCTACATTTTTTTTGTAAAGTGTCTTGTCTGTTTTTAAAGATGTGACATCAGGATACGCTGGAATAGTTAGTGAGATTATAATCAAGAGTGCAAAGCAAAGTGTGGTTAGTCTTGTAATTTGTACCATTTTTGATTTAATCATATGACAACTAGATTATTAAAAGCACGTAGAATTGATTCTTTTGGATGCAAAGCTAAAATTATGCCTGATTGCACTCATTCTCACCTATGGAAATTTCAAGTAGAAACGTAGTAGAAGGCCCCTCTAGGGCACCTCATCGTGCGATGTACAAGGCCATGGGACTACATGATGAGGACCTAAGCAAGCCATTCATCGGCGTATCACATACTGGAAATGAAGCTACTCCTTGCAACATACATCTTGGAAAAATTTCACAACACGCAAAAAAAGGAGTTAGTGATGCAGGTGGTACACCAAGAGAGTTTGCAACCATTGCTGTAAGCGATGGGATAGCGATGGGTCATGAAGGGATGAAGGCCTCTCTTGTTAGCAGAGAGATAATTGCAGACTCTATAGAAATTATGGTAAGAGCTCATCAGTATGACGGACTAGTTGGGCTGGCAGGATGTGACAAGAGTTTGCCTGGAACCATGATGGCAATGGCAAGACTAAACCTTCCATCTGTTTTTGTTTATGGTGGTACCATAATGCCAGGAATTTATGAAGGAAAACAGGTTACAGTTCAAGATGTGTATGAAGCTGTCGGCGCATATGATGCAGGACAGATGACTCTGGAAGCTCTGAAGAATTTGGAAGATGTTGCTTGTCCAAATGCGGGTTCCTGTGGAGGGATGTATACTGCAAACACCATGGCGTCAATAAGTGAAGCAATTGGAATTGCTTTACCTGGTTCTGCATCTCCGCCAGCAGAGGATCCAAGAAGAGCTCAGATGTGTTATGAAAGCGGCAAAGCCGTGATGAATCTTTTAGAAAACGGAGTGCGCCCAAAAGACATTCTTACTTTTGAGGCATTTGAAAATGCAATTACAGTAGCAAACGCCATTGGCGGTTCAACTAATGCAATATTACATCTTTTAGCTTTATCTCACGAAATTGGAATAAAACTTACTTTGGAAGACTTTGAACGAATAAGAAAAAAAACACCTCACATTGCTGACATGAGACCAGGTGGATTCTATGTCATGCTTGATCTTGACAAAATTGGAGGCATTCCTATTTTAATGAAAAGTTTGATGAAAAAAAATCTTCTAAACTTGGATGTAATGACAGTAACAGGAAGGACTATGAGACAAAATCTTGATTCTATCCATATATCGTTTGACGCAAATCAAAAAGTGCTCAAGCCAATAGAATCGCCAATACATGAAGTTGGAACCCTAACAATTCTTAGAGGCTCGCTTGCACCAGACGGGGCTGTGGTTAAAGTAGCTGGTGTAAAGACATCAGAATTCACGGGAAGAGCCAAAGTCTTTGAAAGAGAAGAGGATGCATTTGATGCAGTCTCTAAAAGAGAAATAAAAGAAGGAGACATTGTAATAATAAGATACGAAGGACCGAAAGGAGGACCTGGGATGCGGGAAATGCTGGGGGTCACTGCCGCACTGGCAGGTCAAAAGCTTGGAGAAAAAGTAGCTCTAATCACAGACGGAAGATTTTCTGGTGCAACTCGTGGTCTAATGATAGGACATGTCTCCCCAGAAGCATTTGTTGGAGGAAATATTGCTCTAGTAAAAAACGGTGATGAAATAAAAATCAACGTTGAAAAAAATTCTTTGGATTTAATGGTTTCAGAATCTGAGCTTGAACAAAGACGCAAAGAATGGAGACCAAGAAAACCAAATTATGCAACTGGAGCTTTGGCAAAATATGCTTCGCTGGTTGGTTCTGCATCCGAAGGTGCAATTACAAGCCCAAAATAGAACTATTTTGGAAAATGATTGTTACAGTATAGTCGTGTTTTGTTATCAGTGGAGATTGCAGTAACCGAGAGATTATCTTCTAGTCCTTTTTTACATATATTACATACTGCATCAGTTACACTAGTTTTTAGCGATGCAGGCTTTGGTACAAAATATAGATCTTGAAAAAGCAACATCTCATTTCGTTTTTGATTAGTTGCTAGCATCTGTGACATGAATATAGGATCGTCCTGATCGCATATAAAGGTACCGTACAATACCGTAAATTGAGTTGGCAAACCGTGCAAATATCCATTTCCTAATACAAACGCCATTTAAGATAAGAAAAGAAATTACCTACAATTCCCTAACGCGTTGAATGTTGTTTCAATTTTTTAATGACACCAGATCATACCAACGTGAATTCATGAAAGTCTTGGCCGTGCGTTTGGAATAGTATTTTTCAATAGTCTTGAAGGAAAACCAGATTCATTCGATGTTTTCAGAGAATATATTATACTTTCAGTATTTCCAATTACCTGTGTCTGGTTCCAATATATCTTATCGAGATAGAATTTACATTGTTAAAGACATCATACTAAAGCTTGTAGAGCGAGGGGAACTAAATCAAACTGCGTTGCTTAGTTTTTGCGGATTAAATTTAACCAAACATAAACCAATTCTTGACGATTTGGAATCAAATGACATGATAAATAAAACTGAAGAACCGCTTGGTAAGAGAATGATCACCAAATACAGACCCACTCAGAAAGGAATTGAATTTTGTAGAAATATTTTGGAACCTTACGAAAATATATTCCCACGAAGAAAAAATAAACCCAAAGATAAACCTAAAATGAGTGTTCTAATCGTGATCTAAACCATACTGTAAAGCAATTTTTTTATCGATTTCATCTTTTTCTTTCATGTATTGTTTGTATTTTTCATTTAAGAATTTCACAGATCTATATTGTCTAATTCCAGTTGCAAGCCATATTGATGAAATGACAATGACGGCTCCAAGTAATATGCCCAGGGCCAATCCAAACTCATCTTCTTTTTCAAGTATGCCAAAAAATAAAGGATGCATTATGAGGTAGATGGCCAGTCCTATGGCCAGCGGGGCCAAAATAACTGCTGAGATGGATACGCCAAGTAGAATTTTTCTAATCCTATGTATCTGTTCGACAAAACTGTCTATTAGATCTAAAATATCCTGACGTGTAGTTTCTTTATCGTTCATAGAACAAAAAACTCCTCATAATTTTATTCGATTTTAGCGTTTTAAAGATTTTTGGTGTCATCGTTTTCATTCCACAATTATTTCTCCTTTCATTTCTGGATGAATACTGCAATAATACTTGAAAGTACCTGCTTTATCTGCAACAAATGTGATTGTCTGTGATTCAAAATATCCCAAATCACGTGAATGCACATTAAATTCGTCAATGTTTATGTTATGTTTAGAATCAGAATCGATGTCTTCATTGATCATATGAATCGCCTCTACAGAACCTACCGATAGATGAATTGCTGGATTAACTGAACTTGCACCCTGGCTTTTCTTTCCACTAGTCGTGGATTTACTTGCAAACGCATAACCAGAGTCTTGGTAATATTTGGCGATAATGAAATTATTTCTAGCCGGGGCAAAAAAGGGAACTCCGTTATTTGCTGGAAAATTTATTAAAAAATAAGCAGCCAATGATGCAACCGCGATAGCTATCCCTATTCCTATTGCTGTATTTTTGCTAAATTTTATACCTTTAAGACCTGTTTTTTGCTTCTTTGTCACTAAAACAAAATGTTACAGAGATTATTTAGATGATGATTAACTTTGTTAATCGAGGCTTATTACAGACTTTTCTTGATACCCATCCATGGAAAATGTTTGTTATACAGCAATGCATGTAGATGGGAGATCGAATTCTTTTGATGAAATCTAAAGGTGTTCTCTTGTCATGGATGAAGGAAAAACATGGGTTCGTATGTATTATTTTTCCAAATCGTGACTTTGATGAAAACTCTTGAACTGGTACAACCTGGGATTAACATAATTCTTGCGGGTTTACTTGGTGTACATCTTGCTACTGATGTTTCCCATACGGCACAAAATTCTTTACCCCAAATCTCAATTAACTATGTTAAGTAACTGATTTAATAGATACACACAGAGCTTCTCTGTTGCCACGGTTACGTTGTCGGGATTATGGGTTTGGATGTGAGTTTATTATTGAGGCAGATGATATTGCAAAGGTAATCGTGGAATACAGTAAACATTCTGAAGAGGAACACGGAATAGAATACTCAAAGGAAGCTTTGATGCAATTCATATTAAGAATGGGTTGAGAGCAGCTAGTGCAAAATGATGAGCGCACCACATCCAATTTCTATAATGAATGATGATATTGAAACAATGTATTCAATTCGCTGAAGAAATCATTAAAATGATGAAAAAATAATTACGCAAAATTTTCCTTAACCTGTAAAGTATTTGCAATTTATACCTATACAACATACCGAATATAACAGCATGACATATCTATTGTCATGGACTCGATGCAGACATACATGATTGTCTCAGGTGTTTTCATAGCCTTTGGTGTGCTTTTATTTTCCATGCGGGCAAAAAGACCACACGGTCCGTCAGAAACTCCATCGTCATAATAACTAATAGTCAAATGATGATATGGTAGCTAGGCCTTACCAGACCAGCACCAACAATTTATCAGCAATCTCACATCTATCACAGTTAAATAATAATTTCAATTATGATATCCGACCTATCTTGAAAGAGAAAATATCTGTACGTGGTGCTCCTGATTTTATGGAATTTTTTAATTCATTAGATAAACAAAGTGATAGATACAAAGAGATCAACGAAGCGTTAGATCTGCTAAAGAAAGATCATTCAAAAGGAGATAAAATCCCAAGGGATCGCTGGCCACGAAAATACATAAAAGAACATAAAATACACACATTGTTTCGTTTCAAGCTGAAATCGGGATGGAGGCTTGTGTATACAGTATATGGTACAAAACAAGATAAAGTCTGCACTATTTTGGAAGCATTTGACCACAAAGAATACGAACAGAGATTTGGTTACTA
>Ga0209431_10005117_pt1 | contig 10247 bp, 5 predicted proteins | sample RifCSP13_3_FD_184021 | JGI IMG/M metagenome (GOLD analysis project Ga0209431, IMG submission 184021) | Soil microbial communities from Rifle, Colorado - Rifle CSP2_sed 13_3 (SPAdes) (version 2) | ecosystem: Environmental > Terrestrial > Deep subsurface > Rock core/Sediment | place: Rifle... | reverse complement strand
TGCGTGACAGCATCATGGATGCATACCACACTATTTTTCCATCATACGATTTTATTAAAAACAAAGGCTACGGAACTGCAAAACACCTTGAGGCAATCAAACATTTCGGGCCTTGCCCAATCCACAGAAAATGTTTTAAAGGCGTAAAGGAATGCATTGTTTAAATTGCAGATTGAAAATTGCAAAATAAAAAGCTTAAAAAGCAGAAAATAGGAATCCGAAAAGAGGAAAGAGAAAAACTATTTTCTATTTCCTAATTCCTCTTTCCTGCATTTTGCATTGGAGCGAAGCGACAGATGACCTTTGCCAGAATAAATACCGGTAAGCAGGGAGAGGTTTTGGCTGTTGAGTTCCTGAAAAAAAATGGTTACAGGGTTTTAGAAAATAATTTCAGATGCAGGTACGGTGAATTAGATATTGTTGCCGTTGACGGAGAAATTATTGCCTTCGTGGAAGTTAAAACAAAGACAAACAACAGATTCGGCCCCCCAACACTGGCAGTGGATTCAAGAAAACAGAGGCAGTTATCAAAGGTAGCTCTCGCATACATGCTGCAAAAAAACCTCACCCGCTGCCCTGCAAGATTTGATGTTGTGGGAATTGACATAACAGGTGATGCGGCAAATATAGAACTTATAAAAAATGCCTTTGAACTTTGTTTGCGATAGAGGTGAAAGAAGAGAGAAGATTATGGCCGCCTATAACCACTATTCCCTGCCGGTATTTATATGCAAGATAAAAAACAACTCCTCCTCATAGACGGCACTGCCTATATCTACAGGGCATTTCATGCCATTCCGCATCTCTCCAATTCCAAAGGACTTCCCACAAACGCTGTATATGGTTTTACCCGGATGCTGTTAAAGGCTATAAAGGAGTTTAAAACAGACCATATGGCAGTTGCCTTTGATGTAAAAGGGCCGTCCTTCAGGCATAAGATGTATGAAGAATATAAGGCGCACAGGCCTGAAATGCCCGACAGCCTTAAGCCGCAGATACCTTATATAAAGGAACTGGTAAGGGCGTTGAATCTGCCTGTTCTTGAATTGGAAGGCTATGAGGCCGATGATATTATCGGCACAATATCCAAACACATGAAGGAAAAGGATGTAGAGGTAATAATCATCGCGGCTGACAAGGATATGCTGCAGCTTATTGATGAGAATACAACTATTGTTGACACAATGAAGGGCAAGGGGTTTGGCATAAAAGAGGTGACAGAGAGATTTGGCACAACACCCGACCGCATTGTAGAAATCATGGGTCTTGCAGGAGACGCCTCTGATAACATACCCGGTGTAAAAGGCATAGGCGAAAAGACCGCTGTAAAACTTATAAAGGAGTTTGGAACCATTGAAAACCTTTTGCAGAATATTGATAAGGTGAAAGAAAAAGGGATTAGAGAAAAACTGAGGGGGCATGCAGAAGACGCAAGGCTTTCAAGGGCGCTTGCTGTTATAGATACCAATGCGCCTGTGGATTATAAGTTTGAAGACCTTGCTGTCAAATCGCCGGATTATCCAAGGCTGAAAGAATTGTTAAATGAGCTGGAATTCACAAAGTTATTAAATGAGATTATCCCGGATGAACAGCCGGATATTAAAGGAGAATATAGTTTTGTAACCGATATAGATAAACTGAAAGATCTTATAATAAAGGTAAAAGAGGCCGGGAAGGCAGCAATTGTAATTAAGAAACAAGAAGGCGCGATATTTGGCGAATTAACCGGGCTTGCTGTCTGCATTAAACCAGGCCAGGCATTTTATATCCCGACAGGCCATTTCTATCTGGGCGCCCCTACACAGATTGACAGGACATTTGTAACTCAGGCCATTAAACCCATTATTGAAGATGAGGGCATAAAGAAGATTAGCCATGATATAAAGGCAGTTCATATCTTTTTTAAACAGCGCAATATTCAGATGATGGGCGCAAATTTTGATACCAGCATTGCGTCGTATCTGTTAAACCCTTCCAGGCCAAACTATAATATTGAGGATATAGCCCATGAACACTTAGGTCATAAAATGACGCAATTCAAAACAATGGCATTTGAAGATCTTGATGTAAAGGCTGCATGCGACAGGGCTTGCGCTGAGGCTGACTCAATATTTCAGATTTCCGGGAAATTATTGCCGCAATTGGAAAACGATGGCCTTTTAAACCTTTTTAATGAAATAGAAATCCCGCTGACAGGAGTTCTGGCGGAGATGGAGCTTAACGGCATAAAGGTTGACAGGGATTATCTTGTAAATCTTTCCAAAGAGCTGGAAGGCCTGATTGAAGAAGTCAGAAACAGGATTTATGCAATTGCCGGCGCAGAATTTAACATCAACTCGCCCAAACAATTAGCTTCAGTTTTGTTTGAGAAATTAAAACTAAAGCCGGTAAAAAAGACAAAGAAAGGGCTTTCTACAGATGAAGAAGTCCTCAGGACCCTTGCTGTCAGCCACGAACTGCCGGCTGAAATTCTAAATTTCCGGCAGCTTTCAAAACTGAAATCAACATATGTAGATTCCATATTGTGTCTTATAAACCCTGTTACCACAAGGGTGCATACATCATTCAACCAGACAGTCACTGCTACAGGAAGACTTTCAAGCTCCGAACCAAACCTGCAAAATATTCCTATAAGGACTGAGTTTGGAAATAGGATAAGGCGGGCATTCGTTGCAGACAGGGAATGGCTGCTTCTGTCTGCTGATTATTCACAGATAGAACTCAGGATTGTTGCCCATCTTTCTCAGGACCCGCTCCTTATTAAGGCATTTAAAGAGGATAAGGATGTCCATGCAACAACAGCCGCAGAAATATTTGGCCTTATGCCCGGCCTGGTAACAGAAGATATGAGGAGAAGGGCAAAGGCCATAAACTTCGGCATCATCTACGGTATGGGGCCTTACGGCCTGTCAGCAGAATTGGGTATATCCCAGGATGAGGCAAGGGGTTACATAGATGAATATTTTACGCATTATAAGGGTATAAAGGCATTTATAGACAAGGGCATCAGTGAGGCCTTTGAAAAAGGATATGTTACAACACTCTTTGGAAGGCGCAGACATATACCTGAGATTAAAAGTGAAACTGAACAGGTAAGAAGACTTGGCGAGAGGATAGCAATAAATACATCTATACAGGGGACAGCAGCGGATATGATAAAGATAGCCATGATAAATATATCCAGAAAAATAAAGGATAATAATTATCGTTCAAGGATGCTGCTTCAGATCCACGATGAGCTTATATTTGAGGCGCCGGAGGCAGAAATAGAATTACTTAAAGGACTTGTAAAAAAAGAAATGGAGACGGCAGCCACTCTATGTGTGCCCATAAAGGTAAATATCGGGGTTGGGAATACATGGGGGGAATTAAGTTGAAGATAACCCTCAAGACAACCCTGAACATAACCCTTGCAAAAGCCGTTTCAAATGGTTACTATATGTCCAAACAGCCTAAAATATATAAACCCTCGCATCAAAATCTTTGGTGGAGGGTAAAACAGTTGGAAAAACATGGTCAAACCCTATGATAAAGGCATTGGTTGACGTTGCCATCTGACAACTACTGAAGATATATCAACTTCTGGAAAGAATTTTTAGACGCTCATTCTGCAACATCCTCAATATTGCCTTTAAAAAAGGTAAACCCGTCTTTAAAGAATGTTTAAATTCTTGACTACACAGCCCGCTGTAACCCCCTCCTTATTATGGGTGGATGAAGGCAAACGAATGATGTTATGAAGAAAACAATACCCATTACAATAAAACTTTTAATATTCGTCTCAATCTTTTTTATCCTGGCCATTGCAAATTCATGGCTCTTCTTGAACAGCATAAAAAAGTTTAAAAAATATGCCGAGATTAATAATGTATTATTCTCCATCAAGACCGATATTGTTGCCCTTGAATACATGCTTGATGTATTTGTTATCGGCGGTGATTTTGAAAAAGGTGGCGGCACCGAAGGTGTGAATTTAAAAGCTAATATTGTTGACAGCGACATGGAAAGGCTAAAAGAATTATCCGCTACCTTTGGAATCTTCAGTGGTAACCCTATGTTATCTCGCGATTACAACGATATTGTCAGCGACTGGAGACTTGTAAAGGAAAGGATAGCTGTCCTGAGCAATACGATTTCAAGGGAAGAGGGGTTGCTTGTCCATAACGATGTTGATTTAACAACATTCATCATAGCTGAGCGCTTGGCTGGCATTGAAAAATTTATATACGCTGAAAAGGACAGGGCATTTTCCGATATAACCGCCCTCGTTGTCAAAAGTCTTCTTGTCTCTGCCTTGGTAGCCATCGCCGGTATATATCTATTCTATCGTAATGTTTTTAATCCAATTATACGTATGTCATCCGCAGCAGAAAAAATGACAGATGGGAATTTGAGGTCAAAATTTGAAACAGCCTCAAAGGATGAAATAGGTGTATTGGCAAAACTCTTAAACAAAATGGCCGACACTATAAATGAAGCCCATTCTGCTCTTGACAGAAATATTTTGGAAAAAACAATTATAAAGGAAACAAGGATAACGGAGTTTACGGCCTTGAACAAAGTGGTCGGAACAATAGGCCGCACATTGTCAAAAGAGGAGATTGCGCTAATCGTCATAGACGAACTTATGCATTCAATAAATGCAGATGCCGGCTGGGTATATCTGACAGAGCCGTTCAACACAGGCCCGGGAAAAAGAACAGGCCTGATAGTTCAAAGAGGACTGCCGCATACCTTTTTAAAAGAGGCAAATGGTGCTAAGCTTGAAGAGTATCTAACCGGCCGGCTGAGGAATAATAAAAAGCATATCTTTGTAAATATTTCTGAAATGGACGACAGTTCCAGACCCCTCCTTGAGTCAGCGGGGTTTAAAGCGCTGTGCATTATACCAATTGTTTATACGAATGGCACCTTCGGCGCCATAACCCTTGCAAGTAAAAGCCATGACGGGTTTTCAAATACGGCCTCCTGTTTATTCGCAGAGATTATGTCAGGCGAATTAGCGATTGCAATTGAGAATATAAATCTGTTTGAAAAAGAATACAGGAGCAAACAGCTCATGGAAAGGATTATTTATCAATCCCCGGTTAGCATAGCGGTGTTTGATAAATGCGGCACCTGTATAATGTTTAATCCTGCTTACAGTAATTTTTTTGAAATAAAAGACGGCAGCCAGCCTGCAGGGAAATATAACCTGTTTGAAGATGAGGTGTTGGAAACAAAAGGATATACAGCCCTGATAAAGATGAGAATCTTTGAAGGCAAACCTGTTACCATAGAGTTTGAGCATGATGCATCAAAAGGCCAGTATAATCAGATTACAAGAAAACCCATAAAGCTCAAAACCACGTTATCCCCAATAGTCGATAGCAATGGTTCTGTTATAAACATAGTGGCAATGTATGAAGATGTAACAGAGGAAGATAATCCTAAAAAACAGATGTCTAAAAGATAGGAATTTATCTGCATCTGCAAACTAAGAAGGCGGTGCCAAAATATGTGGAACAAATTATCCTCTTTTAAAATATCTAAAAAGCTTGCTGCTGTATTTCTGATACTCCTTATTATGATGGCTGTAGGCGGAACAGTGGGGCTTTATAATGCCAGACAGATTGCCAATGTCACAACAAGACTCTATATGGATTTCCTTTTACATCAGGAAAACCTCTCATCCATAGAGAAAGAATTCCTGACAGAAAAGCAGGAGACATTCCTTTATGCAGTAATCTACGATACAGGCTCCAGGGTGTATCTTGAGCGTTCCATAGCAGAACACGACAGGAAGATAAAAGAGCTCCTCGGAGAACATCTGAAGCTTGAAACAGATAGTGATAAGGAACTATACCGGTCTTTTGAAAAAGCGTGGTCTGATTATATGGCTGCAAGGAATGAAGCGATTAAACTATCAAATAGCGGCAACAGAGAAAATGCCCTTGCCATGCTGAGAAATGATGTTGAAGCCAGGTTTGCATTTGCCATGGATATATTGCAGGTGCTTTTAAGTGAAGAAAAAAATTCTTCATTCAGCGAATACCAGAGGGTTGGACGCCTTTCTGCAATTATCACATGGGGCACCATTGCCTTTACCATCCTGGCCATAATCGCATCTATAGGCCTCTGGTCAATTCTTACACGCTCTATTGTAAAACCAATAGAGGCACTGGAAGAATCAGCAAAGAGAATATCTGACGGTAATCTGAAGGAGAGGGTTTCAATTCTGTCAACGGATGAGATAGGAGAACTCGCGGCTGAATTTAATAAGATGGCTGAACATCTTGACAACTATTATGCCACCCTTGAAAAAAAGGTTGAGGAAAGGACAGAGGCCATAAGGATTGCCAATGAAGAGCTATTCAAGAAGAAACAGGAAACGGAGACGTTGAACGAAGAACTTGTTAAAGCTAACAAGATGAAATCGCAATTTCTTGCCAATGTCAGCCATGAACTCCGGACACCGCTCAATTCTATTTTGGGTTTTTCTGAACTACTTACGGAAAAATCATTTGGTGAATTAAATGAAAAGCAGACGCAGTATGTCAACTATATACATACAAGCGGCAGCCATCTCCTGCAACTTATAAATAACATACTTGACTTATCAAAGATAGAAGCAGGTAAACTTGAACTTGAAATAGAGGATTTCCCGCTCTCAGATGTTCTAAACGAGATACTTGACATCATAAGACCATTGGCGCATAAAAAAGGGGTAGTTGTTGAGTGTAGAGACACCCCCGCATCTCCAACTGTAAAACTGGACAGGGCAAAGTTTAAGCAGATTATGCTGAACCTGCTCTCAAATGCTGTAAAGTTTAACAAGGATGGCGGTTCAGTAAATATAGAGTGGGACATCATGGAAGAGACAAGGAGCTCTATCGTGGAAAGGACCCTTCATATCTCCGTAAAGGATACCGGTATAGGGATAAAAAACGAAGATATACCAAGGATATTCAGGGAATTTGAACAGCTTGACCCGTCAATAACAAGAGAATACGGCGGCACCGGCCTTGGCCTGGCATTGACCAAAAAGCTTGTTGAACTGCATAGCGGAAGGGTGTGGCTGGATAGCAAACATGGCAAAGGCACTACATTCGTTATTGCAATCCCGCAGGGGGTAAAAGGCCTTGAGCTTGCAAGCTGGGATATAAAGGATAATATGCAGGGCTTTCAGAAACAGGACCATGAACTATATCCTGTAATACTGGTTGCCAGCGAGAGTAAAAACCTAAACGAACTTATCAAGACATATTTGGTAGAAAACGGCTACAGCGTTGAGCTTGCAGAGGATGGCAATGAGGTTCTGGAAAAGGCCAGCACGATAAAACCGTTTGCTGTTATTGTAGGCATATCCCTCCCGAATAAAGACGGGTGGGAAGTATTACAGGAATTAAAGGCATCACCTGATACGTGTGAAATACCTGTAATAATAGCATCTGCTGCGGCCAATAATAATAATCTTGGTTTTAGCCTTGGCGCAGCAGATTATCTGTCAAAACCTGTTGACAAAGATAAGCTGCTTTATACCCTCGGGCGTCTGAGTTTCCCCAAAAAAGTTAAGAAACAGCCGTTCAGTATACTTGCAATAGACGATGAGCCTCAGGTGCTGGAATTTCTCGGTGATATTATGGAAAAAGAAGGATTTGTGGTCCTGAGGGCTGCGAATGGTGAAGACGGCATAGCCCTTGCGATAGAAAGGGACCCTGACCTTATCATACTTGACCTGATGATGCCAAGGGTGAGTGGTTTTGATGTTGTAGACCAGTTAAAACACCATCCTATTGCAAAGGATATACCGATAATAATATTTACTGCAAAGGACATAAGCGCACCTGATAAGACAAAACTGGGGAATAGTGTGGCTAATATAATTAAGAAGGCAGATTTCTCAAAAGGCAACCTCTTAAACGAAATAAAGAAGCTTGAGATGGTGTATCCTGCAAGGGCAATGATGATAGACCCGATGACAAGGGCATTCAACCGCAGATATTTTAGTTATTGGATAGTCCAGGAGATGGCGAGGGGGAGAAGATACGGGCTGCCTTTCTCAATGTTGCTGGTCGATATAGACAGGTTGAGTGAATACAATGCAAAAAATGGTTTTCTTATCGGAAATGAGCTGCTTATAGAACTATCAAAGCTTATAGAAAATAATATACGCAAGGCCGATTCCCTGATAAGGTATGGCGGAGATGAATTCCTTATTGTATTACCAAATATTACTAAAGAAGGGGCGGCAGTGGTTGCGGAGAAACTCAGGATTAAAGTGGAAAATCATGGATTCCCGTCATTGGATGGCAAGAGGAATGAAAAGATAACCATAAGTGTTGGCATAGCTGGTTTTCCGTCAGACGGCAAAAGACCGAGCGAGCTGATGTTGAACATAGGCCAGGTCGCAAACTCTGCCTTCAAAAGCGGAGGCAATAAAATATCAGTATTTAGAAAAGTAACATAGTGGCGGCACACCTACTTTTTATTTTTTATATTTTCTAAATAAACAGCTATATAACCCTTTTCTTCATCTGTCAGTCTATACCCGCCAAACCTTACCTTGTAATAAATATCGGTTATGGCCTTTACCTCCTCTATATTAACTGCATCAGCAAACTCTAATGCTGTGTCACCAGCATTTTTTATCTTTCCCCTTTTTGCAAGGAGCCTTATCATATTTTTATAGAACATCGGAATCTTTAGCCAGTCTGCATCCTTTTTTAGTTTTTTGGCAGTCATGGTTATAATTATGAATATCAGTATTGCAACTATTACAGCCACAATTGACAGATATACTGCCTTTTGCCGGCCGTTTGCTGCTGAAAGCTTATTGATTGGCAAGCTACGCCTTAAATCTGCCAGAAATAAACGGCCCTTTTCTTCAATGGCCCTTGACAGCTTTATCTGGTCTGTAAACGAATAATTTATTATATATCTATTCCATTTCCACTTTAGCACATCGAGATATAGCAGTATGGCAGGCGTTTTCGCAGGCATCGTCATGCCGCCTGCCTCAACAGAAGGTGTGGGGTCAAATGTAACCCAACCCGAATTAGGCATATATGCCTCTACCCATGAATGTGCATCTCTCCCCCGTATAATGAAATAATTCCCAACCCTGTTCCATTCGCCGGGAAGGAAACCTGTTACAAGTCTTGTGGGTATTCCAATGGTCCTGAGCATAACCGCCATTGCAGTAGCGTACTGCTCGCAATAGCCCTCTTTTGCATAAAAGAGAAAGTCATCCAGTGGATCCCTGCCCTTACCTTTAGCCGGACTAAGATTATAACGGTAATTGCTTTTGAGGTATTCTCCTATCGCAATTGCCGCATCCATTGGTGTTTTCTTATCCGCAGTTATTTTTCTTGCAAGCAGCCGGACAGATTCAAACCCTGAGGGCAGATTAAGATATTGAGCAGGCACATCCTTTAAATATTCTCCATCAGGTACTGTGTTCTCCGGAGGGGAGGGGATTGCAGAATAGGCTGCATATTCAATTCTTGAATATGACGGGGCAGGGAGGTAAAAGGCCCCGGCCTTGTCAGCTGTTATATTTTTGAAGTTGCCGGTAATACCTACACCTGCGGTTGCCGCGAAAAGGACGTTTGTCTCCACAGGCTCCAGAAGGATAACCTGTTTCAGTAAATTTCTGGCAGCTGTGCCTCCGGTTGCCTCTGATGCAAATATACCGTTGTCTCTTCTTGCGAGATTAATACGGCCGCTGATGGTGTCACTCTGCTGCCATTGCATGCCGTTATAGCTGTCAAATGCCATCCCTCTGAAATAGAAATAGGGTATGGCAGAAACTTTATAATCATGCAATTCAACCCTCATTATTATTGTGGGGTCAAGTTTTACCGGCCCAAGGTCGCCCAGGTCCATCGTCTCAGAGAAACCTGAAACTTTAAGGGTATCAGCGGTTTTCCCTGGAAAGAGTCCGACCCCCATCCTCGGTATGACAAAGAATAATGACAGTGTAATGATAAGGGAGAGGGCCGCAAGGCCTGCAGTAGCAATAAAAAAATATGGGCTAAGTATATTTCTTCCTATCTCTCCATGTGCCAAAGATTTTTCTTCCCACTCCTTTTTGAGATTGAATATTGTAAGTGTCCATATGCCTATGAGAATATATAGTGCCAGGGCAAGCAGAAATGAAATATTTATAGTGGAGACAGATGCCGCAAGCAGTTGAAAAAAAGTAAGGATGTAAAGTATTGCATGGTCTCTGTTTGTTCGCAGGTCAAACAATTTGGCAGCCATCA
>Ga0209431_10005115_pt1 | contig 10248 bp, 9 predicted proteins | sample RifCSP13_3_FD_184021 | JGI IMG/M metagenome (GOLD analysis project Ga0209431, IMG submission 184021) | Soil microbial communities from Rifle, Colorado - Rifle CSP2_sed 13_3 (SPAdes) (version 2) | ecosystem: Environmental > Terrestrial > Deep subsurface > Rock core/Sediment | place: Rifle... | reverse complement strand
CCCCAGCCCCCGCCGCCCCAATCACCCATCACGTCTTGCTCTCCTCGGCGGCCACCGGCAATCCGGCGGCGCGCCACTCGGGAAATCCATTCTCGAGCCGCCTCGCCTTGAGGCCGCGCTTGCGGAGCTGCTCTACCGCCTCGAAGGACATCAGGCAGTAAGGTCCGCGACAGTAGGCGACAATCTCCTTGCGCTTGGGCAGCTTGGCCAAGCGACTTTCGAGCTGTTTCACGGGAATGTTGATCGCGCCCGGCAGGTGCCCCGCGGCGTACTCCTCGGGCGGGCGCACGTCGAGCACGGTGACCAGGCCTTTCTTCGCGCGCTCGAGCAGCTCGCGCGCGGGCACGGGCTCCATCTCGTCGCGATGCGAAAGCCAGGTGCGCACCAGCCGCTCGACCTCGGCGACGCGCTCCTCCGCGACCGAGCGCAGCGACGCGACCAGCGCCGCAACGTCATCGCCGGCGAGCGCGTAGAAAACGCGCAGGCCTTCCTTGCGCGCGGTGACCAGCCCCGCCTGGCGCAAGGCCTGCAGGTGCTTGGAGGTGTTGGCGACCGAGAGCCCCGTCATCGCCGCGAGCGCATCGACGCTGCGCTCGCCCTGGGCGACGAACTCGAGGAGCTGCAGCCGGCCGCCGCTGCCGAGCGCCAGGGCGACGCGCGCGATCTGCGCGTACAGCTCGGATTTCAGCGCATCGCTGGATTGAGGGGGTTTGGGCATTCGCTGCGGCGATTCTAGCCTTGGGCGCGCGACACCGGATAGCCGAGCCGGTTCCAAAGTTCCATCCCGCCCCGCAGCACCTCGGCGCGCCAGCCGGCGGCGCTGAGGAGCGCGGCCGCCGCCGCCGAGCGCCGGTCGGTGCGGCACACCACCACGACGCGGCTGTGCTTCAGCGCTTCGAGCCCGGGGAGCGCTCGGGCAAGATCGGGCAGGGGAACGTTGTGCGCCCCGGGGATGCGGCCGAGCGCTCCATGGAATTCGTCAGCACCCCGCACGTCGAGGATCGCCGGCGGCTGGCCCTGGTCGAGCTGCGCGACGAGCGCGACCGGCTCGATGCTCGCCGGCGCCGCCCCGAACAGGCCTTGCAGGAAGCTAGCGGCTTTCATGCCGGGGCTCCAGCGCGACGGGGAGCGCTTGCCGCGCGCTGCGAAAGGGAATCGCCAGCATGCCGCCGAGCCTCGCGCAGTCCTTCGGGTCGCGGAACTCGCGGATCCCGATCGTCATCGCCTGGTGCGCGGCGCGCGGCTGCGCGCGGTAGGTGCCGAACAGGCGATCCCAGAGCGACAGGTTGAAGCCGAAGTTGCTGTCGGTCTCGTCGCGCTCGATCGAGTGGTGCACGCGGTGCATGTCCGGGGTCACCACCAGCCGCCTCAGCGCCCGGTCGAGGCGGGCGGGGATGCGCACGTTGCCGTGGTTGAACATCGAAAGGGCGTTGAGCAGGACCTCGAACACAAGCACCGCCGCGGCGGGGGCGCCGAGCGCGGCGATGGCTGCGAACTTGATCAGCATCGAGAGCAGGATCTCCAGCGGGTGAAAGCGCGCCCCGGTGGTCACGTCGAAATCGAGGTCGGCATGGTGCATGCGGTGCAGGCGCCAGAGCGCCGGCACGGCGTGGAACAGCACGTGCTGCAGATAAATGGCGAGATCGAGCGCGACGAGGCTCGCGGCGATCGCCGCCCAGGCGGGCAGCGCGTAGGCGTTGAGCAGGCCCCAGCCGTGCGCCTGGGCGAACAGCGCCATGCCCACCGCCGCGGCGGGAAACAGCAGCCGCAGGAGCACGGTGTTGAGCACGACGATGCCGAGGTTGGCGCCCCAGCGCGCGGCCTTCGAGGCGGTGAGCACGCGGCGCGGCGCGGCCAGCTCCCACGCCGCCATCAGGGCGAACACGCCGAAGAAGGCGCCCAGGCGCAGCGCGGTTTCGTGGGTCAGGGCGAATTCGTCGAAAGACACGGCAACTGATCAACTAGTAAACTAAGAAGTTGAATACTACGGCGGGGACGCGCCGCTGTCAAGCGCTGCGAAACGGCGGCGGCCGGACAGGATCCCGGCCGCGGCATCCTCAGGTAGCATGGCGGGCCATGAGCGAATCCCTCGTCCTCGAAATCTTCACCGACTACGTCTGACCCTGGTGCTATCTCAGTACCGTGCGTATTGAGCGGCTCAGGAAGCAGCACGGCGTGCGCGTGCAGTGGGTGCATTTCCCGCTGCACCCGGAGACGCCGCCCGAAGGGCGCAGCCTCGCGGACCTGTTCGCCGGGCGCGGCTACAACGTCGAGGCCATGCAGGCGGCGATGCGAAAGCGCATGGACGCCGAGGGCCTTCCTTACGGCAACCGCACCATGACCTACAACAGCCGCCTCGCGCAGGAGCTCGGGAGCTGGGCGGACCCAGTGCCGGGCGGCGAGGCGATCCATGACGCGCTCTTTCGCGCCTATTTCGTGGACGGCCGCAACCTCGGCGATCCCGCGGCGCTGGTCGAAATCGCCGAAAGCGTCGGCCTTCCCGGCGACGAAGCGAAGAAGGTCATCGAAACCCGCAGCCATCGCGCGCAGGTGGACGCGGACTGGGAAAAAGCGCGCCGCTACGGCGTCACCGGCGTGCCGACCTTCGTCGCCGGCGGCCGCGGCGTGGTGGGCGCGCAGCCTTACGAGGTGCTCGAGCAGCTGGTGCGCGAGGCAAAACAAGGAGAGGGCGCATGAGCCCGGTGATCGACGTCCACACCCACATGCTGAGCCAGCCGTACATGCGGCTGCTCGAGAGGCACGGCAAACCTCAGTACACCCTGAAGACCGTCCTGGGCGGCCTGCGCGCGATCCACCTGCACGGCGCGCCGTTCATGACGCCGGTGCCCGAAATGTTCGACTGGGACGCGCGCATCCGCAACATGGACAAGGCCGGGATCGACGTCTCGGTGTGCTCGCTCACCGCGCCCAACTGCTACTGGGGCGGCGAGGAGGTCGCGCTCAGGGCGGCGAAGATCATGAACGACGAGATGGCGAAGGCGAGGAAGACCCGGCCCGACCGCATCCAGTTCCTGTGCTCGCTCCCCTGGCAGTACCCGAAGGCCGCGATAGCCGAGCTCAAGCGTGCGTTGCAGGCCGGCGCCTCGGGAGTGATGGTGCTCGCCAACATCGACGGAAAATCGCTCACCGATCCCGCGTTCGCGCCGGTGTGGAAGGCGATCGACGGAAAAAGACTTCCGGTGCTGGTTCATCCCACCGCGCCGCCGGGAGTGCAGCAGCTCGACATGACGCAATTCCAGCTCACCGCCTCGATCGGCTTCACCTTCGATACCTCGCTCGCGATCGCGCTGATGATTTTCGACGGCTTCTTCGACCGCTATGCGCATCTCAAGATCATCGCGGGACACGGCGGCGGAGCGCTGCCCTTCCTCATCGGGCGGCTCGACCAGTGCTTCGAGCACATCCCGGCCTGCCGCGTGAAAGTGAGCGAAAAGCCGAGCCTGACCGCGCGGCGCATCTGGGCGGACGCCGTGGTTTTCACCGACGACGCGCTCGCCATGGCGCTGCGCGTCTTCGGCACGGACCGGGTGTGCTACGGCTCGGACTATCCGCACACCATCGGCGACCCGATCGGCTGCCTTGCGCGCGTCGACCGGCTGCCCGACGGTGCGAGGGACCGGGTGCGGGGAGGAAACGCCGGGCGTATATTCGACTTTCGATGACGATCTATCACACGGGCGCCGTGCGCAAGGGGCGCGAAGCTTCGATGACCGCCGCCGAGCGCGAGGCGCGCGTCGAGCTCGCCGCCTGCTACCGCGTGTTCGACCATCTCGGCTGGACCGAGATGATCTTCAACCACATCACGCTGCGCGTGCCGGGGCCGGAGAAGCGCTTCCTCATCAACCCGTTCGGCCTGCACTACCGCGAGGTGACCGCCTCGAGCCTCGTCCTCATCGACGTCGAGGGCAACCAGTTGCGCGAGTCGAAGTGGCCGGTCAACAAGGCGGGCTTCGTGATCCACGGCGCGATCCACGGCGCGCTCGACGACGCCCACTGCGTGATGCACACCCACACCACCACGGGGATGGCGGTCGCGTGTCTGAAGGAGGGCCTGTCGCCCGACAACTTCTACGGCGCGATGCTGGTCGGGCAGGTCGCCTACCACGACTTCGAGGGCATCACCGTCGAGCCGGGCGAAAAGGCGCGCCTCATCGCCGACATCGGCACGAAGCGCGCCGTGATCCTGAGGAACCACGGCCTGCTCGCCTGGGGCCCGAGCGTTGCCGAGGCCTTCCTAACGCTCTGGACGCTGCAGCGCGCCTGCGACGTGCAGGTCGCCGCTTCGTCCGCCGGAGCGATCCAGCGCGTGCGCCCCGAGGTGTTCGAGCAGACGGTGCGCGAAGGCGGGCCGGCCGAGAAGCGCACCTGCGAGGACGTGTTCGCCGCGCTGGTGCGGCTGGTCGACGCCAAGGATCGGTCCTACCGGGATTGACGTTGACGTAAACGTCAACTAGGCTTCCCCTGTGACCGACCTGTCCGAGTCGCAGAGCCTCGTCTACAAGGCGAAGCACAAGATCCGCTTCGTCACCGCGGCGAGCCTGTTCGACGGCCACGACGCCTCGATCAATATCGTGCGCCGGATCCTGCAGGCCTCGGGCGCGGAGGTGATCCACCTCGGGCACAACCGCTCGGTCGAGGACATCGTCACCGCGGCGCTGGAGGAGGACGCGCAGGGCGTCGCGGTCTCGTCCTACCAGGGCGGGCACATCGAGTTCTTCAAGTACATGATCGACTGCCTGCGCGAGCGCGGCGGCGCGCACGTGCGCGTATTCGGCGGCGGCGGCGGGGTGATCGTCGCATCGGAGGTGAAGGAACTGCAGGACTACGGCGTGGCGCGCATCTACGCCCCCGAGGACGGGCAGCGCATGGGCCTGCAGGGCATGGTGAACGACATGCTCGCGCGCTGCGACTTCGACCCGGCGCAGGACGCGCCCAGAGAGCTGAAGGAGAGCGATCGCAGGGCGCTCGCGCGCGTGATCACCGCGCTCGAGCTCGGCGTCTGCGACCCCGCTTTGAAGAAGTCGGTCCACGAGAAAGCGGCGAAGCGCCAGGCGCCGGTGCTCGGCATCACCGGCACCGGCGGCGCGGGCAAGTCCTCACTCGCCGACGAGCTGGTGCGCCGCTTCCGGCTCGACCAGGGCGAGCGGCTGAGGATCGCCATCCTCTCGGTCGATCCGACGCGCAGAAAGACCGGAGGGGCGCTGCTGGGCGACCGCATCCGCATGAACGCGATCGGCGGGCCGAACGTTTTCATGCGCTCGCTCGCGACGCGCGAAACCGGGAGCGAGGTGTCGGCCGCGCTCGCCGACGCCGTCGCCGCCTGCAAGGCGGCCGGCCACGACCTGGTGATCGTCGAGACCGCGGGCATCGGCCAGGGCGACGCGGCGATCGTGCCGCACGTGGACGTGTCCCTGTACGTGATGACGCCCGAGTTCGGCGCCGCGAGCCAGCTCGAGAAGATCGACATGCTCGACTTCGCCGACTTCGTCGCGATCAACAAGTTCGACAGGAAGGGGGCGGAGGACGCGCTGCGCGACGTGCGAAAACAGGTGCAGCGGAACCGCCAGGCATTCACCCGAGCGGCCGAGGAGATGCCGGTGTACGGCACCATCGCCTCGCGCTTCAACGACGACGGGGTGACCGCGCTCTACCACGCGCTCGCGGCGAAGCTCGCCGAGCACGGCCTGAAGCTCGCGCCAGGGAAGCTGCCGCGGCCGGCCGGCAAGGTCTCCTCCAGCATCCACGTGCTGATTCCCGCGAAGCGCGGTCGCTACCTCGCCGAGATCGCCGAGTGCGCGCGCGGCTACCACGCGCACGCGCTCGGGCAGTCGCGCCGCGCGCGCGAGCGCCAGAGCCTGATCGCCGCAAAATCGATGCTGCAGAAAGCCGGCAAGGACGCGCACGCGCTCGATTCGCTGATCGACGACAGGAACTCGGCGCTCGATGCGCGCTCGAAGAAGCTCATCGAGATGTGGCCCGACACCGTGCGGGCCTATTCGGGCGACGAGTACGTGGTGAGGATCCGCGACCGGGAGGTGCGCACCCGGCTCACGCACACTTCGCTCTCGGGCACGAAGGTCCCCAAGGTCGCGCTGCCCAGGTTCGAGGACGCGGGCGAGATCCTGCGCTGGCAGCTGCGCGAGAACGTCCCTGGCGCGTTCCCTTTCACCGCCGGCGTGTTCGCCTTCAAGCGCGAGACCGAGGACCCGACACGCATGTTCGCGGGCGAGGGCGATCCGTGGCGAACGAATAGGCGCTTCCACCTGCTCTCGAAGGACATGCCGGCGAAGCGCCTGTCGACCGCGTTCGACTCGGTGACGCTCTACGGCTTCGATCCGGACGAGCGGCCCGACATCTACGGCAAGGTCGGGAACTCGGGCGTCTCGATCGCGACGCTCGAGGACATGAAGGCACTCTACGCGGGCTTCGACCTGTGCGACCCGCAGACCTCGGTGTCGATGACGATCAACGGGCCGGCGCCGACCATCCTGGCGATGTTCTTCAACGCGGCGATCGACCAGCAGCTCGGGAAGTTCAGGAAGGAAAACGGCCGCGAGCCTAGCGAAGACGAGGCCGCCAAGATCCGCGAGTGGACACTCTCCACCGTGCGCGGCACGGTGCAGGCCGACATCCTCAAGGAGGACCAGGGCCAGAACACCTGCATTTACTCGACCGAGTTTTCCCTGAAAGTGATGGGCGACATCCAGGAGTACTTCATCCACAACGAGGTGAGGAATTTCTACTCGGTGTCGATCTCGGGCTACCACATCGCGGAGGCCGGCGCGAATCCCATCTCGCAGCTCGCCTTCACGCTCGCCAACGGCTTCACCTTCGTCGAGGCCTACCTGGCGCGCGGCATGCACATCGACGATTTCGCGCCCAACCTGTCGTTCTTCTTCTCCTACGGCATGGACCCGGAGTACGCGGTGCTCGGGCGCGTCGCGCGGCGCATCTGGGCGGTGGCGATGCGCGAGCGCTACGGGGCGAACGAGCGCAGCCAGAAGCTCAAGTTCCACTCGCAGACGAGCGGCAGGTCGCTGCACGCGCAGGAGATCGCGTTCAACGACATCCGCACCACGCTGCAGGCGCTGATCTCCACCTACGACAACACGAATTCGCTCCACACCAACGCCTACGACGAGGCGATCACCACGCCCACCGAGGAATCGGTGCGCCGCGCCATGGCGATCCAGATGATCATCAACAAGGAGTGGGGCCTGGGCAAGAACGAGAACCCGAACCAGGGCTCGTTCGCGATCGAGGAGCTGACCGACCTGGTGGAAGAGGCGGTGCTGAAGGAATTCGAGGCGATCAGCTCAAGAGGCGGGGTGCTCGGGGCGATGGAGACGGGCTACCAGCGCGGCAAGATCCAGGAGGAGTCGCTCCATTACGAGCACAAGAAGCACGACGGGTCGTACCCCATCGTCGGGGTGAATACCTTCCGCAACCCGCACGGGGAAGCCGTGCCGCAGAAGCTGGAGCTGATCCGCTCGACCGACGAGGAGAAGCGGAGCCAGCTAAAGCGCCTGCGCGAGTTCCAGCGCAAGCACGCCAAGGATTCGCCGGCGATGCTCGAGCGGCTGCGCCAGGCGGTGATCCGCGACGAGAACGTGTTCGCGGTGCTGATGGAAGCGGTGCGGGTTTGCTCGCTCGGGCAGATCACCCACGCGCTGTTCGAGGTGGGCGGGCAGTACAGAAGAAGCATGTAGACTGTGCGCTCATGGCCAGAAAAAGCTGCGCGTTCAGCAAGCCGGTCGTGACGGTCAAGGCCACGTAAGCCATTGAAGTCACACGCTAAATACAAGAAACCGCCTGTCACGGAGGTGGTATCGGGCCTGGTTCTCGAGCCGGTGCCCAAGCTGAAAGTCGCACACCTTGGGGCTTTCTGGCCGCGAATCATGAGCGAGTTTCCGGAATGCGAACATGCGATACCTCTTGGTCTAGAGGAGAGCATCGCAAGAGATCTAGCTTCGGGCTCTATCCCATTGCCAAGGCTTTGGTTCATCAACAAGAATCAAGACGAGCTGGTGCAGCTGCAGCGCGATCGGTTCTATTTCAATTGGCGTGAGGGCCCCAATCGTTCGCAATATTCAACGTACGACGAGATATACCGAAAGTTTTCGCAGCATTGGACGCTATATCGAGAGTTTCTTGCAGAGATGGGCATCGGGCTCGCCATTCGGGAATGTGAATTGACATACGTAAATCACATATCCCACGAGGCCGGCTGGACCGCGATGAGTGACATCGACAAAGTTATGGGGAGAATGACGTGGCAGTCCAGTAAGGATGGTTTTCTTCCCGCGCCCCGCAGCGTTAACTGGCAAGCCCTGTTCGATCTTCCGGCCGACAAAGGTCGATTGTCCATAAAGCTTCAACCTGCCTTTAGGGGCGAAAAGAAGGAGCAGATTCTCTTATTCGAGCTAAGCGCGAAGGGGATCGGGAGCGATAGGTCCGACAAGGGAGTTGACGACTGGTTTGAAACAGCTCACGAGTGGATCGTGAAGGGGTTTGAAGAGCTTACTGATCGCGATGTTCAACGCAGCGTCTGGGGGAAGGAACGATGAACAATCAAGCGCTCTCCGTACGCGACATTGAATTTATCACCGACGTTGGAAGTGCTGCAACCCAGCCGTCGATCGACCCTAAAGACAAGCGCGAGAATCCGGCGGCTGTCTTTTATGTGCCGAGAAACTGGATCCCGGAACCGGCAACTTGGAACATCACGATAAGCGCTCTTGCGGCAAGCGGCCTGGCTTGGCTAACAGCAGAGGCCGTTGAGTCAATGCCGCTCACAAAGTTGCTGGCTGTCAAGATAGGCCACGAGCTTAGTCCTCCAAACGTCTTGCCGCTGATATGGGGCGCTACGCCGTCGGAGTACGATGTTGTTGTCAGCCTCCCTGCCGGTTATTCGAGTGGCGCTGCAGCTTTTACAGTTTGTTCAGCACCCGCTTCCGCCGGTGCATTGGAAGCTTCCAATGCTTCGGTATTTGACCAGCTTCAACCTGTTGAACAATTCGACGAAAAGTTTAGAGCCTTGCTTAACAAGCTTGAGGCCACAGTCGTGCCCGCAGGTGCTGCGATTGCGTCACGAGTGAAAGCGTTAGTCGAGGCGGCGCAAGACGAGGAGGAACCTTTTTCGATGGATGCGCTTTATGCGTTTGCCGTTTTCGCGAAATCTCATCCACGGATGCCCTATCCGCATTTGACACTCGGTCCTAAGGGACTCCTCGCTGAGTGGCGGGAGTCCAAAAGTAGAGCGGTTGGTATTTACTTCTCCGATATCACGACCGTGCAATTCACGGTTGCTCGAGACAATCCCAGACATACCGGCCAGGTGGAAAGGATTTCCGGGTCAACAACCGTGGATCGGATCGGTGCGCTAGTGAGTCAGGTCGTCCCTTTTCCTATGATGTGGCTCTCGTCGTGAGTGACGGCGACGAAATACCAAGCACGCACCACGTAGTTCGGTACTGCAGCTCCACAAGACTTCGCGAAGACGGGACGCCCGCCGCTACAGCATTTCTTCCAGATACATCGGAAGACTATCTATCCGTGTTCTGGCTCGAATTCAGTGGCCTAGAGGATCGTGAGGCACGAGTCGCCGATATTCGGTCCCGAATGACGAAGTCCGGGATCGGACTCAAAGCGAAGGGGAAACTCGCGCAGCTACTCGTCGGAAAAACTAAGAAGGAAGTCGCCGCGACTTTCGGACGAGATCTATCCATTTTGAGCAAACCGTTCGTCGACGAAGCGTTTGTTGACGATGCTCATGCGGGGATTTTTGGCATCTCAAGCCAGGACCTAAGCATAGCTACTTTCATTGCTTCCGATCTTGTAGAAGCACTCCACCCCGCTAGGGCCCCGGCCACCTCTTCGCGCTAGGGCCGCTCGCTGCACGCGCAGGAGATCGCGTTCAACGACATCCGCACCACGCTGCAGGCGCTGATTTCGACCTACGACAACACCAACTCGCTCCACACCAACGCCTACGACGAGGCGATCACCACGCCTACCGAGGAATCGGTGCGCCGCGCGATGGCGATCCAGATGATCATCAACAAGGAGTGGGGCCTGGGCAAGAACGAGAACCCGAATCAGGGCTCGTTCGCGATCGAGGAGCTGACCGACCTGGTGGAAGAGGCGGTGCTGAAGGAATTCGAGGCGATCAGCTCAAGAGGCGGGGTGCTCGGGGCGATGGAAACGGGCTACCAGCGCGGCCAAATA
>Ga0209431_10005112_pt1 | contig 10253 bp, 9 predicted proteins | sample RifCSP13_3_FD_184021 | JGI IMG/M metagenome (GOLD analysis project Ga0209431, IMG submission 184021) | Soil microbial communities from Rifle, Colorado - Rifle CSP2_sed 13_3 (SPAdes) (version 2) | ecosystem: Environmental > Terrestrial > Deep subsurface > Rock core/Sediment | place: Rifle... | reverse complement strand
CAAAAGAAAAAATAAAAATGTCAGAGAACAACTTTATAAAGTCAAAAATCATCTTTATCCGGAAAATGATTTGCAGGAGAGAACATTTAATATCGTCTATTATTTGAATAAATATGGGTTTGGCTTGATTGATTTTCTATATCAAAATATTCAGGTCGATGATTTCGAGCCCAAAATTTTAATTTTAGAAGAACAATTATGAAAATCGGAATTACCTGTTATCCGGTAGCTGGCGGAAGCGGGGTGATTGCCACCGAATTAGGGTTGGAATTGGCCAAAAGAGGGCATCAAGTCCATTTTATAGCTTACAGTTTGCCTTTTCGCTTGCAAAAATTCCAAGAGAATCTTTTTTTCCACGAAGTGGAAGTTTCCCATTATCCTTTATTTAAATATCCACCTTATACTTTAAATGTAGCGGCTAAAATGGCTGAAGTAGCCTCTAAATGGGATTTAGATATCTTGCACGTTCATTATGCGATTCCTCATGCTACCTGCGCCTTTTTGGCCAAATCTATTTTGGGAAAAGATGCACCCAAAATAGTCACAACTTTACACGGAACAGACATAACCTTAGTCGGTAGCGAAAAGGGATTTTATCAAATCACCAAGTTCTCCATAGAAGCCAGTGATGGTGTCACGGCCGTCTCCCAATATTTGCGGGAAGTGACTAAAAAAGAATTCGGGATTGCAAATAATATAGAATGTATTTATAACTTTGTGGACACAAGTAGATTTGACCCTAAAAAACCTGTGTGTGAAAAGGAAAAATTCGCTGCCAAGGGAGAAAAAGTCCTGCTGCACATGTCCAACTTCAGACCTCTAAAAAGAGTGGAGGATGTGATTAAAGTTTTTGCTTCGGTCAGAAAAGAAATACCCTGCAAATTACTTTTAATCGGTGACGGGCCCAAATTATCGGATGCTCTAGTCTTAGTCAGTCAACTCAAGCTGGAATCTGACACAATATTTTTAGGTCAACAGGAATGGGTAGAAAATCTTCTATGCCTGGCTGATTTATTTTTGCTTCCCAGTGATACCGAAAGTTTTGGTCTCTCTGCCTTAGAAGCTTTAAGCTCCGGAGTTCCTGTTATTGGTACAAATTTAGGAGGCTTGCCGGAAGTGGTTGAAGATGGGAAATCAGGATATTTGCTACCTTTAGGGGATGTGGAAGGAATGGCTAAAAAAACCTTAGAACTTCTAAAAGATTCAGACAAACTTAATCAGTTTAAAGAGAATGCCCGTGAAAGAGCGGTGCGGCTCTTCGATTCACAATTAGTAATTCCAAAGTACGAGCAGTTTTACCAGAAAATTTTAAATTCATCGGATTAAACCATAAAGGAGGAGAAATTGAAATTAGACGTCCTGGTTATGGCAGCCCACAGAGATGATATAGAGATTGTTTGCGGCGGCACGGTTACCAAATTGGTTGATTTAGGATACAAAGTAGGAATAGTAGATTTAACCGAAGGGGAGATGGGAACCAGAGGAACGGAGTTGGACCGTAAAAGAGAGGCGGATAAAGCCGCCAAAGTTATGGGAATTCATCTCAGAGACAATCTTTCGATACCGGATGCCAAAGTGGAACTGAGCTGGGAAAATAAAATGAAAGTAGTGGAGGCTCTAAGAAAATACAGACCGCATTTGTTTATTTTACCCTACTGGGAGCAAAGACATCCGGACCATGCCAACTGTTCTCTCCTGGGTTGGGATGCCGCTTTTTTAGCCGGTTTAGCTAAATTAGATGATGTACCCGGAAAAGCTCATCGTCCTTTTAAAATCATTTATTCCACTTTATCGGTGGTGGACAGAAAACCCAGCTTTATTGTGGATATAAGCGACCAGTTTAAAAGGAAATTAAAGGCCGTAGCTTGCTATCGTTCGCAGTTTTATCCGAATGAAACGGAAACCAAACAAGTTTTTCCTCCGGCCCGTGACATATACGAGTTCATGGAAACCCGAGCCAGACATTTCGGATATCTGATCGGGAAAAGATATGGAGAACCGTTTATCATAAAAGAAAATATCGAAATTGTGGACCCGATGAAAATGCCGGTCAAGTCAATCTAGGAAGTGGATAGGATCTGGTGGTCCTTGCGGACTTCAAATCCGTCAAACTCAATTTTATTGGGTTGGCAGGTTCGATTCCTGCCCCTTCCGCTAACTTGAAAATCAAAAGCTGAAATGAAAGAAGAAACCGTAAATCAGAAGTTGAGGCAGCTGCCCAGTGTGGAAGAGCTTTTATCAACTCCTCAATTGCAAAAAAGAATTGTGCAGGTTTCTCATGTAATGGTAACTACCGGTTGTCGGGAAGTTCTTTCAAAGCTTAGGGAAACAATTTTGAATGGAGATTTGGTTCCAAAGCTAGATGATATTATTGAGAAAGTAGAAGAAACTTTGCAAAGCCGGTTCTCTTTTTCATTGCAAAAAGTTATCAACGGAACCGGTGTTATTTTACACACTAATTTAGGCAGAGCTCCTTTGGGCAGAGAAGTCATGCAACATCTGACAGAAGTGGCAGAGAATTACAATAACTTAGAAATGGAGCTAAATTCAGGAAAAAGAGGTCAACGGGGAGTTTTGGTTGAGCAGTATTTGAAAGAACTGACCGGCGCTGAAGCTGGTTTGGTCGTCAACAATAATGCTGGTGCGGTGCTTTTGATTCTGCAAGCTCTGACTTCCGGGAAAGAAGTAATCATCTCCAGAGGAGAGCTAGTGCAAATCGGAGGCGGCTTTAGAATTCCGGAGATTTTGAGTTTATCCGGTGCTATTTTAAAAGAGATTGGAACTACCAACCAAACTTTGTTAGAAGATTACAAGAATGCCATTTCAGAAAATACTGCCTGCTTATTGAAAGTGCATCACAGCAATTTCAAAATGGAAGGTTTTGTTAAAGAGACTGCTTTAGAAGAATTAGTGAAATTAGGACAAAAGCAGGATTTGGTGACAATTTTTGATTTGGGATCGGGAGCATTGCTGGACACCAAACAATTTGGATTGGCTCACGAGCCAACGATTCAGGAAGCTGTCCAGAGTGGTGTGGATTTAGTGGCCTTCAGCGGAGATAAACTTTTGGGTGGACCACAAGCCGGGATTATTGTGGGTAAAAAAGTTTTCGTAGAAAAGTTAAAAAAATACCCACTATATCGAGCTTTAAGAGTGGCTAAACTGACTTTGTCTGTGCTTGAAATCACTTTATTGCATTATCTAAAAAGAGAAGCGACCGAAAAGATTCCAATCTGGAAGATGATTTCAACTTCTAATGACAATTTGAAATCTAGAGGAGAAAAAATTATTCAAAAGTCAAAAAATCAAAAAATTACTCTAAAAGAAAGTCAGAGCTTCTTGGGAGGGGGTTCATTACCGCAACAAAGTTTACCTACCTACGTTCTGAGTTTTGATTCCGGCTCTGCTCCGGAAATTTTATCTGAAAAATTTAGAAAACTAAGACCACCGGTTATAGGTAGAATTGAAGATGAAAAATTTGTCTTGGATTTAAGAACCGTTTTTCCGGAACAGGATGATTTAATGGTCGAATCTATCCGCAAAGTTTTAGCTTAATCAAAACTTAACTTCTATGTTTGTCATAGGAACAGCCGGTCACGTTGACCACGGAAAATCTTCTTTGATTTTAGCTCTGACCGGAATCGACCCGGATCGTCTTCCAGAAGAAAAACAACGGGGGATGACCATCGATTTGGGGTTTGCCTGGCTTAAACTCCCCAACGGGCAGGAAGTCGGAATTGTAGATGTCCCCGGTCATGAAAGATTTATCAAAAATATGATAGCCGGAGTGGGAGCCATTGATGCGGTAATTTTTGCAGTCGCGGCAGATGACGGCTGGATGCCTCAATCCCAGGAACATTTGGACATTCTAAAACTTTTGCGAATCAAAAACGGGATGATTGCCTTGACTAAAGTTGATTTAGTCAAAGAAGATTGGCTTAAATTAATGGAAGAGGATATAAGACTAAAAATTAAAAATTCATTTTTGGAAAACTCGCCCATCATCAAAGTTTCTTCCACCAAGGGTCTCGGTTTAGAGGAGTTAAAGCAAGTTCTAATGGTAATGTTTTCCAAAATGGAACCGCCTAAAGATATTGGTAAACCACGTCTCTTTATTGACCGGGTCTTCACTATGACCGGAAGAGGAACTATTATAACCGGGACTCTGACTTTAGGTAATTTGGAGTTGGGGCAGGAGGTGGAAATTTTACCGCAAAAGATTACAGCCAGAATTCGCAATGTCCAGACCCATAAAAAGGATTTGAAGTCTGCCTCACCGGGAAGCAGGGTAGCTTTGAATTTATCCGGAATAGAAAAAGAAAAACTTTCCAGGGGAAATGTAATCCTAAATTCTAATTTAGGAAAAGTTAGTACAATTCTGCAAGCACAAGTGGAACTGCTTCCCGATTTAAAATTGCCCCTGAAACAGGGCAGCCAGGTTCAAATTCTTTTGGGAACCCAGGAGGTTTTGGGAAGGGTATATATTTTAGAAAGGGAAAAGTTGGAGCCGGGAGAAATGGGTCTGGTGGAATTGAAATTAAAAGAGCAAATGACAGCATTCGTAGGGGATAGGTTTATTTTGAGATACCCGGGCCCACAAATGACCATCGGGGGTGGAGTGGTTTTGGATCTTGAATCTCTGCCAAATCTCAAAAAAGAAGCTAAAATTCAATACTTGTCTAAAAGAATAAATTTACAATTGCCTGATTTGATTTTAAGCGAATTGGAAAAGAGAAATTTCATTTCTCTTTCAGAACTTTTGAAAAGTAGTCATTTCGGTGAGCTAGAGATTGGCAGTGAATTGGAAAAACTTAGAAGCAAGAATCTCATTGTGAACGCATCAGGTGGAGTCGCCTTGAGTCAGAAATGGAAGGAAATTTCGCAGAGAATACAAAACGAATTGCAGACCGAGCATGGGAAGTGTTCTTACAAATTGGGTTTGACCTTGGCAGAGTTGTCAAGTCGCCTAAAGATAGAAGAGAAATTGTTGCAAGAACTAGTTAACTATCTATTAAAAGAGAAGAAAATTGCCCAGCGCGGAGCTTTTTTGGCTTTGGCAGATTTTCATCCGCAACTGTCTCAGCCACAAAGGAAGGTCGAACAAATTATCTGGGATAAGTTTGACTCATCCCCTGTAACTCCTCCTACCAAGGAAGAGTTGCTGAAACAGAATTCAGAGTTTGAAATCGTGCTTTATTTCTTGCTGCAACAAAAACAATTAGTTGAATTGACGGAAGGAATTTTGTTCAAGTCCGATGAGTTTGAGAAAATCAAAAGCAAAGTAATCGACCTAATTAAACAGAAGGGGAAGGTGAGTGTAGGAGAAGTTAAAGAGCATCTGGCTACCACCAGAAAGTATGCGGTTCCCATTTTAGAAAAATTGGACCAACTGGAGATTACTAAACGGGTAGGAGATTACAGAGTTTTAAATTCAACCGGTTAAGAAAAGTTTGTATGAGCGGACTGATTTTTTATAATGGCAACATTTACACTCTGGATAAAAAACGACCCTATGCAGAAGCTATTGCAATTCAGGGTAATAGAATTATGGCTCTTGACGAAGGTATGAAAAACTTAAGTCAGAAAAGTTTTAAAAAAATTAATTTAAGAGGAAAAACTGTTTTACCCGGCTTTATCGATTCTCACACCCATTTTGTGTCTTTTGCCAAAAGCTTAAATCTTCTGGACTTAGATGAGTGCCAATCTTTGGAGGAAACTCTGAAGAAGTTACAAGTTTTTGCCAAAAAGAAAAATAAAACCGAATGGATTTTAGCCCGAAGATGGAATATAAATCTCTGGAAAAAACAGATCTTGCCTGGTAAAGTGATTTTAGATAAAATTTCTGCTACAAATCCCATAGTCATTTTCAGCAAAGATGGCCACTCTCTATGGGCGAATTCAAAAGTTTTAGAGATAGCTAAAATAGATGAATCTACTCCGGACCCTTCAGGTGGAAGAATTGAGAGGTATTCCAATTCCCATGAACCATCAGGAATTCTCAGAGAAAAAGCCTGCGATTTGGTTTATAAAATTATAAAAGAACCGGAAGAAAACATTTTAGCTCAGCTTTTGAAGGAGGCCTTTAAACTTGCTCATCAGAAAGGGATTGTAGGAATACATGATTGTGAAGATGAAAAAGCCCTGGAGTTGTTTGAATCTTTTCAACAGAAAGATGAACTGGCTCTGAGAGTGTTTATGATGATTCCGCAAAAAAATCTGGATGAAGCCATAAAAATGGGTTTTAAGACTGGGCTAGGAAATGAATATCTCAAAATTGGAGGAGTAAAAATTTTTGCGGATGGAGCTTTGGGATCCAGAACCGCTTTGATGTTTAAACCTTACAATTTGGAGCCAAAAAATTTAGGTGTTGAAGTAAATAGCCAAAAGGATTTGTTGGAATCTGTGAAAAAAGCCTCCCAGAACCAACTCTCTGTCGCCATTCATGCCATCGGGGACAAAGCCAATCATCAAACTCTGAATGCCATCGAAAAGGGGAATCATAACCAGAAACTAAGACACAGAATTGAGCATGTCCAGGTGTTAGACCCGAGAGATATCAGTAGATTTGCCCAATTGGATATAATTGCTTCTATGCAACCGATTCATGGTCCATCCGACCGGGATATGGCGGAAAAATACTGGGGTAAAAGAAGTCAGCTGGCTTATGCTTTTAAAACCTTACTGAATAAGGGGGCGAAATTGGCTTTTGGTTCAGATTTGCCCTTATACGATTTTGATCCCTTAAAGGGGATATATTCAGCCGTAACTCGAAAGGGGGGAATCAAAGATAGCTCCTGGAATCCAAAAGAAAAAATATCAGTTGCTCAGGCGGTAGATGCCTATACTAAAGGAGCAGCTTATGCCAGCTATGAAGAGAATCTCAAAGGTTCGCTTGAAACCGGAAAGTTGGCCGATATGGTGGTTTTATCAAAAGATATTTTCAAAATTGCTCCGGACGAGTTGTTAAAAACCAAAGTTTTGGCTACGCTCTGGGACGGGAAAATAGTATATAACGACGACTTTTTAGAATTATCAGATTAATCCATCTTGACTTTTCTTCTTCTGCATGACTTATTAAATAAGGTAAAGGATTAAGCATGTTTAAAATCATCAAAAAAATAGGCATTTACAGCTTCTTTTTAACTCTGCTGCTTTCTAATTTGCTTTATACTGCTGAAGAAAGAAAGCATATAAATATAATCACGATTGATGGAGTAATCGGGCCGGTCTCCAGCAGGATTATAGTGGATGCCATCAAAGCTTCAGTCAAAGATGGGGCTGAAGCATTAGTTATCGAATTAAATACCCCCGGTGGTTTAGATGAATCGATGAGAATCATCATCAAAGAGATTTTAAATTCGGATGTTCCCATAATCGTTTATGTTTCCCCCAGCGGTTCCCGGGCTGCCTCAGCCGGCGTCTTTATTACCTTAGCAGCAAACATTGCAGCCATGGCACCCGGAACCAATATCGGGGCGGCTCACCCGGTTAGTTTGGGTGGACAAATCGACTCCACTATGGTAGAAAAAATCACTAAAGATGCGGTGGCCTATGTTAAATCCATTGCCGCTAAAAGGGGCAGAAATATCCACTGGGCTGAACAATCGGTCAGAAAATCAGAATCGATTCCCGAATACGAGGCCCTGAAATTAAAAGTCATCGACTTCATTGCCAATAGCGTAAGAGAACTATTGGATAAATGCGATGGCAAAAAGGTCAGCTTGCCAGTCGGGGAAAAGGTTTTGAATACCAAGGAAATTGAAATCCGAACCATTAAAATCAGCTGGAGAGATAAACTTTTGGCCATTATTGCCAATCCAACCATCGCCTATATTCTTTTGAACTTAGGGATGCTGGGGATTTTCTTTGAGCTTTCCAATCCGGGCTCGATTTTACCGGGAGTTGTGGGTGCAATTTGTTTAATTCTGGCTTTTTTCGCTTTTCAAAGTTTACCCATAAATTTAGCCGGACTTTTATTAATCCTGCTAGCCTTGCTTTTGTTTATCTTGGAGGTCAAGGTACCCAGTCATGGGGCCTTGACTATCGGAGGAGTTATCTCTATGTTGATAGGGTCGTTTATGTTGATTAATTCTCCTTCACCTTATATGAAAATTTCAGTATTGGTAATCTTGGTTACTGTTCTCAGTGTGGCGTTATTTTTTATCTTTGCGGTAGGAATGGGTTTGAAGGCCCAAAGAAAAAAGCCAACCACCGGAGACAAGGGGCTGATAGGAGAGATTGGCCTGACCAAATCTAGAATCGACCCGGATGGATATGTTTTTATCCAGGGGGAATTGTGGAAGGCATATAGCGATACCCCCATTGAAACCGACCAAAAGGTAAAAGTCTTAGGGGTGGAGAACTTGACTTTAAAAGTAGTCAAGGCTTAAAAATTATCTATGAACAGATTTATTAACTTAAAAGAGTAGGGTTACTCAAGGAGGATTGATGCTTACACCGGCTTTTCTGACTGTCATAATCATCGGGTTGTTTATCTTAGCCAATGCTATTCGAATTTTGAGGGAATATGAAAGGGGAATTATCTTCAGATTGGGAAGATTAATCGGCGCCAAAGGTCCGGGCTTGATTTTACTGATTCCGGTGGTAGATAGAATGGTAAAGGTCAGCTTGCGGGTAGTTACCATGGACGTTCCGTCACAGGATGTAATTACCAAAGATAATGTCACGGTCAAGGTCAACGCGGTAATTTATTTCAGAGTAATTGATGCTTCCAAAGCCATCGTGGCGGTAGAAGATTTTCTTTATGCCACCTCCATGATAGCACAGACCACCTTGAGGTCGGTTTTAGGTGGTGGAGGTCAAAAACGTGGATTTACCCCAGGAGATGCAAAGAGCCATTGCCAAACAGGCCGAGGCCGAAAGAGAAAGAAGATCCAAAGTTATTCACGCCGAAGGGGAATTACAGGCTTCTCATAAATTAGCTGAGGCGGCCAAAGTGATTGGTACTCATCCCATGGCTTTACAGTTGAGATTTATGCAGACTTTAACTGAAGTAGCTACGGAAAAGAACTCAACTATTATTTTCCCGGTGCCGGTTGATTTATTAGCACCCTTTATGCAGAAGGCGGCTAAAGAGGCTCAGAAGTAGCTTTTTTCTGTTCCGTCAGGAGCTACTCCTGATACAATAGATTAACATCGAGATTCTTCGTCCCGATTTATCGGGACTTAGAATGACACCCAAGGTTTAGTCATATAAAAAAAAGAGGGCACCACAGGCGCCCTCTTTCAAGTTAGTTAAAGATAGGCAGTTACATCTTATCCGGTGGTGGGGCAAACATCTGCCTGACCTTGTCTGCCATGGCATGAATCTTTGCTACCGTCTTGGGATTGTCAGAGGTAACCAGTCCAATAGAGCCGGTCTTAGTCAAAACCCACTCATCCTTAGCGCCATCCTTCATAACACTGAACCACTCCTGACAATGCTGACAAAGTTTCCCTTGCGCCTCTTTAGCAGTCATTTTCTCTAATCCCATGCCAGCAGTTTCCATAGCAGTACACATCTTATGAATATCTACCAATTCCTTCTCCGTAGCGGTCGGGTAAGCATGAATAAAAAGGGCTCCATTCTTTAGATTATGAACCTCATGCTTCATATTCATCCACCAGGCCTGGTCCATGTAAGGCATCATGGTCTTGCACATCTCACACTTGGCAAAATCAGCCTTCATCTGAGCCATCATCTGCTCTGGCGACATCTGGGTCTGCTTTTCTCCGCCGGCCCAAGCTAAAAGAGCTATTATAACCACCAAGCCCAAACTTGAGAATAATATTTTCTTCATTTCCTTTTCACCTCCTCCTGTCTTTGCTTTAAAAGTTTATACGTTAATAAGGTAATAGGTAATAAAAAAAAGAGCAAGTAACAGTTTCCCATTACTTGCTCCTTACTACTTCATAAAAAAACTCTAGCTTATGTTGAATCTCTGCATGGCATTGCGCAAGGCATCAGCGTGCCCCTGCTCACCTTTGCCGACGTTTTCAAATAGCTTGCCCAGTTCGGTTCTTCCTTCGGAGTAGGCCATCTTGGCTAATTCTGGGAACCAAACCTTAGCCACGAAATCCTCCACCACTAAAGCGGCCTTGACATTGAAGTCAGAATCACCAGTAACACCCTTAACAAAGGGCAGGTTTAATAATTTTTCAGCTAATTCCATGCCTGACATTTGATTACCTCCATTCTTTTAAAAAGGTTTCGAATTTACCGGAGAAGTAATCTTCTCCCCCTGCTAAATCCT
>Ga0209431_10005109_pt1 | contig 10254 bp, 3 predicted proteins | sample RifCSP13_3_FD_184021 | JGI IMG/M metagenome (GOLD analysis project Ga0209431, IMG submission 184021) | Soil microbial communities from Rifle, Colorado - Rifle CSP2_sed 13_3 (SPAdes) (version 2) | ecosystem: Environmental > Terrestrial > Deep subsurface > Rock core/Sediment | place: Rifle... | reverse complement strand
ATCCCTGGTTGTCCGTCTACGGCAAAACGCAAACTGCGCGCCGTCTGCCAAGACGCCATTTACGTTAACCTTCAGCAGGTCGCGTTTGACCTTGATACCTGCCTCCTCGTATTGCTTTAGTGGCCGAGTAATCGATGGCTCAATCAATCCGGCCTTCGCTTGTTCCTCTTGTTTCGCATTGGTAATTACCACGCGCAACGTAATGATCATGATTTGTGCGTCCAGATTTTTTTCGAGGAGTACTAGTTGCTGTGCGGCTGGATTACTGTGGTCGGTAAACTCCCAGCTCTGAGCGTAGTCAAATGCGAGGCCAACGCTTTCGAAATGCTTGGCGACGCTAGCGGGAGATTGAACTGCGGCATTGAAACCAAAGGACACCATCAGAAGGGACGCGACGAATAGCATCTCACCGAAACAAATTATCGGCCGCCCGAGTCGTGGCATATTTTCTTGATGGTTTGGCATTGCGACCTAAGATTTTTCGCTCGATCCCCCGATATGGGAAATCTATACACTCCTCCACAACAGGCGTCTCAAGTAGATCAAATGCAAGAGGACCAGGCATGGACCCGATTTGTGTGGCATCAGTGAACGTCTCGATGGTTCTAATTCGCGGTCCCCGTTCGTGTCAGCTACTAGTTACCCCTCTACCGCTCGCTGGCTAGTGTTTCTGAAGAATCATCTGATCAAAGCGGGCGAAGTCTTCAGGTTTGAGAGGAGGTGAGCCGTTACGTAACTTGACCTTATCTCCATCCCAAACGAGATTTCCCTTCTCGTCGCGTGAGATATCGCTCCATTCGTCGAACCACGCGAACGTGCGATACCACATGTCGCGGATGTTTGCGGGGCTTAACAATTCGTGTCCTTCTCCCCAATAGCGCACGAAACGTGCCTCTTTGCGCAGCCGATAAAGTGCAGTGAACATCTCCTCATACTGGCTGGCCGAGAAACTATCCATGTCGGATTTGATGAGCATTATGGGCGACTTGATGCTGTCGGCGCGGTAAACTGGGCTGTTGCGAATATAGATCCCCGCGTCTTGCCATGGTGTCCGGCCGAGCTTGAAACTCCCGCCTTCGACTGATTCGTAACGCCCACTTGATCCAATAAAGGGAGACTGGTCCACATAAAATATGCGATAGAAGCCTCCCTGAAAATAGTGACTCGCCATGTCGGCCCACCCGTTAATGGATACAATGGACTTGAACCGATCGGTTTGAGTGGCTAACCAGAGCGACGAAAAGCCACCTTGGCTGTAACCCATTAGCCCAATACGATCAGGGTCCGCATAGCCTTCCGCAATTAGCGCGTCAATACCACGAAGCACGACTTCGGCCATGCCTGCGATTGGACCGTCCTTGGTTCGATCCAAGTCCTCCGGGTTCGCGGCATAGAAAACGATGTATCCTTTCGCCGCTAGTAACTCGGGGGCATAAAATGAACCATGTTCACCTATCCTTGACTGACCATATGCACGAGAAAGCCCCGGGTAAATCTCAACGACTACAGGGTATCGTCGTCCAGGCGTGTAGTGATACGGAAGAAGCATGCCTGACTGAAGCTCACGGTTGCCTCTGATTCGGTAGCTGATCGTTTTCCATTCCGGCTTTGCGACCTCGGCTAGATAGTTGTTCACCTGTCGTATTTCCGTCGTCGTACCGTCTCCTTTTTGTAATAGCAGCTTTGCCCCTTCATCCGCATTCTCCCGAAATAACGCCATCCCGGCGCGGACTGAACCAGTCATTAGCGAAGCCTGCTGTGATGGAGGCACGAACGTCTTGGTGCGTCCATTTTCGACTCTCTCTACCAGAACGTACCTTAATTTTCCTTCCTCATGTGCGACGAAAGGAACGTTTTCAGAATAGGATGACAACCGGGAACCACTTACATAAAATGTTTGCTCGAGCTTGTCGCTAATCTTGTCACTCAAGTTTGTCTTTGACCCGTCCTTCCCAACTTGCCACAGATTTCCGTCTGCCAGAAGGCAGACTCCGTTGGCTGTTACAGTCACTGGATTTGGCGATACGACGTGGAATTCTTCGGTGAGATTCTGGGCATTACTATTGAGCCTAAGCAGAAACCAATCCAGTTTTCCAGAGACTGAATCGTTTCGTCCTGTAATGAGACTATCAGTGAAACGTGGAGGTTTGTCCTCCTTGGGGTTCGCCCGGGCAACAACAGCTAGTTGCCCATTCAACCAAACGGCAGACTGTGGTCGTTGAAAATCACGAGCCACAAGGTTGAGACCGTTGTGTGGCCAAGCCTGAGTCTGCCCCTTCTCGGCATCATAGACATGGAATAGGCCTGTTTGGGCGCTGGCATTCACCCTCCAAGCAAAGAAGGCGAGAGCGTCGCTACCAAGTGACCACTCCAAACTGCCGGGATCAATATCCATTTCCGGCGCGATTACCTTATTGATTCTTGTTTTTAGATCGAAGATTGTCAGTTGGTGCCGAACGTCAAGGAGTCGGTCACTCAGCTGATCCGGTCGCGGTTGCACATGCTCGCCTTGCCGGAGTCCCGCAAGGTATCTTCCATCGGACGATACTTTGAAATCCGTGAACAAGCCGCGTGCTATCAACTCAGTAGTGTTAGTACGAGCATTGGCTTTCAGCAGAAATCCTTCGAAAAAATCCCTTCCCCCACCGTCTGCGTGACTGGCGACCTCCGTAGCCGACGCTTGCCGACCGTCCCAAGTCTTGTTCCAGAGCTCGAACAATTTGGAACCCGTGTAACGCCGCGCACTGATCATTTCTGGCTGCAGGTCTCCGCCGAGAGTCGCGTAAACTATTTCATCTGCCGAGATCCAAACAGCACTCCTTTTGGAAAAGGTGAGGATCTGGGGTGATCCTCTGAAGGCCCTCAGCCGACGCTCCGGAATGTCATAGATAACGAGACGAGCTTTGCCTCGGCTTATCGCATACAAGGCGAGATATTGACCCAAAGGAGAAAACTCATATAGCCGATATTCAGTCTGCGGCTCTGGTTCGAATAGTGGTCTAGGCCTTATCGGTTTAGATAGGTCAACTAGGAAAATCTGTCCTCGGCTGAACCTTTGAATACCGTAATCAGGGAGTTGATCGTAACTCGGTGACTGTTCAAAAACGAGCCAGCGTCCAGTTGGGTCGATTAACGCTTGCCCGTAATTCTCTTGTCTTAGTAAGTCGTGAACTGTGAACGGACGAGGTACGTTAACTTGCGCCGGCCTTCCGTCGGCGGCTGATGCCCACGCCTCATTCTTAGTGATGGCGACAAACGTTGCCCCTATTGAAGCTATTATCAGGAGCCTCGTAACTATAGCTAACCTGCTTCTAATTCTCATCACGCACGCGGTGAAAGCCGACGCGATCCTGAATGCGGCACTACCTGCGTCAATCCATTAGGGAAACGTTTCTCGATCTAGCGAAACTCAGAAGACAAGCTTCACCGCGAACTGAAACGAACGCGGGCCACCGATCTGGTAAAGCTGGTTAAGACCTCCGAGCTGCTGGCTCAAGATGTCGGTAGCCTGGCCGAAATTCGGTGTTCCAAGAAACGTCTGGATTGTACCGAAGTTGGGATGATTGAAAATGTTGAATGCCTCAGCGCGAAATTGCATTTTGAGTTTCTCCCTCAATCTGAACTCGCGTCGAATGGCAAAATCAACCTGCCAAGCTGGTAAGCCTCGAACTTGATTGCGCCCAAAATTTCCGGATTGCCCGGGGGTTGGCATCGAAAATGCGGCGCTATTGATCCGTCTTCCTCCTGGAACAGTTGGATCATTAACATACCACGAGACGCCCGGATTCACGTTTGGACGAACGTTTATGAATGAACCGTCTACCGGACTGAAAATGAAATCCGCCACGAGATCCACGGGCGGTGCCGACTGTACATGGAAATTAGTATCTAAGGACCAGCGACTCAGCAGAGTATTGAGCAAGCTACCGAACGATGGCTTGGGAATGTCATATGTTGCAGCGCCCGCAAAGAGGTGACGAACATCAAATGCGGCATTTCCGCGGCGAGCCACGAATCCAGTACTGCTCGTTGAGTCATCATCAAGAGAATGGGACCATGTATACGAGACCAATGCCTGCAGGCCCTTAGAGAGCCGTCGCTGGAAACTTGTTTGCATAGCATGATAGTCGGAAGTCGCTTTGTTAGTTATAAGATCAACAGAGGTGAACCTTGGGTTAATGCTGTTCAGGCTCAATCGCGTATTCTGCAGCAGTCTTCTGCCTGCAGCTCCAACATAAGAAGCCGTCAGCGTCTGGCTTGCGCCAAGAGACCGTTCCATAGCGACGTTCCACTGCAACGTGTACGGCAGCTTCAGATTTGGATCAAACGCAGAGAAGCTACCGTAAGGAGGTGTTACAGCAGTTTGGACCGGGAGTGGTGGCGGAGACACCTGAGTCGACGAGGGTGGGAATATCAGGTTGGACACGGTTCGGCTTGCTGCGAACGGATACCCACGGTTGAAATTCTGCGCGCCCCAGTCGTTGCCAGCATCGTAGAAGACCCCTAAGCCTCCACGCAACACCATTTCACGTCCCGGGGTCTGTGAAAGTAAATATGCGACCCCAATGCGGGGAGCAAAATTGTTGTACGTTGTCTTCCATGCTCTTGTTCCCTGGGGGGCCAAATCCATGGTCGCCAGATTGTTGATTTGATTGACTGCGAGCTGGTCATTTCCGCTTGCCTCCCGCGGTGCGGGGTTAACATCCCAACGCAGGCCGAGATCTAGCGTAAGTCGACGAGAGAATTTCCAAGTATCTTGACCATAGGCTGACAAGTTGACGATTATCGGCCTTCCAGGAACGGCCGCTTCGATCGATACGAAGCCAGCGGTTGCCGCCAGCACCTGTTGAAGGGAACGAAAGGTCACCGATAAGAAGTAGCGATTCACGTCAGCGATCGGACTCAATCTCCTGTAATCAAAGCCAAACTTGAACTGATGTGAGCCGACGCTGTAGGAGAAGTTATCGACGATGTTAACCTGATGCTGATCGGTCACAGCACCAGAGAGGGTAACCCTCGGGATACCGCTAGAGGTCCTCCCAGAAAAACTAAGACCCACAGCTCCTTGGGCAGTGCTGGAATCGTATTGACTTGGAATAAGTGCGATCCGAGGCGGCGCAGCGGCGCCGCCAAAGTTATCCAAGTTAATCGAAAACCTAGCACGATTACTGCTGTAATTAACTCGCAGGTCGTTGATAGCGCGCGTTGTCAATAATGCTGTTACACCGAGCGTGAGCGTCTGAGTGGTGAGTCGACTTGACTGAATAGCACTCAGGTTGAGTCCGCTCCTCCGAGCACTTGTGCTCGACGGTGCTCTATTGTATCTGCCGAACAATGTGAACTTGCTGTTGACCGTATGGTCGAGCCGAATACTCGCCGCATCGAGACTGGATGGATCTGAATATGAAGCGCTGAACTCGGCCAGACCGTTGCCCAGATCTCTGCCATTCGGCACTGGGAATGCATTCAAAATAGGTTGCAACCCAGCGGAAGCCTGTTGCCTCAGAGCTAGGGTGGGAACGTTGGTCAAACTGAATTTAGGCAGACGAAGCCGCAAGCCCTCATACGAGAAGAAGAAGAAGGTCTTATTTCGGCCGCTCCAGTAAGTCTTACCGCCTTCTCCAAAACGGGGCAAGAGCACCGGTCCGCTGAAGGTCCCGCCGAAGTCGTTCTGTCTCAGCGGTGGTTTAGGCCGCCGGTTAGCATTCGCGAACCAGTTGTTGGCATCGAAGATATCGTTGCGGATGTAATCAAACACCGATCCGTGGAAGTTTTTGGTTCCTGATCGGGTGACGATGGAGATCTGACCTCCTGGTTGACGTCCGTACTCTGCGGAGTAGCCTGAGGTCTGTACTCTGAATTCTTGTAGGGCATCTACTGAGACCAAGCTCTGGGTAGTACCGAAGGTAGTAAGACTAGGCAAGTTGCCGGTAGTTTGTAGGGCATTGATAGTCGGTTCTGCTACCGCAGCGAAGTTTGCACTGACGCCATCAACCATGAAGGAGTTGGCACTAGCCCGTTGCCCATTGACGCTAAACTGTCCTGAGAAGTTTGCTGGTCCTGGCGCGGGTACGGTGACAACTCCCGGCGTCAGCGCGATGAGTGACTGGAAGCTTCGGCCATTGAGCGGAATGTTTTCTACGAACTGGCGGTCAACCACCGTGCCAACTGCCGGGTTTGTGTCAATCAGCGGCGCCTCACCGGTTATCTTCACCATCTCACTAATATTGCCGGCCTTTAATTGAATCTGAAGAGCTTTCTGATCTCCCACGTTCAGAACTACGTTGCTGTTCTCGACCGTTGCGAAACCTTGAGCCTGCACCCTTACTATATATGTGCCTGGGGGCAACAACGGAAGTACGTAATGTCCCCTTTCGTCCGTCGTCGTATCTCGCTGCAAGGCTGTGCCCGTATTGATCGCCGTCACAGCCGCGTTCGGAATAAGCGCACCGTTTTCGTCCTCAACGGTGCCGCTTAGCGTCGCAGATGCCGTTTGGCCGAAGACGGCGATAGCGAGGAGCTGACAACAGGCCAGAAAACAACAAGCGAGAACTAACGCACGAACTAATGTTTGAATGGGGGTTGCTGTAGTCATATCAGTCTCCTTCATTGGGCGAAAGAGGGTAACTAAGATTTTACTTGCTCTTTGTTGCCGTCTTAGAGATCTCAAAGGCCAAGCTCTCGGCAACCCGAAGCGATTGCCAAAACTGCGCGCTCTTGATGGCGTAATTACTCGTAGCATTAGGGGAAATTGAAAACGCCAAACGGATTGCACGATCGTTCTCAGAACAGAGTTGAAAGAGTCGCTGGACCACTCGCGCCAATTCCGCATCATTTTGAATCCCCGCAATCGCGGCACCGCTTGACGGCGCAACTCCGGGAAAGACTGGCGCAACCTCGCGGCGCAGTACGGCGCTCTCCTGCTGCAACCTATCGGCATGCTGTCTAATCAGAAGCAGCCACTTCCCCTTAGCATCGGGATCCAAGGTTCTTAAGTCTTCCGGTGAAAACCGCTGCGCAAGTGCCTTAAGCGCCGCCGCATGCTTCACTACTTGCAGAGATCTTCGGATAGCTCGATCAGAGAATTGCCGAATCGCTTCATCGATCTGAGATTCGGGGAGATTTCGTCCGGCGAAGTACTGGCGCAACTCCTTATCGACGGCGATCGTGTTTGAGCTTGGCTGCGTCGTCTCCACAGTTATCGTGTTCGAGGATGCTTGGTTCTTGGGTTGGCGGGCGAGCGCTTCATCCAGCGTTTGAATGTCGACTCGAACCGCCGGATTACCGACCAATGGAGTTAGCGCCGTCAGAAGTTCTCTCTTACGCTTGTCCGTTTGCGTAAGGCCCTGAACCTGGAGCAAGCCTTCAGGCGTGCGGGTTACGTTTACCTGCTCGCCCATGTCGGCTCCGGCCTGATTCAGCAACCGCAGAACCTCGACCTCTAACTCTGCCGTAGCCACTACTCGCGCCGACGCTGTAGGGTTTGTCGCGGAGATCTCCTTTGCTTCGTTGTCAATTGGAGCAGCCTTGAGACTGATGCCGGAGTTGAGCAGTTCTATATCGGGTTCGAAAACTGAAGGCGCAACAGCTGAAGGCGGACGTCGCTCAAAACTGGCCTCTACCATCTTGAAGTCACGTACTTCGTTACCTTGACGCAGCGTGAGCGTCTGCTCAGTGGCGTGAAGATCGGTGCGACTCAAAACGAGCACAACTCTCGATATGCCGTTTGTCTCGCCCGCGGCTACATCGCGAGAGTAGGTAATTTCGTACTCCCCACGGCGCTCCTCGAAGCGCAGGTTGTCGGACGTTCGAACCAACGAACTAAAGTCCTTAGCTGACGGCAAGAATTGCCAGGCATTCTCGAAATTGATTGCAACCGGGGCACCATCGCCAGTCTGTGGAACCGGCTTGATTTGAGGCCGTGCCGCGTGGCTGTAGAGCGTCTGAACGCCATCAGATCTGCGCCAGTCGCCAGCCACCAAGGTACCTTTGTCGTCGAAAAGTCGACGCGCACTGATGCCATTGGCTGCACTCTGCCAAACCTCGATCTTCTGGCGAGCTATGAGCTGCTGGCCCGACCCGGTCGCATCCCCCCCCCCAAGCGGGCTGCCCGCTTGGGGACCCCGGCCCGCTCCCGGTACTGACACCTCAAGATTGATCGTGCGATGTAGAACCTGATTGCGATTGGCAGCGATCGCGTCTTCCGCCAGAGCCGCTCGCTGAAGCAAATCTGCGGCGGTGAGGACGGGCGCGGGACGACGCAGATAAACAGAAAGCGATACGGCAACCAACAGCACCGCGAATACTGCCGTAACTGCTCCCGGCCTCAACCAAAAACGCGGAGTTAAGAACCGATCACGAAGAGCCTTTGCTAACGCCGAAATCGGTTTGTCGAGTTTCTTAATCGGTGACGATACCCGCAGGCGTCTTATTCGCTTGTCTTGTGGAGTTGGAGCGGTTCCAATTTCTCCGGGCTCGGCTACTTCCTTATCGGTAGCGGCCTCAACCGCCAATGCCGGATCGTGGTAGGTCACATGCAACGTCGGAAACGGATTGCTGAACAGCAGCGCCGATTCCAACGTACGCGCTTCACTCAGCACAACACGCTGGCGGAGCTCTCCTGGTCCATTCGGCGGCAGCTCTTCAACGTTCATCATCATCAGGCGAACGCCCTGCTCGCTGAAGACTTCGCAGAAGCTAATGCGCTCGTCCGCCGCCACATTTAGAGTCAGCTCGCTCAACTCCGAACCGATCAGTTGCGAGCCAAGCAGATAACCATTAACCGAAACACACAATTCCTGCGGCTTGTGCTCGAAGGCCTCGCGCGCTTCGCGCTCCCAATCCTTTAGCCTAGGAACCGCTCCGCCCCCTTTGGTTCCATCGTCGGTTGGGCCGCCGCCCTTTTTGTTGTCTTTGTCCATGGTGTCTGTGGGATAACGCTCGGCCAGTAGAGGAAGACCAAGCAGCCGGTTGACTGTATCGAGACAAGCTGGGCAGCTAACTATGTGCGCAAGATGTTTTCGCGGGATCGCTCTTTGATGACTTGATTCGTAAAGGCTGTCGAGTTCTTCCTGACTCAAACAGTTTCCGGCTCGCGATCGGAAGATGGTTTCTTGAAGTTCGAGCAGGAAGTCTCCGGGGGTGCGAGCAAACTTTGCGGGAAAAACCTCAGGAGGCGGTCCGCTCAGTCCATTCATGAACGAAAGCGAACCAGAATTCTCAAGATATGCTTTTGCCTCCACCCGTGCCGCAAGGATTCGCTTGTCTACTGCCGGACGCGTAGCGCGAATCACTTTGGCAATTTCCGAAGGGTAGTACCCATGAAAGAAGCGCAGGATCAGGACACTCGCGGCATTCGCCGTCGCCTTGCGCGCGCAAGCGTAATGACAAATTCTTCGCAACTCATCCTGAACCTGAATCCAATCGCGCCCGTGAGCAACGGAATGCAATCCCAACCGGGCCGAGTCGTACTCGACTATCGAAAGCTGTTCAAAGCGACTACGAGTTGCTCGACGCAGTTGCGAAATATGCAGATTGCGCAGGCACGCATACAGGTAGCTATCCAGGTTCTCGATGCGTTTTAGGTCTGGTTGATTGAGCGTGAAGAGAATGAACAGATCGTGAAGCAAGTCTTCCGCAAGTGCCTGGTCGTTGGCCGTCATTTGCACCGCCCAGGCATGAAGCCCTTTGTAGCGCTCCAGGAAAGCGTCTCGATGGCTGGCGGAGATGCGGCGCGGTTTCAGCATTACTGACCTGTTGCCGGCAGTTTACCGGCAATGTTAACTGATGCTTCTGTATGTAAGACGCACCCGGAGTGAGCAACATCCTGTGAGGAAAGAAAACTTTCTCACCGGGCAGTACTTAACCAACAAACGCCATTGTTAAACGATTAGGAGGATAAATGGTTACGCTGATTACTGAATTTTTTCACGTTAGTTGCTGAAAACAACTTCAGCAGCTAATGTGGCGCGTACAAAGATTTTCGCACCTGGGCTGGAACGCTGTACCTCGTCCGATCAGTTACTCATGGAAAACAAAACCGAGTTTGGCGTTTTGTGTGAGCGTTTTCTCAAAGCCGGCGAGACATCCGCTTTATCTAAGATCCAGAAAACAAAGGCAGTTAACTACAGGAGAAGTCAGATTCAGCAGGCTTTCAGCCAGTTGGGATTCACTTCCTTGCTGCCGCGCAAACCCGGCCGGAAGGGTCCGGTAAAACTTAAAGGCGAGGTGCTTGAGTTTGCGCTTGCGCAACAG
>Ga0209431_10005108_pt1 | contig 10255 bp, 16 predicted proteins | sample RifCSP13_3_FD_184021 | JGI IMG/M metagenome (GOLD analysis project Ga0209431, IMG submission 184021) | Soil microbial communities from Rifle, Colorado - Rifle CSP2_sed 13_3 (SPAdes) (version 2) | ecosystem: Environmental > Terrestrial > Deep subsurface > Rock core/Sediment | place: Rifle... | reverse complement strand
ATAGATACAGATACACTGATTGAAAAAGAGGCAGGGATTCAAATCTGGGAGATATTTGAAAAGTTTGGAGAGGCGCATTTCAGAGGTCTTGAAAGGCAGATAGTAAAAAAGGTTACAGAGGAAGAAGGCATAGTTATAGCAGTCGGAGGTGGGGCGATTGTAAATCCCGCTAACCTGGCAGATCTAAAAAGGCACGGAATAGTTGTATCACTCACGGCCTCTCCTGAGGTGATTCTATCCAGGGTTGAGAAGAATTTAGACAGACCGCTCCTCAAGGTTGAAGATAAGTTAGGAAAGATAAAAGAGTTGATTGCGAGCAGGGCGCCTTGTTATGAGAAGGCAGATATTACTGTTGACACCGACGGTAAGAACCCGGAGCAGGTGGCGGATGAGATTTTAGAGGCCGTAAGACGTGAGATGTAAGAAGTGAGACGTAAGAAGAAATGGAATCTATAAAAGTAAATCTTGGAGAACGAAGTTACCCTATATACTTCGGAAGCGGGACACTAAAGGATTTTGGAAAGACCTACAAGAGTTTTTTTAAGAGTAAGAAGGTTATTGTAGTTACAAATCCAACTGTTGGCAGGCTCTATTTCAAGGTTATCAACGACAGCTTGCAAAAAGAGGGATTTGAAGTCAACCGCATAGATGTGCCGGATGGCGAAGAATATAAGACCCTCACATGGGCATCAAAGCTCTTTGACAAACTGATCGCATTGAAGGCAGACAGGCAGACGCCACTCATCGCATTGGGCGGAGGTGTGATAGGGGACCTGACCGGTTTTGTAGCCGCAACTTACCTAAGGGGTGTCCCCTTTGTCCAGGTTCCCACAACACTTTTGGCGCAAGTGGATTCCAGTGTAGGAGGCAAGACAGGTGTTAATCATAGGAAAGGGAAAAACCTGATAGGCGCCTTTTATCAGCCCAAGTTTGTTTATATAGATGTCGATACCCTGAAGTCCCTTGATAAGCGGGAAATGAAGGCGGGTCTTGCCGAGGTAATAAAGTACGGTGTCATAAGAGACCCTAAGCTATTTAAATACCTTGAAGATAATATTGATATTTTTACAGCCCCTGACCTCTGGCCCCTGGCCCCTGTTTTATTGTATATAGTCAAGAGATCATGCGCCATAAAGGCCTCTGTAGTTGAGGCAGATGAAAGGGAGGCAGGGCTTAGGGCCATATTGAATTTTGGTCATACCTTTGGTCATGCAGTTGAGGCTTTAACAAAGTATAAAGAATACAAGCATGGAGAGGCTGTGGCCATTGGGATGGTTTGTGCCTCTGAACTTTCTCATAGAGCTGGAGTGTGTAATAAAAGTGTGGTTGAAAGGGTGCGTAATGTAATTAAGAAAGCCGGACTTCCCACCGAAGGGCCGGAATTTCCAAGAAAGAGCTTTTTAAAGGCGATGGAGATAGACAAGAAGGTTGTTGGAGGGGAGTTAAGGTTTGTGCTGGTGGAAGGTATTGGAAAGGTGAGGATTGAGAAGGTCAAGGCAGATGATATAATGCCGGAGAGTAGATTATAATGACTGAAGGGCTAAATAAAGAGATAATTACAAGTTTGTTAGAGCTTTATTTTGAAAAGAGAGATGACATATTAATGGCGTTCCTCTTTGGTTCCTGGGCAACTGGTAAATATTGCAGAGAATCGGATGTGGACATTGCCGTGTATTTTAAGCCCGTAAGTGGCGGACTCGAGTGGGAAGAGTTTGATGCAAGGTATGAAGGTGAAGACGAAATATGGCGTGAAATTGAGAACCTCCTGGGAAAAGAGATTGACTTGCTGGTACTGAACAGGGCAGCTTCGAGCATTGCGGACACCGCTATAAGCGGTGTGCCTGTTGTCATAAAAGACAGGGGCTTATATCTCGATTTTATGCTGCGTGTAACATCAGAGGCAATTGACTTCAGAGGATTTGTTGCCGAATATTGGAGACTTAAGGAAGAGATGAGGGCTTATATATCTCCCATCCCCCTCTCAATCTCCCCCTTGAAGGGGGAGAAGTAATATCCCCTCTCCTTCAAGGAGAGGGTTAGGGTGAGGATGGGCCAATGCTTGCAGAGCGGGATAAAGAGCGACTTATTAAGCACCTTGAATTTATGGTCGGTGAGTTGGGCGATTTCCAGAAATTTGCCGGGTATACATGGAACGATTACCAGTTTGACAGGGATAAACGCAGGAACATAGAGAGGTGGATAGAAAACCTTACAAACTCAACCATTGATGTTGCAAAGATTCTGCTCGCGGCTGATGATTATCCGATGCCTCAGAGTTACAGAGAGATGCTGTTTGCCTTTGGGGCAAGATACTTTAATGAAGAATTTGGTAAAAGGATTGAGAGATGGGGGACATTGCGAAATGTTGTTACTCATGAGTACCTTGATATAAAGTGGAATACCATAAAGGCTTTTTTAAACGAAAGTAAACCTTTTTTGGATGAGATGCACAGTAAAGTGAAAGAGTTATTGTTGGAGAATTCGTAAAAAACCTTTTTTGCTCGCAAAGGCGCAAAGACGCAAAGAAAGAATGAACAATACAATCTGATGGGTTATAGCATTTTGGCAATTCAGGGCTTATGCTTTTCTTTGCGCGCTCGCTTAGAAGCCCCTAGTTTTGCTTGCGGCTTTGCGTGAGACAGACCTGAGCAGTTACAAGATATCGCCGGGGTAGAGATGAGGATTGGAGAAGTTGAATTAGGGAAGATACCAGTGGTGATAGGGACACTCTCCGGGAACATCGAGCACCCGGTTGAGATAGTTAATAAAATTGATCTGTTTGAACTCCGTATCGATACGTTTAAGACACAGGAAGTCGCGTATATAACTGGAATAATACATTCACTCAAACGTGTTTATGGGAAACCGTTACTTGCCACAGTCCGGTCCAAGGTAGAGGGCGGCGCTGTAGAGATAGATGACGATAGAAGATATGAGATATACAAAGAGGTCCTCCCTCTGGTTGACGCGGTAGATGTTGAGTTAAGTTCAGCCGGATTATTAAAGAGGGTCCTGCCTTTATGCAGGGAAAAAGAGAAGGTCTTGATCGCCTCTTATCATAACCATGACGAGACACCGGGGGAGAGGCAGCTCGAAAAGCTGGTTTCGGATGGTAAGGAGATTGGGGCTGATATTGTGAAGATAGCGGTTACGGCCAATTCGAAAGAAGACTTAAGCAGGCTGATATCCTTTACTATTAAAAACAGGGACAAAGGACTGATTACCATTTCTCAGGGGAGCATAGGGACCATATCGCGGATCGTTACCCCTATCCTTGGTTCTCTCATGACTTATGGATATATTGATGTCCCTTCAGCGAAAGGCCAGTTGTCGGCATTTGAAATTGTTGACTATTTCAAGCTTTTTGATCCGGCTTATAGGGACAGTAAGGACGTATCCATTTCTTGTCATTCCCGAAGTGTTTAATCGGGAATCCATAAGGTTTTCATTAGTAGGATGTGTTAAGCGAAGCGGACCAATCAATAATGTTAGGCCTATTTTGTTTGAGTCAACATAATACAGACACCCTGTTATGGTGGGGAAAGATGAAAAAGACCAGGGATCCTGTAAAAAATTGGATAAAATCTTCTGATTATGATATTAAGACAGCAGAACATATGTTCGAGAGTGGAAGGTTTGTCTACGTCATTTTTATGTGTCATCTGTCTGTTGAGAAACTTTTAAAGGCATTGTATGAGGCTGCTTTGAAGGATATTCCGCCCAAGACACACAGTCTTATTTTTCTATCAAAGGCCGCAAATCTGGAAATGCCGGAAGCGCACCTGAAACTTATTGAATCTCTAAATGATTTGAGCATAGTTACAAGGTATCCTGAGGATATTGACGATCTTGTGAAGGCGCTTCGGAAGGACAGGGCAGAGGATTATCTTAAGAGAACAAAGGGGTTTCTTAGATGGTTAAAAAAAGAACCGAGATTAAAAAGATAGTCTCCCAATATGCCAAGGAACTGGAAAAACAAGGGATTCTGGTGTCGCAGATTATCTTGTACGGCTCCTACGCAAAAGGGAAGCCAAAAGATTACAGCGACATAGACATTGCAGTAGTATCTCCTTCATTTAAGCGGTTCGATATCTTTGAGCGACAGGAAGTCCTGTGTAGGGCTCATCACAATTTTGGGGAGCCTCTTGAACCTATAGGACTTATACCTGAGCAGTTAATGGAAAAGACCGGGTTTGCGAGAGAAATTGCTGAAAGTGGCGTCGTGATATACCAGCAAGTTCTGTAGTATGGGTTAAGCGAAGCAACTGATGTCCCAATAAGCGAAAGGCCAGTTGTCGGCATTTGAAATTGTTGCGCATCTGAGGTTGTTTGACCCGGAATATAATGAGAGGATGACGGAAAGGCTCGAAAGAAAGATGCCGTTATAAATTCCCACGCTCCTTTAGATGAGGGACAGGTAAGCTCGAAGGTACTTGAAGGGTTGAGGGTAGATTTGAAAGAGGTCTTTTAACAGCAATACTGTTCAGATAAGGATTATTAGTTAGTTCACCCCTACCCTGACCCTCTACCCACGGGGCATAAACCCCGTCAAGGGGGAGGGTACTCTAATAAATCTCCCCTCCCTTGGCGGGAGGGGATTGTAGGGGAGGGGGAACGTATTATACACCTAAGTGAACAGCATTGGTTTTAACAGGGTGAAATTAATCAGGGAGGGAATGATGAAAAATAGATATTTTATTACTTATGGATTGGTCATTGCAGGACTGTTGTCCCTTTGGGGATGCAGCAAGGAGACTAATATCGTCCCGCCATTCGGGACGACTATTTCTATGCCTGCTGATGATACAGTGACCGGAGGGGTTCAATATACAATCCATGCGGTGGTACAAGACCCTGATGGTAATCCCAGTAATGGGGTTGCGGTTGTGTTTATGTCCAGCAATCCGACCGTCGCAAGTTTTTCGTCGACATCCGCAGTTTCCCAAACGAGCGTAGAGAGCGATAAGTTTGGTATAGCCACTGTCACGGTATATACCTTCAGTGGAAAGACTGGTGATGCCAATATTGCCGGCGATATAATGGTGGACACGAAGACCATGAAGTTGACGGTGGAATAAATTAGTACTATTCTGCCTTAATGCGCGAGATGGAGGGGAAAATGAGAAAGGAATTATCCTTTGTTAAGAGGGGATTAATGCCAATAATACTGCTTATATCTTTCTTGCTGTTATCTGCGTGTGGAGCCCCTACTAGGAGTGATACAGCTGGCGGAACAACAATCGGCACTACTGTTGCTGCCGGCGCAACGCCTGCCAGTAACATAACCTTAACGGCTACGCCGTCATCAATAATGACCACTGCAACATCCAGTATCCAGGCCACGGTCACGACGAGTACCGGGGCAAATGTGACAGACGGAACAGCTGTAACATTTACGTTGAGCAGCAGTGCTATGGGGACTATAACGTCCTCGGCAACTACGTCCAGCGGTGTAGCAGCAGCTACATTTACTGCCGGAACTATACCCGGAACGGTAACAGTTACTGCCACATCGGGCAGTGTAACTCAAACGGCGGCGGTTGTGATAAGTGCGCCATCAACCGGCAGTTTAGAATATGTCTCAGCCACACCTCAGGTTATAGGGCTTAAGGGTGGTGGGCAGACGGCATCGTCTGCTGTGATATTCCTTGTAAAGGATATAAACGGAACCCCGGTTGTTGACGGGACACAGGTGAGCTTTGTCATGAGTGGCCCGAGTGGAGGCAAGCTCCCATCAGCAGGCGGAGAGTATATTGGTGATATCGATGCGTCCCCAACAACTGCTACGGCTTCAACCGTTAGTGGAAACGCGACTGTTACCTTAAACAGCGGCTCTGTATCAGGGCCTGTCACAATAGCGGCCTCTGTTACATCCGGCAGTCAGACATTTTCTGCCTCTTCAGCGACAATTTCCATTGGCGGCGGCGTCCCTTCCGCAGCCCATTTCAATCTGGCAACTACGAAGTTTAATCTACCTGGGCTCGTGGTTTCAAACAGCCAGGCTACAATTAGCGCATTCATAGCAGACAGGTTTGGCAACTACAATGTTCTGACGGGCACTTCGGTTTCCTTTTATACGGAGGCTGGGGCAATAGATACGAGTAATGTGACCGACGCTACGGGCATTACCACGGTGACATTCAGGACACAGGCCCCTGATCCTGCAGAAGTTTCAATTACAGCGGCTGAAACAACTCTGATAAATAGTTTAAATGCGACATTTGCTTCAAGCATTCCGACGGATGGTACTTATCACCCAAGCGATGGATGGGTCACGATATTGGCGTCTGTCCAGGGTGAGGAGGCTTTTGAGGATGCCAATGCAAATGGCATATACGATAGTGGGGAGACATTTAGTGATTTAGGAGAGCCATTTGTTGACAAAGATGATGATGGAGTCAGAGATACGAGCCCATTTGAAGAGTATATCGATGTAAATGGGAATGGCAGCTACAACGGTCCCAACGGCGTTTGGGACGGCCCGGGTTGTGCAGGTTCCGGCTGTTTATCCAGCAAAACGATATGGACGTCAATAACATTGGCGTTCACCGGGAATGGCTATTATTGCGCGATAAGCCCTTCAATCTTTGCCATTGCAAATGGAGGGTCTCTATCATTTTCAGCTATGGTTGGTGATATAAATGCCAACAGGCTTGTTTCCGGTGCTACAATCGCAGTTGCTGCATCGGTCGGTACACTTGCCGGTCAAACAACTCATACAGTGCCGGATGGTGTCCCGTCTGGGCCCTCGGTGCTTAATTTTAACCTCTCAGATGCTGCGCCAACAACAGTGGCAGCTCCAGCGGCAGTATCTATTGTTACCGTTACTGTAACATCTTCAGATGTTGTTGCATGTCCTCCGTTTACTGCTGCCGGGACGGTACAGTAATTGATTAGATTTGAAAGGAGACGTTTGGTTGAAAACAGGCAGTAGGTACAGTAGAAAATGATTTTAAACCTGTTAAGAAGAATAGGTATTAGAGGTAAGGTATGGCAGAACCAGCTTTAGCAAAGAAGAGATATACATACGAGGATTACCTGAAGACTCCTGACGATGAGAGGTTCGAACTTATCCTTTAGGCCGTCAATAGGCTGTTATTGGCCTATACAAAAATCATTAAAATGGTTAAATGAGATATGCATTTCAAGATAAAAGAGAGAAATCGGGGACGGGTTCAGATTTTTGTTAGACGCTGATAAGGGTACAAATGAAATTTACCCAGTATTTTCTTTATACCAGACAAAGACCGGACCGTGCTTCAATTAAAATCGAATGGATTGAAGACACTATCAAGAATCCAGTATTTACAGAGGTGCAGTCCGATGGGAGAATAAAAAAGTGGAAAAGGATAGAGGAAGAGGATAAAATCTTGCGAGTGATATTGCTTCCAGATGGTGAAACCATCCACAATGCCTTTTTTGATAGAACTTTTAAGGAGAAAAGAAAATGAAGATCAAATATTTTTCTGATACCGATACGGCATTGGTTGAATTTTCCGACCATAAAGTTGCTGTGACAAACGAAATTAATGAAAATATCTACATTGACCTGGATTCTTCCGGCAATCTGGTTGCCATGACCATTGAACACGCCCATAAGCAGGCAAGCCTGCCCTATTTATCATACGAGCAGATAGAACCAAAGCGTCTGAAAGTGCGTTCCACTGGACGCCTGAAAGCGCCGCGTCCGTGAGGAAAACAGGGACAGCGGCTATTTTTGAGGAAAAGACTTTTGAAGAAACACTTTATGATATGCGTTGATAATCACGGCTATGAATCGTCGTTGGAAACGAGAAAATTGTATGAAGTATTGACTGATAGGGTAGCTGAAAAACATCACCAGATAAGAGTCATAGATGAATCAAGCGAAGACTATCTATATCCAGAAAATTTCTTTGCCCCTGTAAGGTTGCCTCTTGTTACAAAAGAAAAATTAAAATTAGCGACGGCATAACAATTAGGAAAATAGGGACAGCGACGGTTAATCCAGAGGTTAAATATGGCAGAGGCGGCGTTAACTAAAAAGAGATACACATACGAGGATTACCTGAAAACTCCTGAGGGGTGGGGGTATGAGTTTATCCTTAAGGCCATCAATGGCTGTTAAAAAATAAATTTGTATTGACATTGTAGCTACATAGATATAAAATTATGGATATAAAATTTGCATGGGACGAGAAGAAGGACACTGCCAATAAAAAGAAACATGGCATATCCTTTGAGGAAGCGGCAGAGGTCTTTGACGATCCTCTACATGTCTCACTCTTGGACCACAGGTTTGATTATTTCGATGAAAGGTGGATCACGATAGGAGCCACAAAAAACGGAGTGTGCATTGTGGTAGGGCATCTCTATTGCTTTACAGAGAATGATGAGGAAACCATAAGGATCATAACGGCAAGAAAGGCCTCAAAGAAAGAGAGGGAACAATATGAAACGATTGCATGAAGACTTTGAGCTTAAAGAAGAATACGATTTCTCTAAGGGAATCAGAGGTCGTTTCTACCGGCCGAAAAAGGTGTCTACCACCCTCAGGCTCGATGACGACATCTTGCTGTATTTTAAAAAGCTTTCCACTGAAAAGAAGATAGGGTATCAGACACTAATGAATAGTGTTTTAAGGGATTATGTGCATGAGGGACATAGTCACGCATAGAAAGAAAAAACAGTAGAAAAATCAGGGACGGGTTCAGACTTTAAAAAAGGGAATGAAAATTAACCCCACCCTCACCTTAATCCTCTCCCTCAGGGAGAGGAAACCTCTCTTATTCCCTCCCTTTCAAGGGGAGGGTTAGGGTGGGGATGGGGTAAACAAGGTATTTTCGGTGCAAATTATGACAGAACCAGCTTTAGAAAAAAAGAGATACACATACGATGATTACCTGAAGACTCCTCATGATGAGAGGTACGAACTTATTGAGGGGGAGCTTTTTATGACGCCATCGCCAAAGACAGATCATCAAAGGATTTCAAGAGAGCTGGAATTCAAGATGGTAAAGTTTGTGAAAGAGAATGACCTTGGCGAGGTATTTGACGCCCCTTATGACGTATATTTCGATGAGGAGGATGTGGTTCAACCGGACATATTGTATGTTACTAAAGAGAGGCTTGGCATTATAGGTGAGAAGAACATCCAGGGCGCTCCTGACCTAATAGTGGAGATTTTGTCGGAGGGAACGGCGTATCGTGACGCTATCCAAAAGAAGGTGCTTTACGCAAGGCATGGGGTTAAGGAGTACTGGATAGTTGCCCCGAAAGAGAAGATGATAGAGGTATATGAACCTAAGGATGGAATATATCGTCTCATAAAGACCTGCCTTCAAGATGATATTTTAGAATCCCAGGTATTAAAAGGGTTTAAGGTTGTTTTGAAAGAGATATTTTGATGATAACCTAAAAACTGCAAACCACAGAGATCACAGAGATAAATTTTGACTATAAAAACCTTTTAAAACCATTTCCTTCTCTGTGTCCTCGTGTTTTTGATTTTAAAAATTATATTGTAGAGACGCAAAGCATTGCGTATGTACTTCTTTTGAGTACACAGAGAAAAGATTTTAAATTAGGTTTTCTTTTGGTATTAAAGGGTTTCCTCTGTGTGCTCTGTGGTTCGATTGCGGGATTTAGGGATAAGATGAGCCTATGACGGCAGAGCATAAAGATGATGCACCTATTCCGCCTGAGATAAACAAATACCTGGCAATTCTCAGTAAGGATCCCGGCTCGATGGTGTTCGCGCCTCTGGCTGAGGCCTACAGGAAGGCCGGTATGCTGGATGAGGCGATTGCAACTGCCCAGGACGGCATGAAACTCCGTCCTGACTATGTGAGCGGGATGGTTGCCCTTGGGAGGGCATATTTTGAAAAGGGCTTGCTGGCCGAGGCCAGGGAGAACCTGGAGAAGGTGCTTGTAATCGCGCCGGACAACATCATTGCAGCCGGCATATTAGAGGAGATAAAAAAACAGTGGCCAGTGGTCAGGGGCCAGGGGCCAGAGGTAGAGATAGAGGCCAAGGCTGAAGATGTAAGGATAGAGGAAAGGCCTGAGGTCGTGGAAGAAGCTGAGATAGAAGAACTCACTGAACTTGAAGAGTTTACAGAGTTAGTAGAGGCTGAGGCAGAAGAAAAGTCGGGAGATTTTCAGGTTGAGGAGATAAGTTTTGAGGCCCCGGAACCTGGATTGGGTCTTGCAAAAGAGGTAACAGAAATAGAGGAAGAGAAAACCGCGGAAGATATTGGCATTTGGGGGGCAGAAA
>Ga0209431_10005107_pt1 | contig 10257 bp, 12 predicted proteins | sample RifCSP13_3_FD_184021 | JGI IMG/M metagenome (GOLD analysis project Ga0209431, IMG submission 184021) | Soil microbial communities from Rifle, Colorado - Rifle CSP2_sed 13_3 (SPAdes) (version 2) | ecosystem: Environmental > Terrestrial > Deep subsurface > Rock core/Sediment | place: Rifle... | reverse complement strand
CTCTGCCCCCAGAGCACCGCAGGCACCGTCTGATCGATGAGCGGGTTCGCTGGGATGCTCGTGACCGGACAGACCGTCCAGCGCGTCAGCGTGCCGCTGCCGATCTGCCGAACCGAGACCCGCGTGTTCCGGATCGTGCCGACCGGGCTCGTCGCCGTCGAGCCAGGGCTCGCGGAGATGACCATCACGTCGACTTCGAGCGGCTCACTACCACGGTTGCGGAAGCGGTCCGTCGGGATCGTCTTGCTGGCGATGCCGTCGGCGAAGACGAACTCGACGTAGCCACTGATCTGCTTCGGCTTGCGCGAGAGCGCACCGACACCGTGAAACGTGACGCTGACCGTCACCGTGCCATCGGCATCCGGAATCACAGCGTCGAGCGCGACCTTCACCTCGAAGGCGTCGCGCTTCGCCATCAACACCGGGCGCTCGAACTTCCAGCTCGCGATGTTCTGCGCCATCGTGTCGACGGGCGCCGTCACGACGTTGTGCATGTGCGGCAGCGGCATGTACTCGCTGCTCATATACCAATCGTCGTGGTCGCGCAGACGCACGCCGACACGCTGGATCAGCCGATCGTCCGACGGCGACGCGACGCTCGTGCTGCGCACCGCCGCCATCATCGACGTGATGCGGACCGGGTTCTCCTCGCCGTTCCGGAAGACGTCGGGCGAGCCTGCGTCGACGAGCTGCGACGAGCTCAACCGGAAGATGTCGCAGTAGATCCGCGGCTCGTAGATGACGCCATCGCAGACGTTCTGCTTCGCCTCGAGGTAGATCTGATCCCGAACCCGATCGTCCATCACCATGGCGTCACCGCTTCGCTCGGTTGTCCTCGACCACGGCGTAGCCGCAGAGCGAGACACCCATGTTGTAGATCGGCGAGATCGTGGCGTCCTCGCTGTTCACGATCGGACTCGGCGCCTCAAGCTCCACCTGCAGCTGCTCGCCGGGGCCGAGCCAGATCGGCTCGTCCAGCCGCTTCACCAACGCAGGCGTCATCGTCGGGCAGACGAGCGCAAGCGGCGCACACTCGCGCCACCACAACTCCCCCGTACCGCAGTTGCGCGTCTTCGCCCGACAGCCGATGCGTGTCGCCATCGACGACACCGGCGCAGTCGCTGAAGCGGCATCAACACCGTCGTCGTGATCGATCTGATCGAGCGCAACTGAGAAGCCAGTGACCTCGTTGTACTCGCGCCCGCGACTACCCTCTTGCGTCTCGTAACGCTTCGGCGAGAAGAGCCCGTTGGACTCCCAAAACGTCGTCGCACCAGCTGCCTGGATGCCGATCTGGTCACACGGCACCGCAACGCCTTCGTGCGGGTAGAACAACCCAGGACCCGCCGCCGTCACGTTGCCGAACGCCAGCGTCTTGCGCTCACGGAAACGCGCATTCGCCAGACGCGCACCCCCGCGCTCCGTGAATAGCACCGAGCTCGTGATGTCCGCTGAACCAGTGATGTCGTCGCTGCGCGGCGCCACGCTGAGGTCGAGCTGGATGTTCCCGCGACGCGGCACGAAGTACGGGAGATCGAAGTCCCAACGAGAGACACCGAGCAACGTGCTCTGGTACCCGAAGTTGAGATCCTCTGTCGCCCCAGGTGAGTCCGACGTCGCCACCGACGCGAACTCGAAGAGCCGCATGTCGAACGGCTCGAAGTACGCGTTGTGCGGCGAGCTGATGCGGATCCGCGTCCGCCCCACTGCAGCACCAGAGTTGTCGAAGTTCGCGAGCGTGTACGGCTGCGCACCCACGATCGATCGGAAGAGATACCCGACCGGGCTCACGAGCAGATGCGTCAGCCGCACCGGGAATCGCGAGCCGTTCCGGAAGTGGTCGTCGGGCACCACGACGCGCCCGTTCGCCCCATACGGCGTCACGACGCCGCTCGCCAACGACTGCACGGTCCAATAGGCGCGCGGTTCGTAGTAGAACCGCTCGTTGTCCGGCTGGAACTCGCTGGCGCGCGTCTTGAACATGAAATCGCCCCTCAGAATCGTACCCCCTCCGACGCCCAGGGGGCAACGACTCGAGGGGCGATTGTCGCTCCCGAACCGAGCGAGATCAGGCCGGGCGCTTGAGCAACCCGTCCGCGTTCACGATGATGCGGATCGACTGGTTCAGCCCGATGACGGCCTGGCCACGCGCGTTGCGGAACGCGCCGTAGAACGTCATCGAGTTGCCGGGGCGCGCCTGGTCGCCGAAGCCGCCGATGTAGATCGGCAAGCTAAACTGCTGCTGGTTCATCGCGTGCAGATCGCCCGCGGTGCCGTAGTTGATGCCCGTGATGACGCCGCCGGCGCCCTCGGAGCCAGAGACGAAGCCGCGCGTGCCCATCGACTGGCCGAGGTACGCGAACGGCGCACCCCACTGCGGCTTTTTGATGCCCGCGCCCACGAAGAGCTCGAGCAGACAGTCACGCTGGAGACGGCGCAGGTTGTCGCCCGTCACGAGCGGCGAGATGCCCGCCAGCGCGACGGGATCGCCCGACGTCGAGACCGGCGTGAGGCCGAAGATCTCGTAGTGCAGCGAGAAACACAGGAGCGCTTCGTCCTGGTTCATCGCGTTCTTGCGCACCATGTTGGTGTCGCGCTCGGTCGCGTTGCGCTTCGCCAGCCCGATGGAGCTGACACGCTGACCGTTCGTGTAGTTGAAGCAGCGGAGGTTCACCGCTGCGTCGGACGCGAACTCGATCGTCGAGAAGCGCGGCTGATGATACCACTCCGCGAGCGAGAACTCGCGGCCGTCGGCCATCTGGATTCGGTTGAACGAGGTCATCGCCTTGCTCCGCTCCTGTTCACGCCACCGGACGGCGACGCGGACCGATCGTGTAGACTCGCGCCAAGATGCGCGCGTCGGTGTCGTCGCCGAAGTCGAGCAGCGAGCCCGCTGAACCCGCCACCAGCGGCTCCACCACGCCGCCGAACGGGAACTTGAGCGTCACGGAGAACTGCTCGCCCGGATTGACGCTGTAGGGCGTCCCGAACTCGCGGCCCGAGCCCACGCTCACGTTGCCGTTGGTGCCGATGAAAGGCGCGTTGTCCGCGCCCGCCGCTTCGATGTTCAGCGCCGCGCCGAGCACCATCGAGACGCCCTGCGCCGCCGGGAAGAAGCCCAGGCCCATCTGGATGTAGGCCTTCGTCGTGGCGATGCGCATCTCAACGACCGTTGAGCGCAACACACGCTGGCAGTTCGTCGCCGACACGTGCGGCGGACTCGGCGCCCAGGCCTCGCCGCCGGTGAAGAAGTCGTCGAGATCCGAGAACATCTGGAAGAGGTCGATCTGCAGACCGAAGAGCATGAGCTCCTCGTTCTCTGCGAGGATCGAGCCGCTACCCTGCATGTTCGTGTCGATCTCGTTGCCCTGGCGCGGCCCGACTGAGCCGGGAACCTCGCCACCAGGGCCGTACGAGAAGGCCGGGAGCGGCTGCAGGTTGGCGTCTGCCGCGATCTCGACGCTCGACCACAGCGGGCTCGACGTCCAGTCCGACGGGCTGACCGTCCGACCGTCGGGGAGGCGCACCTTGATGATCTGCATTGGAGTCCTCTCCTCGTCCTTCGCTCAGGCCGTCGGGCGCTTCTGCAGGCCGACCATGCGCAAGCACAGTCGCATGCTCACGGTCGTGCTCACGACGCCGTCTTCACCCACGAACGACAGCGCGGCGAGCTGCGCCGGGTTGTGGAAGATGCCCTGGAACTTCTCGGTGCCACCGATGTGGATGGCGAGCGGCGCACGGTCGATCGAGTCCTTCGACGCGATGCCGTTCGTCGCGTACGTGCGCACCGCCGCCGTGGTGCCGCCCGTCACGAAGGGATCCGCGCCGCTCGCGAACCAGCCGGGCTGATCCTGGAACGTCGCCTTCTGCGTGACCTCGAGCTCCGTGATCAGCCTCGACTGGCAGATCGCGACGTTGCCCGCGTTCGGGATGGGGAGCGCAGCCGCCGTGACGGTGTACGCCGCATCACCGTCTTCACCATCATCGAACAGGAACTGGCGGATGTCCACCGAGAGCGCGTAGCAGAGGTACTCCTGCTCGGCGGGCATCTCGGCTGCGCCCTCGCTGTTCGTGTCGAGCAGCGTCGCGCTGCGCTGCTGCGCCGCCGCGATGTTGTTCGAGTGGCTCACCGTGTCGCCCTCGACGTAGGTGAACACCAGGAACTGCGGATCGGTCGCGCCACTCAGGATGTCGACGGTCGAACGCAGAGTGCGCCAGAACCAGTCGGTGATAGCGACCTCTTTCGGGCTGCCATCGGAGTTCGTCCCCGGGAGCCGAATGACGGTCGGCTGATTCAGCGCGTCTGTGTAACCGAAGGTCATGGAGCTCTCCTCGTCTCGACCGTGTCTTGGTCCGCGATCACGGGGTCAGGTTCACGTTGCGTGGTGCACCCCAGCCCTGTGATCGCAGAAGCGATCAGCCCATCCGGCTCTGCGGACGACCGAACGCACTCACGTTCGCCGCACCCTGCAGGTTCACCGAGTCGCCGTAGGCGCCACCGACGCCGCTGCGGCCACCGCGGATGGGCTCCATCACGATGCCCTCCATACCGCGACGCCGTTCCGCGACGAGCGCACGAAGACCGGCGGTGCCCGCCGCCGCGGTCGCCGTCGCCGGAGGCATGAGCGCCGCGATGCCCTCGGGGCGCGCGGTCGTCAGCATATCGTTGCCCTGGATGACCGCCGCGGTCAGCACACCGGCAACCGTGGTCGAACCCGCAGGCAGCTTGCCGCCGAGCATGTAGCTCACGCCAGCACCGAGCAGACCGACGCCGAGGCCCAGCCAGGGCGCATAGCGATAGACCTTCGCCATGTTCTCGGTGTTCGGGCGCACGAAGGCGCGAATGGCGAGAGTGGTCCCGCCGACGGCGAGGACGCCGAGCACAGGCGGTACGATCTCGCGGGCCAGCGTTCCGGGCTGACGCAGATTGCCAAGCCCACGCATTCCACGCTTTCGATGCTTCGCCATGCTCTTCTCCCGTACAGATGTGGTTGTAGCGCCCACACCATGTGAATGACAAGAACCGCGCCGCGCTACCGGCGCTTAGCCACTTTACGCGGCCGCTTTCGACCGGTCTTTGAGGCATCCGTGAGCACACAACCGTGCTCGCGAAGCAGAGCTTGACCACGCGGTGTCGCAAGGATCTGCTCGACGCGAACCTTCGGCGGGCAGATCCAGACTTTGCCGATCGGTCCAGCCAGCGTGCCCGCCCGCAATCCCTTGACCCGCTTGGGTCGCTTCTTGCGCGGCACGCATCACCTCCGACCTCGCACCCGAGTGAATCCCCACGCCAGCCCACCGGCGACGAGCAGACCACCGACGATCGCGAACCCGACCTTCCACGGTCGCGCCGCTGCCTCGTCCCCCATCGTCAAGAGCGCTGTGTCCACCCACGAGAGCGCCGGCCTGACGAGCTCGAGCTCCACGCGCGAACGCCACTCCGCGAGCTGCGCGTCGTTCTCGACGCGATCGAGCTCCTCAGTGATCGCACGCGTGTACCGCTCGTTGAGCGTGTCGAGCATCGCGAGCAGCTGCAGTGCGTCGTGCTCCGGGATCGAACGCGTCCCGACCGCACCCTGAAAGCGATCGCCCGTCTGGAAGAAGTCCTCGAGCGTCTGCCCGAGCTGCTCGACGGCCTCGCTCTTCTGCGAGCTCGTGAGCGCACCCATCCCACGACCACGGAACCCGCCGTTGATCGTCGTGACGCGCATGGCTCAGCCGAAGTAGCGATACGCCGCGAAGCCGAGCACACCGACGCCGAGCGCGCCGAGCGCAACCCAACCCCACGTCGGCATCCCGGGCGATGCCGCCTGCCCGGTGATGAACGTCTCCGGCAACGGGATCACCGCACTGCCGCCACCTTCGTACGCTGCGCTATCCGAACCCGTCGAAGCTGATCCTGAGGACCCACCCGACTGGAACGCCTGCCGCAGCACGTCGCTCTGAATCAGAGAGCGCGCAGACGCCGTGAAGAGCGGCATCGCTGCACCCGCATCCGTGCTGCCACCGCTGGGATTGAGCGAGCCACTGACGAGCGTCGCAATCGTCCCGTTGATCGACCCCATATCCGCGTTCGCGATCGGCTGCACGAAACTCGCCACCGAGCCTTGTGCACCCGCGAGCAGCGGACGAGCCGCTGCACCGATGTTCGCCGCGGGAATCGTGTCGAGCCCGCTTGCTGCGTTCGAGCGCGCAGTATCCCCGACGCCGCGGAAGTAACTGTCGAGCACGATCGACACGAACGACGCCGTATCGCCACCCCACGACGCAAGCAACGTCCGAGGGAACGCGCCAGCCTGCGACGGCGCGACGATCGAAATCACATCCGAACGCGTCGCCGGGTAGAGCGCCGCGATCGAAGAGAGCACCACCGACGCTCGCGTGTAGTCACCCGCCGCCATGCGGTCGAGGTAGGCCCATGCGAGTCGCTGGTGTGTTCCCAGCGCAGTGGCGGGTGTGCTCACGGCTCAGCTCCTCAGCGACGCTTCCGACAGACCTTCTTGACGAACTTCTTGGTGCGCTTGCTCTGGCACGCGCCACGCTTCACGCGCTTCGCGCCCTTGGGGCAACCGCAGCCCTTCTTCGAGGCACGCTTCTTCGCTCGCTTTTTCGCCATGGCATCACTCTTTCGTCCGAGACCCACCGCCGCAGCGACGGCACCAGAGAGTCGGTACTTGCGTGCGAGGCGCCGCTGCGCTGTGATGCCGGACGCGTTCGCCCGAACCACCTCAGCCTGCGACGGCACTCGCAACGTCATGAATCAGCGCTTCGCTCGGCGGCGACGAGTCGCCTTCTTGCGCGAGCACTTGGTCACCTTCGTGACCTTGCCGGTCTTCGTGGAGCGGCAGCGACCCTTCTTGCGGGCCGAACCCTTCTTGCACGGGCACTTCTTCGCCATGGGATCCCTCGTTGTTGCGACTCAGCGCCGCGCGACGCGGCCGCCTACCTGACGATCAGCGACGCCCGCTGACCGCGATGATCTTGCGGACCTTCACCGACTGGTGAACCGGCTTCGCCAGCTTCGCGCGGCCGGACTTCAAGGCCGTCGCGCACATCGGGCGCTTGAGCGCCTTGCCCGTGTTCGGGTTGAACTTCACGAGCTTGCCAGCGCGGCAACCGGTCGGCATGATCTCGGCGCCACGACGCGGCTTCGTGGTCTTGAGCTTGACGCCCGCCTTGCCCTTGCGAGCCGCAGCACGGACGCACACCGGACGCTTGTAGCGCTTGCCCGTCATCGGATTGACGGCGGCGAGCGAGTACTTGGCCGGGCACTTCGGCTCGAACCGCCGCGCGCTCACATTGTTCGCATGGCTGTGCTGCCGACCGACCACGGGACCTTTTCCGCAAACTTCGCAACGCTTCGCCATCGTGCACTCCAGAATCTGATCATCTAGTCATCTGGTGATCTAGTCATTCGGGATCAGTCAATTGATCAATCAACGACCAGATCACCAGATGACTAGATGACCAAATTCACAAACTCCAAGTATACCGGCCTGTTACGGGACTATCAAGTGCGGCGCCTCCGGCGACTCCGCGGAGGCCTCCTCAGACGGCGCCGCCGAGACGATTCGTCCGAGCAGCTCCAGGAACGCCCGCCGGTTCGCCGGCGCGAGCGCTTGAATCTCGCGCACAGCGTCTTCGACCCGGCGCAGAACGACCGCCGCGTCGCGTTCGAACGCCGAGCCCGCCCCCTTCCCCGCCTCGGCAAGGAGCGGCTTGAGGGCCGACAACAGGCGCTCGGCTGGGAGTGATGCCGGACGATGCTCGTAGATGACGCCGCGGGCCGAGGTTTCGAAAGTGCCCGCCAGCGCCGCCACGGCCTCGGCCACATCGTCGTCGATGATCGGCTGAAGTTCGGGCGTTTGGTGCCGAGCCAGGAACGTGAACAGCGCGAAGAACAGCTGCGATTGGCGCTGGTTGAAATCGCGCATGAATTGCACGAGCAGGCCAACGTCGCGCTGTTGCTGGCGGACCACGACCGCCGGCGGATGCTCTCGGGCGCTCGCGAGCCAGGCGCAGTCGTTCGGACACTCGATCTGGACGAGTCGCTTGGTGCCGCAGCACACCGGGCAAATCTCTTTGCCGAGCGCCGGGCACCCGCGCCTGGCGCGCCGGACTCCGCATAGAGGACAGTTCACCCGCGAATTATGGCCCACTCCAGGGGGAATCTTTCCGGGTCTGGGAGGTCGTGAGTCCGAATGGATGGGCGCCGGAACCTCGGAGTGTGCCGAGATGGGCACGTAAGTCCGACAGTTTGGCACGTTTCGACCACACCAGAACGTCCCATTTAGGGGACAAGATTGTCCGACACAGAGAGAGAACCGTTCAGGTCGCCCCGGCGTCTAAGAGGATGTCTGCCTTTGATCAAGCGGTAGCTCTATGAAATGTCGACTTGTAACGAGCTGTTACTAAATGGGTTAAAGCCATTGATGGCTGCGAATCCAACCGGTTCTGGCCCATCTTGTTCATCGGAAGAAGCCGGAATTATGTCGGAGGCAGATCTGACCAGTCGTCTTGCAACATGACAGTAAGTCAGTATATAGTTGGCAGTTCATTTGCAGAGCTGAAGGCACTACTAGCGTGGCGAGCCGGTGAACGATACCGGGGAGTGAAGGAGCGACGGTCATGAAGCACACACAAAAGGCAGCGGTGACGGAACCAACAATGTCCCGGGCCCGCTATATCGAATTGAAGAAGATGCTCGACGGGCGTCGTCGCGAGATTCACGCCGAGGTGCAGGGCAAGATGCGGGGCGTTCGTGAGGAAGGCGCCTGGGGTGGGAAGCTCAACGAAGTGCTCGACGCCGTCGAAAGCGCCGAGGCCGACATCCAGGAAGAGCTGGAGTTTGCCTTGGTCCAGATGAAGTCCGAGACGCTGAACAAGGTCAACGATGCCCTTGTGCGCCTCGAACAGGGCGACTACGGCTACTGTTTCGACTGTGGCGAAGAAATCGTCGAAAAGCGTCTTCGCGCGCTGCCCTTCGCGGTCCGCTGCAAAGACTGCGAAGCGGCCCGGGAGGCCGCCGAGCAGCGCAATCGCCAGAGCACGGCTCGGCGGGGTGTCAGCTCGCTCTTCCTCGACGTCTAGATTCCGACGTCCTCAACTGGGGCTCCGCCGGCGGCGGAGCCCCAGTCCTTCCCAGCCGGCGTTCCCTTTGACATCGTGGAGTCCGGCTTTCCCCGGACAGAAATGGGGTCGCGATGAGCGATCAACTCGAGAACCTCAAGTCCGAGGACGTCTCGGACGGCGATCGGCCGCTGTCACTTCCGGCAGAGCTGCCGATCCTCCCGCTGCGGGATACCGTCCTCTTTCCGAATTCGTTCATGCCACTGGCCGTGGCCCGCGAGAGTTCGGTCCGTCTGATCGATGATGCGATCGCGAACGGCAAGCGGATCGCGGTGTTCACTCAGCGCGACGCCGCCACGGAGGAGCCCGGTCAGGTCGATCTGTACCCGGTCGGCACGGCGACGCACATCCACAAGATGTTCAAGCTGCCCGATGGCAGCCTCCGGCTCATCGTGCAGGGCCTTCAGCGCCTGACGATCGGAGAGATGGTGTCGGTGCACCCGTACCTGCGGGCGCGCGTCAGCGCGGCCGTCGAGGGCACCAACGAGGCGGACCACCTGGAAATCGACGCGCTCGCCCGTAACATCAAGACGAATTTCCAGCAGGTCGTGTCGCTGTCGCCGCTCCTCTCCGACGATCTGCAGACGCTCGCCACGAACATCGCGGAGCCCGGCCGGCTCGCCGACTTCATTGCCTCGTCGCTCTCGACGATCAGCACGGCCGTGAAGCAGGAAGTCCTCGAAACGCTCGATATTCGCGCGCGGATGGACAGCCTCAATCGCATCCTCATCAAGGAACTCGAGGTCCTCGAGCTCGGATCGAAGATTCAGTCGCAGGTGCAGTCCGAAGTGGGGCGGAACCAGCGCGAATACTTCCTGCGCGAGCAGATGAAAGCGATTCAGAAGGAGCTCGGCGAGGGCGACGATCAAACGAAGGACGTCGAGGAACTTGCGGAGAAGATCGAAGCGGCGGGCATGCCGGAAGCGGTCAAGAAGGAAGCGCTTCGCGAACTCGATCGCCTGTCGAAGATGCCGGCGGCGGCCGCCGAGTACACCGTCTCGCGCACCTACCTCGACTGGCTGGTGGCGCTCCCGTGGGCGGTGCGGAGCGAGGAGGTCATCGACCTGGCGCGGACCAAATCGGTGCTCGACGCCGACCATTCCGGACTCGAGAAGGCCAAGGACCGGA
>Ga0209431_10005106_pt1 | contig 10257 bp, 10 predicted proteins | sample RifCSP13_3_FD_184021 | JGI IMG/M metagenome (GOLD analysis project Ga0209431, IMG submission 184021) | Soil microbial communities from Rifle, Colorado - Rifle CSP2_sed 13_3 (SPAdes) (version 2) | ecosystem: Environmental > Terrestrial > Deep subsurface > Rock core/Sediment | place: Rifle... | reverse complement strand
TTTTTGATTGACGCTGATAATCTTGGGTTATTTGACAAACTGAAAATGACGTATGCTCCCTTATCAATGCCATTGCTTGATAAAACTCTTAAGTTTGCTGAAAACATAAACAATCAAATCAGGTTTTGGAATTCCTTTCATTCCATACTGTTTCTTCAGTGGAGATTCTCCTTTTAAATACGCACCAATATCACTGGTCGTATAGGAACAAACATGATTGGAATATCCGCACTTGGCAGATTCAGGAATAAAATCCATTGCAGTTCGTGTTGCGCCCAAAAGCGCTCCGTGATTTTCAGGAAAGTAAACTTCAAACCCAAACGAACGCAAAAGTTCAGCAGGACCAACACTAGTACACCACGCAATTTTCTTTCCGCTATTTTCTAACGACAAAAAGTAATCGCGCATTACTTTCTTTAATTCTTGTGTGGCTTTTATCTCGTACATATCAGACAAGTTCTTTTCTCGCAACAGAATTTTCAGTATCAAGTTTTATGATATAAACTTCTTCACTAATTTTATTATTTCCTCCGTATAAGTTTTCAATATGTGCTTTGTAAGCGTCCATAACTTTCTTTGGAGCTATTTTCAAAGATGGAGTAATTGTATTTTTATCTATGCTCAACTCATCATCAATAATCATTGCGTATTTTATTTTTGAGAACTTTTGTGCCAGTCCGCAGTTCGCATCGTGTAAACATCCTTGCAAGCATTTTCCTAACTCATTTAGATTTCTCGGACAAAAACAACCTTCCTCGGGTGTGATTTCATAATTCGGATGGTCAAGTATTTTTTTATTAGGAAATAGAATTGCAACTGGATACTCTGTTCCACTTCCGACTACCATGGCGTACATCACATAATGACATTTCATTTGAATCAGATTTTCCATTTCTGTTGGAATAACTTTTTCCCCATTGGTAAGTTTGAAGATTCTATCCTTGCGGGAAATTAGTTTCAATCCTGAAGCAGTAATCTCTCCAACATCGCCTGTACAGTACCATCCGTCATCTGCGAATGTGTTTTTATTCGCCTCATCATTTTTATAATATCCTTTCATCACATTCGGTCCTTTCACCTGAATTTCTCCATCCTCAACAACACGGATTGTAACTCCGGGAATCGGTTTTCCAACAACACCGCTTTCACGTTTTATTTTCGGATCGGTCAATGTGCAACATGGAGAAGTTTCCGTTAACCCCCATCCTTCAATTACAGGAATATTTCTTTTTTCAAATTCATCGGAAAGATTTTTCGGAAGCGGAGCCGCAGCAGTGAAAACAAACTTCAAATCAGAATGAAAAAATATTTCTTCCGCATCTTTGCTTGATTTTGAAAGTTCAACGAGTGATTGATAAACTTTTGGGACAGAAAAGAATAAAGTGGGCTGAACAAGTTTCCAATTTTCTAAAATTATTTTCGGATCTTTCCCATAGGAGGAGTCGAGAAACATGGCAGCGCCATTGTAAAGAGCAGTAAAGCGTTCAAAAATTCCACCAAAACTATGATGCCAGGGCAGGTAGGAAAGAAATCGGTCATTATTATTTAGCTCCCAGATTTTTTCCAGGCTTGCCTGTTGCGACAGAATGTTCTTGTGCGTGAGTTGGACACATTTAGGAACCCCCATAGTCCCGGAAGTGTACATGTTCAGACAGATTTCTTCTGCGTTGGCATCAAAGTTCAGTGAATTATTTTTTCCGTTAGCTCCTTTTAATAGTTCGCTAAACGGTATAATATTTTTATAAGTAGAATTGATTTCAAAATCAAAAACAAATATTTTATTTAAAGAGAGTTTTTTGTCCAAGCGATTTAACTGAAGTTCACCCGCAACGGCCAGAAACTTTGCGTCAGAATGTTTGATAAGAAGCTCTGCGGTTTCTGAATGGAAGTAAGCAAAGATGGGAACACTGATTCCTCCGCTTGCCATTACAGCCAGTTCAAGTTCCAGCATTTCTAATCTGTTGGGAGAATAAATTACAATTTTATCTCCTTTCTGAAATCCATGTTGTTTGAGGTTAGAAGCGATGTTCTGAATATCGCTGAAGAAATTTTTCCAGATAATTCCTTCGTACTTTCCATTTTTCTTTTCACAGAAAACATTTTTATCGGCAAAGCGAATAGCGTTTCGCTCCAACATTAACGCGATATTAGGTGTTACTTCTCCTAATTCAATATTTGATTTCAAATACTTCATTACGCTGCTAGTGCTTGTTTTTCTTTTAGTCTAATATGTCGGAAACCACCCCACAGTGCTGCACCGATTGCTCCCGCATATATTGCATCGGGGTGTGTTTTGACTATGAATTTTTTTCCTGTTTCTTTTAATTGTTCTTCAATTGCCTGAAGCATCCCTTTGTTCAGTGCCATCCCACCTGTGAGGATAATTGGTGATTCTCCCTTCAAAGAACTCAAAAGTTTTATGATTCTGTTTGCTATTGAAAGATGAATCCCTTTAATGATATTCGGAGTGGTGATTCCGCGAGAAACCATGTTGATGACATCCGTTTCGGCAAGCACTGCACAAATTCCTGATGAAATTTCAGGAACATCTGCCGTGAGCGAAACATCTCCGACTTCTTCAATTGATAGCCCGAGATAGCGAGAAATATTCTCAACAAATTGACCTGAACCTGATGCGCACTGACCCGTCATTTTGTAGTCCTGAACACGTGCATCTTCTGAAACTTTAACTGCACGAACATACAATGCGCCCATGTCCACAACCGTTTTTGCATCTGGAAAAAAGAAGTTCGCTCCCTTTGCGTGAGTTGTCATTCCATAGAAATGTCCTCGCTTACGTTTCACTAAATCTCCTTCCCCCGTTGAAGCGAGGTAAGCCACATCTTCGTATTTTAAATTGTGTTTTGCAAGCATTGTTACAATCATTTCATCGGCAACTTGAGTGGGATTGCGTTTGCGGATTTTTTCTGTCTGCTTGTCAACAATTTTTGGTTTGTCGGAATAATCTACCAAAACAAGTTTGATGAAATTGCTTCCGACATCTATTCCCATTGTGTAAAATGATTTTTCCATAAAAAATTTATTTAAGCAACCAATTCTTTTTTCTTTACAATTTGTTTTTTACAGAATACATTTCTTTCGCCCAGATACTTTATCACTGCTTCGTAACAGCCTTCTTTATCGCCAACAAATTCGGGTGGGGAAATTCCTTTACGTGTGAATTTTCCGTCCAGAATTAAATCGGCAACTGCTGCACAGGTGTAACCAGTAGTGCGTGCCATTGAAGTAGTATTGGTTTCTTTATCAAAACGGTCGAGGAGAGTATAAGTTATTTTGTCATTTTCTGTTTCGATGATAACGCGCATGATGGTGAAATCTTCTTCGCCCGGTTTTAATTTCCATTTTTCGAAAAACAATTTGGAGGTTAAGTCAATAGGAGAAATGTTTTTCCCGGCAACGGAGATGTTATCTTTTCTGAAAAATCCAGTTTCGCGAAAAATTTTCATCAGTTCGGCATGACCGGGGTAGCGCAATGTTTTTTCTTTCATGTTTGGAACTTCGCTCATGGTGTGAGCGAGTGAACGAAGCCCATCGGAATTAAAAGATTCGAGTTCCCCAACTACATCGAACTCAATTTTTTCAATATCAGTCAGGGCTTCTTTCACTACTTGCTTTCCGTTTTCTACGTATCGTGCAGGACGGGTGTATTCTTCAATCACATCGATGGGAGAAAAAACTGCTTTGTATTCGAAAGGCCATTCGCGCACAACAGGAAGCCCGCCTACTAAACATTCATAATTCAAAATCTTTGACTGCTTACGGTGATAGCCAGCCATGATGTTACACATGCCGGGGGCTACTCCACAATCGGTTACTGCAATTACGTTATTCTTTTTTGCAAGAGTATCTAGTTCAAAAGGATCTTCGGGAAAAAATGAAATATCCACTACATTTTTTCCGCACTCGATAATTGTTTTCAGTGTTTCGAAGCCCATGAAGCCAGGAACTGCGCCAATGATTAAATCATAGGGTGTAACTAATTTTTTTAGTTCTTCTTTGTTTGAAAAATCGCAGGGAATGACGGTGATGTTGTATTTTGGGGAGAGTGCTTCGAGTGAACACATTTGCTTGTCGGCACATGCCACATCGTACTTTTTACTTAAATCAATTGCGATAGCTTTTCCGACTAATCCCGCGCCTAGTACAAGAATTTTTTTCTGAATCATGGGGGTACGATTTGTTTCCACAAAGTAACCTTCATTATGAAAAAGGAACTATGACGCGAGTCATCTAAAAACATGACGAGTATCATAATCAGTAAGCGTCAATACGCCTTACTTTGCTTACGATTTTAAACCAACAACCCCCATTATGAAAAAGAAAAAAATAAATATTCTGGTTGCCGACAACAATTTTTTGGTGCGCCTTGGCTTGCGTTCGGTGATTGATGAGGTGAAAGATTTTAACTGGCTGGGAGAGGCCACCAAAGCTGAACAATTGAATGAGCAGCTGAGCGAGGAGAAAACCGATGTTTTGATTTTGGATTATGCTTCATCAAAATTTTGTGTGGATGATGTGCAGATTATTCACGAATATTTTCCGAAGGTGAAAATTCTGGCTATTACTTATCCTCAGGGAAAGGAAATGATTTCGAAGGCGATTGAAAACGGGGTGACGAGTCATTTGCTGAAAGAATGCAGCAAGGATGAAATAATTGAAGCTATTTATAATACTGCCAAAGGTGAAAAATTCTTTTGTGGAAAAATTGTTGATGTTATTTTTCGCGAAGAAGATGTTTCGGCTTCGCTCAATATGACAAAGGTGGATAAAAGTGTTTCGTGCGATGGTGTGAAAATTTCGGGTAGAGAGATTGAGATTATAACGCTTGTGGCTCAGGGTTTTTCGAATAAAGAGATTGCGGAAAAGATTTTTTTGAGTGTGCATACTGTTGCTACGCATCGAAAAAATATTATGAGTAAACTGAATGTAAATAACTCGGCAGGGCTGGTGATGTATGCGATTGAGAAAAATCTGATTCCTTCCAACAATAAGTTCGGGTATAAATCGGAAGATGGTTTTATGATTGCTTCTTAGAGTGGAATTCCTACTTTTTATGATTTAGTTTATACACTTGCTCTTTTACATACTGAGCCCAGTGTGTATCGGGTTTGTTTTTTGAAAAGTGAGTGTATGGGATGGGTTTGCCGATGTTGAGTTTGATGTATTTGCCTTTTTGTTTGAACACTTCATCTACGAGAAAAAACATTTCGATGTTTGTTTTCAGTCCTATTATTCTGCGCAAGCTTGCCAGGTTATAAAAAAAGTTACTGTTGCGTGCGTCAACATGCAGTGGGATTACGGGCAGTTGATATTTTATTGCTTTGGTGATGAAGCTTTTTTTCCATTCTAAATCTTTGATGACACCACTTTTTCTGCGCGAAACTAATCCTGCAGGAAAAACAATGACGCATTCGCCCGATGCGTAAGCATTATCAATACGCTTTACGCTTTCGATGGCGTTTTTTCCGTGTTTGTTCACGGGGATTAAAAGACTGCTGAGGTTTTCGAGATTCATTAATATATCGTTCACTAGTGCTTTTTGGTCTTTTCGCACAGTGGCTACTTCTTTCATTACTGCTATTCCATCAATTCCGCCAAGGGGGTGGTTGCAGGCGATGATGCATCCGCCATGGGTGGGAATATTTTCTAAACCTTGGCTGAAAACATTTATATCAAATATTTTCAGCGTTTCAATAACAAAATCGTGGTTGTGATGATTTTTTGTGAGCTGAAGGAATTGGTTGAATTCGGTTTGGTGTACTATGCGCTTGATGTAGCTGAGCAGAGGCGGGGGAAGGAGTTTGAGCAAGCGCGGATTTTTGGCGGCTATTATTTTTTCGAGGTGGATTTGTTTTATGTGTGCGGTGTGGTGCATGAGCGATGAATTTATAAGGCATCGAAAGTATTGGAAGATTTTTTTATAAAGTATGATGGATAGGTGGGTTTTGGTGATTGTTGATTTATTTTTTGTGAAATATACTTTTGCTCATATTATTTTCTGTTAGTCATCATAGTTTATTTCATGGGAGGGAAATACTTTTGAGGTTTGTTAATCAAAAAAATAAAAGGCTATGGCAAGTACTACAGAAACAGGGCACGCAAAAAATATTGCTAATCTGAGAAAGTTAAATGAGATTAATGGTGGGTTTGGTGGGAGTTATAATCCGAGTAATGGGCTGTATGTTTTGGCAACGATGGTGGGGCAGCATACTAACTGTAACACGTTGCAGGAGGATGTGAATGCGAAGGAGGCAACTTTTAAGCCGGTGGTGAATGGGAGGCAGATTGAATTTAGAACTTTGAAGCCGTTGATGAGGAGGGTGAGGACGGCAGCGAAGACGAGTGGTGCGGATGATACATGGGTGGCTGATGTGGATACGATTGTGACAAAGCTTTTGGGTGAGCGACAAACGAAAGCTACTCCGACTGAGGCGGACCCTGCGGGAACGAGCGGGAGCCAGCAGAGTTTTGATAATACAATAAATAATTTTCATAAGCTGATAAAACTTTTGGGTGCTGAGCCGTTGTATGCTCCGAATGAAGTGGCATTGCAGGTGGGGACTTTGACTGCGAAGCATGGTGCGATGGTGGTTGCGAATAATGGGGTGAAGGCGGGTGCTGTTCCTTATAATAAGGCGGTGATTGCTCGGAACAAGGCGCTTTATACTAAAAAAACGGGTTTGGTGGATTGTGGGCAGGGTAGTAAGGATTATGTGCGGAGTGTTTTTGGTTTTAGCTCGCCTGAATTTAAATTGGTGAGTAAGATTGAGTTTAGGATGTTGGTGAAGTTGAAATAGAGTAACCCCCTCGCGACCTCGCCCAAAGGGGGAGGAGAAAAAAACAAGTTAAATTCTGGTTTCTTCAGGTGCTGTTTGGGTTTCTTCAACGTGAGTTCGGGTTTCTGCAACTGACATAATGGTTTTGTTTATGACAGTTTGGGTTTCTTCAAGTGCTGTTTGGGTTTCTTCAACGTGAGTTTGGGTTTCTTCAGGTGCTGTTTGGGTTTCTGCAAGGCGAGTTCGGGTTTCTTCAGGTGCTGTTTGGGTTTTGTTTGGGGTAAAAATGTTTTGTTGGTGATAGTTTGGGTTGGGGGAGGTCCTGTAAGAAATGAGGTTCTTACTTATTTAACTATGCAAGTAAATTTTATATTTAGTTCTTCAATAAATTGAAAATCGTTAATCCAACGTACGTTCATATTATCGCAAACATTAGGTATTTTTATTTTGGTAGTATTTGGTGCTGTAACCTTTTCTTCTTTAGTAACGACACAAGCATTTTCATTCAACGCATGGGCTATCACCCAGGGGGTCTGCTAAGGAACGTTGCTTGGTATTATCAACCAGAAATTCATGTAAAGGATTTGCAGCTAATATTTTTTTCCAACGTGCTGTAACACCCGCATCTATCTTATGTACAGGGATTCTACTTTTTTTAAGCCATTCTGCTAAATCATCGTCTGTTCGGATAATTTCTTGATATACCATTTGGGGAAGAAAAATTATTCCCTGCGCTCCTAATTCATCTAATACTTTCCAATAATCAGGGCAATATTTAGGGGCATAATATTTCTGCCAAGCTTGAATAAGTACATTAGCATCCAAACAATATTTTTGAGTTGATGTGCTCATCTGAAAATTAGCGCTTCGAGCTTTGGAAAATTATTTACCTGTGTGTTTAGTAAACTGCTTGCCTGCGTTGGTTCAACAAAGCCTCCGCGAAATGCGTCAAGAACAATTTGAGTAAATAGTCGGCTATTTTTATTTAATCTCAACAGATAAGGATTAGGGCCTCCCTTCTTTTCTTTTAGTTTTTCTTTTGCTTTCCTTTCTTCTTCCTGTTTTAAAAAGGTTTGAAATTCTTTGTCGGCTTCAGTTTTCAACTTACGATATTTATCTGACGATATTAGTTGCAAATGGAATGCCCTTACCAAAAAGGCAAACGTACTTACACCTAAAGCTTTTGAATTTTTGAATACTTCTTTAGCTGAGTTGAAAATAGTTGCATCTAAATTTTTAATGACCTGTGTTGGTATTAATGCATTTGCGGCAACTTCGTTGCAAAATAATTCAACAGGGTGCAATTTGTCTTTGTGTTTCAGTTCTGGTTCAATTTCGTTTGAAACGCCTGACTCAGCAATCCAAATATGTGCAATTTCGTGAACCAATGTAAAAAGCTGTGGTGCATTCCAGTCATCTGAATTCACAAAAACAAAAGGTGCATATGAATCTGCGATGGTGAATCCTTGTATTTCTTCACTGTCTAATTTCAATCGTGTATGAATGAAACTTGTTCGTGAAATAAAAATTCCCTTTGCTTCTGCTTGATTAATCCATTCTTTTATTGGATTATCAGTTAAATAATGAGATGGGGTAATTTGAAGTGTACTAAGAATATCGTTCGCAACTTTTATTGGATTATCTTTTATTGAAAATTTACCAACGAAGGGCAGCTTTGCTTCTTTGTTGTTTTCAAAAACATCTCTAATCCACGATTGTTTTTGTTGAATTTCTCGGATAATAAAAACAGATGCCGTGCCTAATGCTTTTGCAGTTTTTCTTCGATAATCCTGTAAAGGCTGAAAGTCTCTTGGTATTTCGGGTAAAAAGAAAAGAGCAAATGGTCTTCGATAAGCTTTTGCTAATGTCTCAGCTTGTTTGATAGTAGGTTGGCTAGTGCCTTCTTCCCATTCTTTTAATTTTTCTATTGTAACAGGAACCTTTCCAGCAGCAGTCTCTTCAGACATCCTTGCAGATTCTCTTGCCCATTTGAGCACTTTAGGGGTTATGTCAGCTTTGTCTGCCATATTATTTCTTCAAAGGTCTTAAAATTTTTAAAAATAAGTGTAATCTATATTTATTAATATAAACAGGTGAATATGAATATCAAATGGCTTTTTGTTTGCTATGAAATGCAGACCTGAATAAGTTAGCCCCGATTCCTTCGACTTCGCTCAGGATAAATTCCACGAAAATCCTTTGCGCCTTGTAATGCAAGCACACCTTCTCGATACGTTTCGCTGAAAAAGCGAAACACTCGAAGTGACCGTGCTCTTTTAGGCGCAAAGATTGAAACGGAAAGCGGGAATGGCGGTGAGGAAGAAAGAAAAAAGGTTGGCTTCTAAATTTTTTTATGTTTTTGAATTTCGTCAAAAGCTTGGTGGAGAAAAACTGAAATCATTTCTTTACGGTAAGTGCGGGTGTAAAAATCGTTATCCACCACCCGGCATTTTTTTGCGGCAGCTTTAATAAGTTCTTCCTTATTATCTGTTTTGTTGCCTTCCACCAGAACGGGCTTGGGATCGACACCGCCCACGACTATGCGTATTTTTCCGTGCTCGGAAATTGAAACGGCAGTGGTGATCGAAGTAAAATCGACCGCCTCGCGTGGACGAAGTTTTTTGAACACACAAAAATAATTGTGCGTGATGGGCAGATGTATGTTTTTGATGATGGCAGTTTTAGAAAGTTTGCGGGGCACCAAACCATTGCCGGTGTAAATATCTTCGAGGCGCATCATGTAGCCACCGTTTTTATCCACCACTTCTATAAACGCATCGAGCGCAATCAAAACAGGCGCAGTGTCGGAAACAAATTTTGAGTAACAGAGTTTTGCTCCGCCTGTGGCGATGCACACATCGCCTTCGCATTTCAAACAATAGCCCACCGCCTTGCGCCACCATTCACTTTGATTATAAAACACGCAACGGTTTTCGCACAAAATGTTTCCGCCAAGGGTGGCAGTCTTCCGTATCATGGGCGAAGCCACCGAGTGCGCAGCTTCAATCAAGGCAGGGAAATTATTTTTTATTTCAGAATTATTTTTTAAATCCTCGAGCCGAACAAGCGAACCGATTTTAATATGCTTCCCGTTTTTGATAATTTGTTTTAACTCGGAGATAGAAGAAATATCAATCAAACATTCCGCTTCATTGTTTCCCTGAAACTTATTTACGATAACATCTGTTCCTCCTGCCAGGTAACGAAAAGTTTTTTCGCTTTCTTTTGCAAAAGAAATTGCTTGTTCAACTGTTGTTGGTTTCAGATATGTTTTTTCGGCAATCATCAAAAATGATTTTTTATCCATGTACCAACAAAATATCCGGAAAAAATTACTACGAGAGTAATCAATAAGTGCTCTCCAATTATCATGATTGGATTTTGTTTTTGTTTTTTTGCGAGATAAAAACTATATCCTGTAAGAAGGGTAGTTCCATAAATAATACTGACACTAATTGAA
>Ga0209431_10005105_pt1 | contig 10257 bp, 10 predicted proteins | sample RifCSP13_3_FD_184021 | JGI IMG/M metagenome (GOLD analysis project Ga0209431, IMG submission 184021) | Soil microbial communities from Rifle, Colorado - Rifle CSP2_sed 13_3 (SPAdes) (version 2) | ecosystem: Environmental > Terrestrial > Deep subsurface > Rock core/Sediment | place: Rifle... | reverse complement strand
GGGGGGCCAGCGCGTTGCATCCGAGCCGGCTTCGAGTTAAGGCGAAGGCTAACGCACAGCGTGCCGTTTCCAAGTGATGTGAGCACTATGCGCCGCGGTGACAAGACGCGCCAGGTCGTGGCAAGGTGCACCATTGCGCGAGCGCGCGACGGCCGCGCCGACTGGCGCTTGAGCGTTGCGCTCGTGTCGGCCCTGCTTGCGGGATGCGCCGAGCAAGTGACCAAGCACGGCATGCTGTTTCACGAGAACGACATCGCCCAGGTTCAAACCGGCATGGGCCAGGAGCAGGTGCGCCTGGTGCTCGGGACGCCGACCACGACCACGACCAGCGGGGCCGGCAACGTCTACTACTATATTTCCAGCACCAAGAAGCAGACCGCGTTCCTCTCTCCGCACGAGGTCGACCGCCAAGTCGTCGCCGTCTATTTCACGCCGACCGGCACCGTCGAGCGGGTGGCCAACTACGGTCTGCAAGACGGGAAGGTGTTCGATTTCGTTTCGCGGACGACGCCGGCGCCGGGCGGCAAGGACGACGGACTCCTCAAGCAGCTGTTCCGCAATCTCGGCCAGAAGCAGATCTTCGGCGAATGAGACATCGGTCTCTGACCCTGAGGGTCACTAACCAAGCTGGCATGGTGGTCAGATGCGCGGACTCCTTCGGTTCTCCGGCGCGGTCCAACGAGACCCCAAGATCGACGCTTGGCTCTCCGAGCCGCATGACGAGCTGCGACGGATCGCGCGGATGTGGTTTGAACACATGCGTGGCTGCGGCGCCGACGTCCGCGAGCTTATGCACGATGGCTGCCCCGTCGCATGTGTGGAGGACGCGCCGTTTGGATACGTCAACGCTTTTAAGGCTCATGTGAACGTCGGCTTCTTCTACGGTGCCACGCTCGACGATCCCGCCGGCCTTCTGGAAGGCACCGGCAAACGCATGCGGCACGTGAAGCTGCGCCCGGTTCAAGAACTAGACGTCGATGCATTGAATGAACTCGTCGCAGCTGCATACCAGGATATCCGATCGCGCCTCAGATCTCCGTAGTTTGGGGCGTCAGCGGTACTGATTAGCCGTGGGCGAGCACCGCCAAGAGCAAGAGCGCGACGATGTTGGTGATCTTGATCGCGGGGTTCACGGCGGGGCCGGCCGTATCCTTATAAGGATCTCCGACCGTGTCGCCGGTCACCGCCGCCTTGTGCGCCTCCGAGCCCTTGCCGTGCTTCACACCCGCCCTGTCGACGAAGCCGTCCTCGATGGCTTTCTTGGCGTTGTCCCACGCACCGCCCCCCGACGTCATCGAGATGGCGACGAACAGGCCGGTCACGATGACACCCAAGAGCATGGCGCCGACGGCCGAGAATGCCGCGCCCTTGCCGCCGATGAGGCTGATGACGAAAAACAGCACGATCGGCGACAGCACCGGCAGCATCGAGGGAACCACCATCTCCTTGATGGCCGCGCGCGTCAGTAGGTCGACGGCGGCTGCATAATCGGGGCGGTCCTTGCCCTTCATGATGCCGGGCTTCTCCTTGAACTGGCGGCGCACCTCCTCGACGATAGCGCCGCCCGCGCGTCCCACGGCCGTCATGGCCATGCCGCCGAAGAGATAGGGGATGAGGCCGCCCAGCAGCAGGCCGACCACGACATAAGGGTTGCCGAGGCCGAAGTTCGTCTCGACGCCCTTGAAGTACTGGAATCCCGTCGAGCCCTCGGCGTTCGCCTCTCTGATGAAGTACTGGAGGTCGTAATTGTAGGCCGCGAACAGCACCAGCGCGCCCAAGCCCGCCGAGCCGATCGCATAGCCTTTGGTGACGGCCTTGGTCGTATTGCCGACCGCGTCGAGCGCGTCCGTCGAGCGGCGCACCTCCTTGGGCAGGCCCGCCATCTCGGCGATGCCGCCGGCATTGTCGGTGACCGGGCCGAAGGCGTCGAGCGCGACCACGAAGCCCGCGAGGCCGAGCATCGTCGTGGTGGCGATGGCGGTGCCGAACAGCCCCGCAAGGTTATAGGTGATGACGATGCCGGCCGCGATGACCAGCGTCGGCAGCGCCGTCGCCTCGAGCGAGACGGCGAGGCCCTGAATGACGTTCGTGCCGTGGCCGGTGACCGAGGCCTGGCTGATCGAACGCACCGGGCGGTAACCGATGCCCGTATAATATTCCGTAATCCACACGATGAACCCTGTCACGACCAGGCCGACCACGCCGCACAGGAACAGGCTGAAGCCCGAAACGACGAGCCCGATCGAAGTGGGGAACGTGGCGCCCGCGCCGCCGAGCACGTACTGGGTCGCGACCCAGAGCCCGAAAATCGAGAGCACGGCGGTGGCGATGAAGCCGCGGTAGAGCGCGCCCATGATGGAGTTGTTGGCGCCGAGCCGCACGAAGAACGTGCCGATGATCGAGGTCACGATGCACGCAGCGCAAATGGCGAGCGGATAAAGCATCAAGAGCCCGAGGCTGTCCTGGCCGGAAAAGAAGATTGCGGCCAGCACCATGGTGGCAACCACGGTTACCGCATAGGTCTCGAACAGATCGGCCGCCATGCCGGCGCAATCGCCGACGTTGTCGCCGACGTTGTCGGCGATGGTTGCGGGATTTCTCGGGTCGTCCTCGGGGATGCCGGCCTCGATCTTGCCGACCAGATCGCCGCCCACGTCGGCGCCCTTGGTGAAGATGCCGCCGCCGAGCCTGGCAAAGATCGAGATCAAGGAGGCGCCGAAGCCGAGCGCGACGAGCGCATCGATCACGGTACGGTCGGCCGGAGCGTACCCCAGCGGCCCGATGAGAATGTAATAGTAGACCGAGACCCCGAGCAGCGCGAGCCCGGCAACCAGCATGCCGGTCACGGCCCCCGACTTGAACGCGATGTCGAGGCCGCCGGCAAGGGAGCGCGTCGCGGCCTGCGCGGTGCGCACGTTGGCGCGCACCGAGACGTTCATGCCGATGAACCCGGTAACGGCCGACAGCACGGCGCCGATGGCATAGCCGATGGCAACAGGCACGCCCAACAGTATCCAAGCCAGGATGAAGACAAACACGCCGACGATGGCGATGGTCCGGTACTGCCGGTTCAGATAGGCCTGCGCGCCCTCGCGGATCGCGGCGGCGATCTCCTGCATGCGCGCAGTGCCGGGATCGGCCTTCATCACCAACTGGATGGTGTAGGCGGCGTAGAGGATCGCGAGCGCCCCGCAGGCGATGATGCCCCAGAGAATTTCGGTCATTGGAAGGCCCCCCTCGGGCCGGGTTCTTGATGTCGGGCCGCACCATGACGAGGCTCAGCCGCCGGCTTGTCGGCGCGGGGCGAGTCATGAGCGCGGACCATGCCAAAAGAGGATCAGCGTTGCAATACGAGCACACTCGTGCCGGCGGGCGGAGCAGAGCCTCGCCCTTCGAGGGACCCCGGCACGGTTGCCGCCCGCGATGTCAAAGGCGAGTGGATAAAGGCTCCTGGCTACTTGCAGGGCCGCGCTTCGACTTGGCAATCAATGCCGCCCGATCCTTTCATGCAGCTCATGCCCTTGCTTGCAGCCCGGGAAAACCTGGCCCAATCGCTGCCGTACTCGAGGGCCGTGAAGTCGGCCCAGGACTTGATCGCCTCGGCCTGAGCGGCCCTCTTCGATGCGCCGGAGCCGGTACCGGAATGAAAGTGGTCGGACATGCACAGCCTGCCGCCCTCCCGGCGCAGGTCGTGCATCGTCGCAAAGCCGGTATCGTCCGCCGCAACCGGCGTGACGGCGGCCCCGAGGGTGACAGCAACAGTCGCCAGACGAACCATGAACCCTGCCGACATTTCGAACCCCTTCTTCAAACCAACCCCATTGCGGCGCACTGTGCCAGATTCAGGGGCAGCCAACGACAGCCCCACCTTCCGGCCCACCGAAAAGACGCGCTGCGAGGCAAACACGACACAGGCGATCTGCAAATGCCCTCGAGTTGCAGCGGCGCAAAATGCGCCGATCGCGAGGGCGCACGTCAGAGGAGCGGCTCCTCATGCACACGCTTGCCGTCGATCATCAGGGCTTTGATGGCCGCATCACCCGTCTTGCCGACCGCGATCACGGCGGCGATCTTCTTGTCGCGGACCAGCTCCTCGAGCTTGCGGCCGGTGCCCTCCGGAACGAAATAACTCTCGATGCCGAAGCGCAAACGAGCTGTTCTGCGCTCCCCCGCTTCACGCGGCCAGATATCGACCGCCCGGCCCTTCAAGACGACGTGCCCGGGGCTGGTCGTGTCCGGATACGCGGCTTCGGCCCGGACGATCTCCCACTGGCCGGCCTCCTTCGGCTCGAGCGTGACATAGATCGTATCGCCGCGCCGGGTGCCGCCCGGCACGCTTACCTCCCCGGTCCGGCTGAACGGGTAGCCGAAGATCACATAGTCGCCGCGAAACAGGTCGCGCGGATCGACGGGCGTCACCTCGACAACGATCTCGCGACCGGTCCGCAGGAGGTGCACACGGTCCCCCACCATCCACGCGAGAGCCGCCATCTGCACCAGGCCAACAACGCCGATCGCCAACCAAAGGTTGCGCCTCTCCTCGGTCATGGCTTCACCTCCCTCGACTCACGGCCGGAATGGAGCCGGTAGGCGAGCGCCGCGAGGCCGCAAACGATGAGCCCGGCGATCAGGAAGAACAGTGACGTGTTGAGCAGCGTGCCGATGGTCTTCGAATAGACGCCCAAGATCTCGATCGAGAACCCCGAGTAGCCGAGCCACAACGCGCCGCGATTGCCGGATTTCAGGCCCCAGAAGATCGCGGCGATCAGCAAGGCCAGAGTCAGGACGGCGAGCAAAATGAGCATGTCGATTTCGGGGCTCTCGACGAATTGCAGGGCATAGAGCCCGGCGAAGGCGACAACCGCCCCATAGCCGAGGGTCCCCGGCCAGAGGCCCGTGAGCTCCGGCCGTACGCGCTCGCCGGCCATCGCGAGCCCCACAATGGCAAGACCGATGGCGACCACCTGGACGTGCCCGTGCCCGCCGTGGAGGATGTAGCCCAGGGTGATGAGGAACCCGGAGAGAGCAAGCCCGGATAAATGCAGTCCCGGCCGCCAGCGCCGCCAATAGAATGCCGCCGACACCGCACCCCAGCCCAACAGGAACGGCCAGAATACCTCTTCCCTCAGGCCGGTCTCCCACATGCCCCAGATGCCGACCAGGACCATGGCGAGCGCCAGCGCCGGATTGGACTTCAACAGGACGCCGGCCAGCAATGCGCCGAGACCCCAGACCAGCACCGCGTCGGGCGGGTTCCCGTCCACATGGTACATCTGCGAGATCAGCATGATGCTGGCGCCGAAGATTGCGGTCCCGAGAAGAATGGACGCGTGGGCGAAGGCGTTGAGGCCGCGCGCAAGCAAGAAGCCGGCGAGCCCGTAGGACGCCCACAGCAAGCCGAAAAGCAAAGCGAGCCGCACGGCGCGCGCCATGTCCTGCCAGTTGGCCGCGACAAAGCTCATGACCGCAAAGCCCATCAGGACCGCGCCGAGGATGGCAAGCGACGGCGCAAGACCGACGGCGCGTACCCCCGTCTCGAGATCCGCCCTGATGGCCGCCTCGCCCGAGGCCGTGACCCATCCTGCCTCACGCCAGCGGTCGAGATCGCGCTCCAGGCGCTTGCGGTAACTCCACATGAACTAGCGTCCCAGCCAGAATGAACACAGTTTATCAAATAATTCAGATTACGCGGCACGATGGTGCCGCCGATCCGTCGGGGCTGGCGCCGTCGCGCGGGCGGCTCATGGCCGTGGACATAGCCATCCGCCCCGCGGACCAGCGGTCCCGGGCGCCTCAGACAGCCGTCGGGTTAGTGCTAGGAGCTAGTTCGGGGGGGGCGGAGGGGCCTCCTTGGTGGCCTCGGGCGCCGCAGTCCTCGGAGCCTCGACGTCGGCAGGGCCTAGAATAAAGTACGCTGCGATCGCCAACGCGACGGCTACCGCAATAGCGATCATTGCCTTCGAATCCATCCTCGACCTCCTACGGATGAGACGCAAATACACTCAAGCTTAGCATGGAGGTTGGGCAACGACACCCAGTTTTCCAGGGGTTGGGGACACCGCAAGAGCAGGCCGAAACGCCGCCCTCCCCTCATGTTCCCGCGCATCCGCGAGTGGCGCTTCACATTGAGACGTCAGGCGCTTTCGATTACCTTCGCGCAATGAACGATCTCAAGCCCATCCACGTCATCGGCGGCGGGCTCGCGGGGTCGGAGGCCGTGTGGCAGATCGGAGCGGCGGGCGTGCCCGTGGTTCTCCACGAGATGCGCCCGCTGCGCACGACGGATGCACACAAGACGGCGGGCCTCGCGGAGCTCGTGTGCTCGAACTCGTTCCGCTCCGACGAATGGGAGACGAATGCCGTCGGCCTCTTGCATGAGGAGCTGCGCCGCTCGGGCTCGCTCATCCTTCGCGCCGGAGACCGCCACAAGCTCCCCGCCGGCGGCGCGCTCGCCGTCGATCGCGATGGCTTTTCGGCCGAGGTGACGCGCCGGCTCGAGGCGCATGCGCTGGTCAGAATTGAACGCGGCGAGGTTGCGGGCCTGCCGCCCGCGGATTGGTCGAGCGTCATCATCGCGACCGGCCCGCTCACGTCTGAAGCGCTGAGCCGGGCGATCCAGTCGCTCACCGGCGAATCCGAGCTCGCCTTTTTCGACGCCATCGCGCCGGTCGTGCATCTGGACAGCATCGATCAGTCGATCGTCTGGCGCGCCTCGCGCTACGGCAAGACAGGGCCCGCCGGCACCGGTGCCGACTACTTGAATTGCCCGATGACGCGCGAGGAGTACGACGCCTTCATCGATGCGCTGCTGGCCGGCGAGAAGACGAGCTTCAAGGAGTGGGAGGCATCGACGCCGTACTTCGACGGCTGCCTGCCGATCGAGGTCATGGCCGAGCGCGGGCGCGACACGCCGCGCTTCGGGCCGATGAAGCCCGTGGGGCTCGACGATCCGCGCACGGGCCGGCGCCCTCATGCCGTCGTCCAGCTGCGCCAAGACAATGCCCTCGGCACGCTGTGGAACATGGTCGGCTTCCAGACCAAGCTCAAGCACGCCGAGCAGGTGCGCATCTTCCGCATGATCCCGGGATTGCGAGAGGCCGAGTTCGCGCGCCTGGGCGGCCTCCATCGCAACACGTTCCTCAACGCGCCGAGGCTCCTCGACGCCTCGCTGCGCCTGCGCGCCGAGCCGAGGCTCCGCTTCGCCGGCCAGATCACGGGCGTCGAAGGCTATGTCGAGAGCGCGGCGATCGGGCTCTTGGCCGGCCGCTTCGCCGCCGCCGAGCGGCTAGGCCGCGCTGTCGCGCCGCCCCCGGCGACGACCGCGCTCGGCGCGCTCTTAACTCATATTACGGGCGGCCATCTGGTGTCCGAGCCGGTGTCTGACCCTGAGGGTCGGATACCGTCCCCGCGCTCATTCCAGCCCATGAACATCAACTACGGCCTGTTTCCGCCGCTCGATGAGCCAGACGCGGATCCGGGCGGCAAGCCGGTAAAAGGAAAGGAGCGCGGCCTCGCCAGGAAGCGCGCCGTCTCGCGCCGCGCCCTTGCCGACCTCGGCCGTTGGCTCGCGGTGGACGGAACCGCCGCTGCAGCGGAATGATACCGTCGCGCGCCGGCCCCGAAAGGCTCGCCACGTGCTTTGACCTTCACGATATGAGCCGACGAAAACCTCGCAACCTTAGCGCAAGAGGCGCGCAAATGAGGCGGCATGCGGAAGGCGGTCTACCCGCTGCCCGCCCGCGCACCCGACCTTGACGCGGCTCAAGGTGCGCGGACGCGGGGCGCGGCAGGCTATTTCGAGAGCGTGCCGATCGAACGCGTGTGCTGATGACGGTCGCGACGCAGTCACCGGAGAGCAATAATGCCTACCCAACATCGTAGTCCCATAAGCCAATCCGCAGTGAGTTGGCTCAGGAAATGGCATCCCTGGCCCGTGTGGGCCTTGCTGCTGGTCGTGGTGCTGCTGGTCGTGCTGGCGCGGGCAGCGGCGGGGGCAGAGGGCGCGCGCGGCAAGATCCTTGCCGACGGCCGGCAGGATTTCGAGGAGAGCTGCGTTGCCTGTCACGGCGCCGACGCCACCGGCACGGGCGATCTCGCCACGAAGCTCGTGAGGCCGCCCAAGGACCTGACGGCGATCGCGGCGCAAAGCGGCGGAGAGTTTCCATTCTGGCGCGTGTTCGACATCATCGCCGGGGAGAAGGAGGTCGCCGGACACCAGACGTTCCAGATGCCGAACTTTCTCGAGCAGATGCGTGGCGCCGATTTCAAGCCCGGCTATCTGCCGGCCCACGTGCGCATCCTCGAGCTCACGCACTACCTCGAAAGTATCCAGAAGAGGTGAGCCTGCATCGCTGCCTGCCGCCGGTTCGCCGGCCACCTCAGCGCCCGCTGGAGACCGGGTCGCGGCACTCAAGCGATGTTGTCATCGTGATGGCCGCGTGTCGCGCGGGACGCAATGAGCAGACATGCGGCGGTGCTTATCTGGGCCCCGCGGCGAGGTCTGACGATTGCCCGTACTTGGCCAGCACGGCGCGCGCGCGCTCCGCCACCGCGTCGGCGATCGCCGCATGGCCTTCGGCGGTCGGATGAAACGCGCCCGAGTAGGTCGATGCCAGCAACAGCTGGAACCACGACAGGGTCTGGAGCTTGAGCGCCTTCTGCAGCACCGATCCCGCGACGTGGAAATTCCCGGTCATGAAGGCGTCGTTGGGCGTGCGGAACCAGCGCTGGCGCGGCGCGTAGGCCTGAAAGTCGGCCGGATTGTACGGCACCCAGCGCCCATCCTTCTTGCGCGGCAGCCTGAGATCGTCCGCGATCGAGAACGCGTTATCCGTGAAGCCTGCGCACAGCCCGCGCCCGACAAAGGCTTTGCGATGCGCCTCGACGAACGACCAGCCGTGCGTCATGGCGCTGGCCGCCATCACCTCGTGCAGCTTGCCGGCGAGCCACGAGCTCGAAAGCGCGGCCTTCTCGGACAGGCTGAGCTCGCCCGCCACCTCCATGCCCCCATTGCCGTCGGGGCACACCGTGCCACCCTCGTCCAAGAGCGCGAGCGGAGGATAGGCCGCGAGAATGATGCGGTCGCTCTCCTCCCACGGCAGATACAGGATCCCGTGCAGCGCGCGGTTCAAGGCCTTGTAGCGCTCGTCGAGCCGGTCGAGCAGCGCCCCGCTCTCCTGGTTCCCGTGCACCTGACCGAACCAGCCTCCCAGCTTCCTCAACAGCGAGCCGTCGCTCAACACGGCGTTGGCGACGAGGCGCGCGAAGCCGATGTCGTTGCCGCCGATCGAGACCATGACGAGGTCGATCTTGCGCGCCACCTCGATGGGACACTTGCGGAGCACGAGGCCGCCCTGCAATTCGGAAATGACGCCCTGCATGTGATAGGCTTCGGGAAGATCCTGCAGCGGCGCTTCATGCTTGCCGCACTGGGCCTCGGCGATCGCCGACACTTGCGACAGCTCCGGCGGGCGCGGCACCCACTCGTTGCCCTTGTAGCGCAGGAACAGGCCCCAGGTGACCTCCGCTCCCGCGCACGCGAGACCGATGTAGGTCACGGCCCGGTGCGGGTCCTCGAGCGCGAGCTGCAAGGCCGTGCGCAGCTCGAACGAGTAGAGCGAGCGGTGGCAGGCCTGATCCAGCCAATGCGCGTTGCCTTCGATGAACGCCTTGTCGCCGATCTGCTTCCACGGGCCGACGCGCGCCGGATAGCCGGCGAGATCGCCGCTCTTGTTCGCCTTGCCATAGTCGGCCGCGCGCTCGCGCGAGAAGCGCACGGGAACGTCGGGATTGCCCTCGCCCGAGCCGAAGCTGTCGCCCACGCCGACGACCAGGATGTCGCGAACCGTGATGTCGGCGCGCGCCACCTCGCGCCCGCCCACCTCGACCGTCAATTGCAGCCCCATGGGATAAGGAGCATCGAAGCGCGCCGGATCGCCGCACGGTTGCGTCACGGCCATGCCCCTCGCGCTGGCCCCTCCCCGCGGAGCCGTGAGCCACGTGCACGCGACCGAGCGATCCTCGATGCCCGTAAGCTCGACGACGACCCTGTGGCTTCCGGGATTGATGTAGTCGGCCTCGTCGGGGCAGACGTGACGGTTGTTGCGGGCGTCCCAGCATGCATTGCGAACCATGGTTGCCGCCCAGCCCTCGGGGTGGCGCCGGCTCAGCGCGTGCTCGGCCGCGAGTACGGGGCTTCGGCGCTCCTCGGGCGACAGCGCGAGCCAGGTCGCCCGGTGCACGTCCGTATCGGCGGGG
>Ga0209431_10005101_pt1 | contig 10259 bp, 10 predicted proteins | sample RifCSP13_3_FD_184021 | JGI IMG/M metagenome (GOLD analysis project Ga0209431, IMG submission 184021) | Soil microbial communities from Rifle, Colorado - Rifle CSP2_sed 13_3 (SPAdes) (version 2) | ecosystem: Environmental > Terrestrial > Deep subsurface > Rock core/Sediment | place: Rifle... | reverse complement strand
CCTGGCGGATCATTTTCCCCGATGTGGAAAGAGCTGTAAAAGTTGAAAGGTTACAGAGTACCTCCCTGAAACCGTCTGACATCATGGCAGGAGCCATCAATGGTACCATTCAGAAAGTGCGGGTGGATCCTTCGGATAACAAAAGGATATTTATCGGACTGGCACCGCTGATCGATTATATGGGCCCCGGAAGAACCAAAGGGATTGAAGAAACGGCAAAACTCCTGCTTTCCAAAGACCGTGGTGAAAGCTGGGAAATTGTTGCCAAACTGCCGGGAAAAAGTGTGATGGGCATATTTCCCGCCGGCAAGGGTAACCAGGTGGTGGTGATCACCGAACGTGCAGGTGTACGGATCGATGCCATTGCCGGTACATCACGCATGCTTCCGCTGCCGGTCAGCAGTCTTACAGCAGTTGAAGGAGGAAGGGGTGCCTCCGGCGACCTGATCTATCTGCAGTCCGCCTTTGGACGGGATGCTGACGATACATGGGGTGGAATGTATGTATCATCCGACTTGGGAGATACATGGACACAAATCAATGAAGGGCTTCTTAACGGCATTGCAAAAGGCAGGAAGCCTGGGTTCAGGCAAGGCCTTGCGGTATGTGCTTCAGTGCCCGGGGTGGTCTATATTTCCACCGTCAACCCGGTAACCAACGCCAAAGGAAAAACGGTAGGCATCTTTTGTATCTTTAAAACCACCAATGCAGGCCGGCAGTGGGTTCCGGTACTAATGTCCTCCACCCCCGACGGTTACATCACAGGGAACTTTAAAGGTTCCTGGATGGAGGAGAGTTTTGATCCGGGCTGGGGCGGAAGTCCCATTGACCTCGGGGCTGCCCCCGGGAATCCCGATGTGTGTTTTGCCGGTGATAACGGGAGGGGCTATAAAACCACTGATGGTGGTAAAACCTGGGAGCAGGTTTACAGCCGTAACAATCCCGACGGATCCTATTCCAACAACGGTCTCAATGTTACCACATGCTACGGGGTGCATTTTGATCCATTCGACAGCAACCACTATTTCATCTGTTATACCGATATGGGTTTGTTCCATACGTTTGACGGAGGCAGCAGCTGGTTCCATTCCCTGAAAGACATTCCACGCGATTGGCAGAATACCTGCTATGAGGTGGAGTTCGATCCTGCAATCCGCGGAAAAGTCTGGTCAGTCTGGGCCAATGCCCATGACCTGCCAAGGACTAAAATGTTCGGGGGAGCAGGATTCGGATTTTTTTCAGGCGGGGTAGCCGTGTCGGAAGATGGAGGCAAGTCGTGGCAAAAAAGCAACAAAGGGATACCGGAAAATTCCGTATGCACCAATATAGTACTCGATCCCAACTCTCCACCCCAATCGCGTACCTTATATGTCAGCGTGTTTGACCGGGGGGTATATAAGTCCGTTGATGGCGGTAAAACCTGGAATGCATGCATTGCGGGACTGGGCAGTAATCTTTTCGCCTGGCAGGTGCGTCAGAATGCTAACGGAAGACTATTTGTGCTTTTTGCCCGGGGTGAAACCCGGGGTAAGCCCGTGGACGGAGCTATTTATTACAGCGATGACAACGCTTCCACATGGAAAAAAATGAACCTGCCCGACAGCATCAATGGTCCGCACGACCTGCTTATTGATCCTGGAAATCCCAACACCATGTATGTCAGTTGCTGGCCAAGGACTGCGAATGGAAAAGACTTTCATGGTGGTGTGATCAAAACTGAGGATGGCGGCCTGAGCTGGAAACAGGTTTTTGATGAAAGGGTACGGGTGAATGCTGCCGGACTTGATCCGCAAAACCCGGAAACCATTTTCATCAATACTTTTCACAATGCGGCATATCGGAGTGATGACGCCGGAAAATCATGGAAAAGGATCGAGGGTTACCGGTTCAAATGGGGCCAGCGTGCTATCCCTGATGTCAACCATCCGGGCATGCTATTCCTTACTTCCTACGGCGGCAGTGTCTTCTACGGGCCTTCTGACGGTTTTCCGGGAATTGCCGATGATGTGGTTAATATGCCCGACGGTTGGTGGTAAGGTATTGCATTTATAATGAATCAAAGTAGGCAACTGCTGCTGCAAGGTCTGCTTCCTGCCGCAGGTTCAGTTTTTCTTTTCTGCAATAGGCTTCCACTTCAGGTCCGTGGTTTGCCATCAGTGTAATCAGGTCCTTTTTGCCTTTGATTTCTATTGGCACTTCCCCCCGTACTGCTATAAAGTAAACAGCCGGTTTATCAACAATTGACGGAGGGGTTTCAGGAATGATCCCGTTGGAAGGGGTTCCTTCCTTGTAATCTTTCCAGTTCCTTTTGTAAAGTACACTGTTCCCCAGGTAAATTACCGTCAGAAATCCACTTTTGTTACCCGATGAAGCTGCATAGGAAGTAAACACCATCTCCCTGTTATTCAGTTGTATCTTCAGTATCTCTGCCTTGCCCGAAATGTTGTAATACTTTCCGTCGGGCATTCTCACCTCAACCTCATCATCCAGGGCATTGTAACGCATCGGCATCTCAGAAAACATCACATTGTTGCGTGTGTAGATCTTCCCGTTTATAAAGGATTCTTCGAGATAAACCGATCCCTTGTAGTTTTTTGCAACCCACGAACCAGGGTTTGGGCCAGTTGAACTGCCATTGAACCGCATCTCCGAAGAAAAATCCTGAAGTGTCCTGTTGATTGTGCTGAAATCCTGTCCGTAACTACGATACAGGAAGGCGGAATACAGCAATAGGGTTACATAGTAATATTTCATCGTTGAATGTAAGCATTGGCTGTATGGGAAATACATAATCCATCCATCCAAAGATACCCAATAAAGTTTCGAAATTATAATTCAAATATGACATAATGTTTCGTAATATTTGCATTCCGGTTTTTTTATCATAATTTTATCACATGAATGGATCAGCAAAATTGCCATGTCAAATTCAAGCATATGAAAGAATATACTTGCGAAAGGCCACTGATGTTGTTAATTGACCCGAAGTTTTAAGGAAACTGATCCCATGGATGTTTTGGCCCTTACTGAGAAGCTGATTTCCTATAATTCTGTCAATCCGCCCGGCAATGAAGCTCCTGTGGCCGAATATGCCGGCACCCTGTTGTCGCATGCCGGATTTGAGGTAACCTATGAAGTGTTCGGTGAAAACAGGCTGCACATGATTGCTGAAAAGGGCGTTCCCAACCAGGGCCTTCCCCTTGTATTTTCCGGGCATTTTGATACGGTTCCGCTGGGAAACCGTCCCTGGAAGCATGACCCGTTCAAAGGCCAAAGGAGCAGGGACAAAATCTACGGACGCGGATCGAGCGACATGAAAGCAGGACTGGCAGCCATGATCTGCGCGGCTGTTACAGTTCCGCAATCGGAATTCCCGCAGGAGGGGCTCCGGCTTATCTTTACAGCCGGTGAAGAACTGGGTTGCCAGGGCATCCTGCATCTTGTTGCCCATTCCGGGGCGCTGGGCGCGGCTGGAGCTCTTGTTATCGGCGAACCTACCGGTAATGTACCTGCCATCGGTCATAAAGGCGCTATCTACCTGAAAGCAGTTACTGCAGGCAAAACGGCTCATTCATCAATGCCTTCCCTGGGTAATAATGCCATTTACAAGGCTGCACGCGCCGTTTCAAAGATCGAAGATTTCCGGTTTGATGCTGAAAAGGATCCGCTGCTCGGATACCCCACCCTCAATGTGGGCAAGTTTAACGGCGGCATGAACATCAATTCTGTACCTGACCATGCCGAGTTTACCATTGATGTGAGAACTACCCCGGCATCTGCGCATGAAGCCATCCTTGAAAAGCTCGGAAGGGAACTTGGCATTGAAACGAGACTGGAGAAGCTGACCGACCTGCAACCGGTTATTACCGGTGAAGCAGAGAAATTCGTTCAGCTTGTTTACCGGCTCTGTTCCGAAGAAGGCATCCGCGACCCCCTTCCACTGGCCTTGCCATTTGTAACAGATGGTTCCGTGCTGCAGCCCTTTTACAGGGGTGTGCCCACTATAATCATGGGGCCGGGTCAGCCTGATATGGCACATCAGACGGATGAATTCTGCTATATCTCAAAAATAGAACAAGCTGAACGATTGTACCGAAAAATAATAACATCCTGGAGGAATAACAATGCACACATATCCTGAAAAAATAACCCAAGAGGAACAACTGGAAGAAATCCTTTCCAGGCCCGGTGACAAGGTGACCGAAATGGTTGCAAGGCTCGATGGCGATATTATATTTCTCGGCATCGGTGGTAAGATAGGCCCTTCACTGGCATTGATGGCAAAACGGGCCTGTGAAAAAGCGGGAGTTAACAAGCGTATTGTTGGTGTTTCCCTGTTTGAATCGGCAGCCAATCAAAAAAAGGTCGCTGACCATGGTATTGAAACCATCCATGGCAACCTGCTTGACATGGATTTTATTAAAAGCCTGCCCGCATTAAAGAATGTGTTTTTTCTTGCGGGCATGAAATTCGGATCCCTTGAAGACCTGTCCCTCACCTGGGCTGTAAATTCATTTCTGCCTGCCCTGGTGGCGGAACATTTTAACCAATCGCGCATCGTTGCCTTTTCAACAGGTTGTGTATATCCGCTGGTACCCGTTGAAACAGGAGGTTCCCTTGAAACTGACCTGCCGGCTCCGGTTGGTGAATATGCACAATCATGCCTGGGCAGGGAAAGGATGTTCGAATACGGCAGCAGCAAATACAAAACTCCCGTCTCCCTGATCAGACTGAATTATTCGGTGGAATTACGCTATGGCGTGCTGGTTGACATAGCCCTGAAGGTAATGAACGATCAGCCAGTGGATCTGGCCATGGGATATTTTAACGTGATGTGGCAGGGCGATGTGAACGATTTTGTGCTGCGATCGGTAGAACATGCCTCAAGTCCGGCCAGGGTACTGAATATCACCGGACCTGAAACCCTTTCGGTGCGTGAAGTAGCCACAGAATTTGGAAAATTGTTTGGAAAGAAGGTCACTTTTGCAGGAAATGAAGCCGGTACAGCGCTCCTGAGCAATTCCACGCTGGCGTACAAATTGCTGGGAAGTCCAGGTGTGCCCGTAAGTCTGGTGATACGCTGGATCTCCCAATGGATGCTTGGGGGTGGCAAGTTGTTGGGAAAGCCCACCCACTTTGAGGTACGAAATGGCAAGTATTAAATAAAACCTCCGTATGCAATCGCATGAAATCCCGGCCAATGTGATCCGTGCCCTTAGGCAGGGTGTTGTTATTCCGGCGCTCCCGCTGGCGCTCGGCAAAAACCGCAAGCTGGATGACAGGCGGCAGCGTGCCCTGATCCGGTATTATCTCGATGCCGGTGCAGGGGGCATTGCAGCTGCAGTACATACCACCCAGTTTGCCATCCGGAACCCGGGCATTGATCTGTACAAGCCTGTCCTTGAAATTGCTGCCGAAGAGATTAGCCATTTCACAACGAATACCGGCAGGCCGGTTGTCCGCATTGCAGGGGTAATAGGTAGAACAAATCAGGCTTTAAAGGAAGCAGGGCTTGCCCATGCGAATAAATACCATGCGGTATTGCTTAGCCTGGCTGCATTCAGGGATGCCACCAACAGTGAAATACTCGAACATTGCAGGGCTGTCGCAGATTTCATGCCGGTAATTGGTTTCTATTTACAGCCCGCCGTTGGCGGCAGGATACTTGATGTTGATTTCTGGAGGGCTTTTGCCCGGATCGGGAATGTGATCGCCATTAAAATAGCCCCTTTTAACCGATACAATACACTCGATGTGATAAGGGGTGTGGCTGAATCGGGAAGGTCAGACCAGATCGCATTGTATACCGGGAATGATGACAACATTCTTGTAGATTTACTTACCGAATTCGAGGTGAACACATCGGAAAAGGTGGTGAAAAAACGGATTTCGGGCGGATTGCTGGGCCATTGGGCAGTGTGGACGCAAACGGCCGTGAAATTGCTCGAAGAGATCAGGAAACCGGGTTATACAGGAGATCTACAGCAGATGCTGACACTGGCAGCAAAAATAACTGACAGCAATGCTGCTTTTTTTGATGCTGCAAACAGTTTTGCCGGATGTATTGCCGGTCTTCATGAGGTATTGCGGCGGCAGGGATTGCTGGAAGGCATCTGGACTTTGGATGAAAATGAAAAACTCTCACCGGGTCAGCTGGCTGAAATTGATCGTGTATACGGTTCTTATCCCGAACTGAACGACGATACCTTTGTGGCAGAGAATATTGACAGGTGGCTGAAGTAATTCAATCGTCTTTGCCCCGATACGCAAATTTTTCATATTCGGCCTGCAGACGTTCCAGGTCCACCACATGGGCATCACCCGTGTGAATAATCAACCGGTATCGCAATACAACCGGTTTATCAAGGGGCAGACCGATCCTTTGTCTCCCGGGATAAACAATGTTCTGCATGCTTGCCTCGCGCCGTAATATCCAGGGAGCAGGATAGTTGGGTGTATCCGGATGACACAGGATGGCATATCCGCTTGTTGCGCCATCCGGTCCGAATGAACCGGAGAAATCCATCCAGGGTCCTGCATCAATCTGCAGGGTTTGTGGAATTACAGGACCGGCGGCCGAAGTAAACGCCATGTTTTCCGGAAGCCTGCTGTGGACACAAAATCCGCCGTATCCTTTCTCGTCATCCGATCCGCCGATGCTGACGCCCGGAACAAGAGCGCTCAGGCTGATCTCAAAATCTATCAGGCGGATTCCCTGTTGCAGGGGATGGACAAAGACTGAAGTATGCTCCTTTAAAAACGACCTACCCTTCTCATATAAGGGAGATTGCCATTCAACCCCAACATCGAGCCTGGCAAGTTTATTTTCAGTGCATGAATTTATGGCAACTACATCCTGTACCAAATGTTCCATTATCCATCCGTCACTTACGCTCTGACTTCCGATAAAAACCTGGTGCCAGGCCCAAAATATTCCTCGATGGTATGGATGGTCTGCCGGAAATTCTTCCGTTATTGTGTCGCCGTCAATACCCCATACCGGGTGAAGATAATTATTGCAGGTATACCGGCCGTCCGACACTTTCGGTTTCCGCTGGTAAAAGTAAACCGGTCGTCCGTTTTCATACAATCCAATCCCCTCATTGGTTTCCTTAAAGGTAAAGGAGTCCTTTTCCGTGTAAAACCCGGCACAACATACAAGCAATAAACCTGGAACTATTACCCACAGAAATTTCATTGCTACACTATTCTTCTGTTCACCGGATCCCATGCCACCTGCCGTTTTTCCATATATGCCTTATGAGCCATCAGGCATGCCACGCCTTCCTCAAATGCCCTTTCAATGTTGGCGCTTGGTTCCCCGCCATGCCGGATGCAATCAATCCATTCTTTCAGGTGCAGGTGGGTAACATCAACATTTCTTCCGTTAATGTTAGTGGTGGTAAGCCCCCTGGCAGCATAATACTTTGCGGTAGCTGATGTTACCGCATCTATCTTGCCCGATCCCTGTTGAATGGACAACATAGGTGCGGAAGTATCGATTGTCCCATCCCCGATATGTTTTTTATACCTTGTCGAATCGTAGTCGGCTTTAATGCTTAACGATTCCCCTAATTCCATAGATGCATCATGCCCCATGAAAACCCTTCCCCTGTCCCTGCTGGAGGCAAGGTTGGCACTGTAAACCAGGGTAAGATCGTGGTTTGGGTATTCGAATACGCAGTGCAAAACGTCCGGAATTTCACGGTTATCCTTCCAGTAATATATGCCTCCGGAGGCGGTTGCAGTTGCCGGTATGCCGATCCTCAGCAACTGGTTCACCGCATCAAACTCATGGGTAAAAAGCTGGCCGATCATGCCCAGGTCATAGTCGAACCATTTTACCCAACTGTAATACCGGTCGATGCTGAAGGGAACAACCGGCCTGTCACCAAGCCATTGCATCCAGTCAATCGTTTTTTCATCGCCCGGATAGGGATTCCCGTTCTTGTCAACATGCCTGATCCAGGCGCCGTTGGCGCTGTTGCGGTTGGTGGTAGTTTCCACAAGGGTGATCTTTCCCAGGATTTCTTTTTTGATAATTTCTTTGGCCTGCTGAAAAACCACATTCTGGGTGATCTGGTGACCCAGCTGAAAAACCCTGTCACTGTTCTTTACCGTGTTATATACACCGAATAATTCTGCTTCGGTAAGGGCAATACTTTTCTCACAATAAACGTGTTTACCCGCATTAATGGCCTCCATCGTAATCCGTGCATGATGGTGATCGGGTGTGGCAATTACAACCGCATCTATATCCTTGTCGGCCAGCATTTCCTGATACCGGAGATACCGTTTCACCGGTAATGGTTTACTGGTTCCGGCACCAACCCTGACTTCGTTTTGAGCTGTGGCCATCCCCATTTCCGCACGCAGGTCAAAAACTTCACATATGCCGGTGATTGCAACCTTCAGGTCTTCCTGTTCGAGCCATTCCGCCAGGGAGTCATTCTGTTTACGGGCCGCAACATCATCGGGATGCATGTATCCCAAACCGTTCGACAATTGCTGTGCCCTGCTCCCGAAACCAATGATACCAATGCGCAGTATATCTGCATTGGTGGCTGTCATGCTTTTTTCAGCAACAGGTATCTGAAGGTTTTCAAGTCCCAGTACCTTAATTACGCTGCTGTTTTTTTTGCTTGTATAATTCATGTATCTCAGCGCCTCAAAGCCAAAAACACCAAGTACGGGTATTCCTGCCAGCGCTTTCAGTATTGTCCTTCGTGATGTTGGATTGTTCTGCAGGCTGCTATCAGCCCCGGATGCCTGATTCCGATCTTTTTTCATAACCATCGATCTCCCTTAATTAATTTGTTTTTGATCTCATACCATTAAAAAGTGACTCCAATCCGAAAGCCGTATGGGCCGGAAAAACTGCCAGAAAAAACAAGGCAACCGCTTCTATCAGGGTCTTGTTGACAATCAGATAACTACCCTCTGAAGGCATAGTATATTCCATACCAATCAGGGGTGGGTTATTTAAAAAATATAAAAGCAGCAGAAAAGCCCCGGCAAAGGCTGCATATCTGGTCAGCAGTCCAAGCATCAACGCCACACCTATGGCAATTAATCCCCAGGTATTGAGGAAATCCACAGCCTTCAGCAAACCGCTGTTTGAAATGATCCAATTGGAAAAACCTGAGAGCAGCCATTTCGACTCACTTAGAAATCCAAATGAAGACCAGGCGGGATTGAGAAGCTTTGAAATACCTTCAAACAATAAGTGCCATCCGATCATCAACCGCAACACAACAAGTGTGTATATTTGTAAGGTTGAAACAGTATTACTATCTTTCATAATTAACTATTAATCTTTAGTAACCTATCGTAAGGTAATTTCATAATATTTGAAACGATTTATTAAGATAACAAAAATATATATTAATTAACAATCATCAAAGTTTAAGCATTAAAATTGTTAAACAATGGCAAATAATAATACAGATAATATGATGAAACAACCATTACTTTCGGATACAGACTTTATTCGCCTTCTGATTTTTGACTTAACGCTTAATTTGATCCATTTCAACCCACTGTTCAGCGGTGTACAGGTAGATTTCGAGTAACTAAAACTCTAATAGTTAGTCTACTCCGAATAGCAGTTAAGTTATAAACATTTGATTGCTAATAAATTAAGTCCCATGTGGAAAATATACTTATTGTAGTGGACTTAGGCTTACTGCTCAATACCGTAAGATGCCGGTTATAATTAATCGAACCCTTCTGAAAAGAATTCTTTTACGGAAACTCCCAATGCCCGAATAACTTTTAACAAACTGGAGAATTTAAGATCTTCTCCTTTCTCATATCTGCCATATTGTGCACGGGGCAAGTCGTTCACATATGCAAAATTCTCGTAATTACTGTAGCCCTTTTCCTGGCGAAGGATGCGGATACGGTTTGCCAGCTTTTTCAAATCCCCTTCCTTATTTTTTTGCATATTGTCTTCCATAATGCAAAAAAAGGAAGAAAACCACACAATTATTACCCCTTTAATGATACTACTCTAAAGTAGTTTTTGTATATTTCAAAAAATATTGCTTCAACCACAAGTACATACCCAGAAATGACCAAGGAGTCAGAATATTTGTCCGGCGTTAAGAAAAAAATTCTTTTTGCAGATTCCGATATGGCAAGCTATTGCCTGCTTTCTGAATTCCTGACCGGACAAAACATCGAGATCATTCATGCCATTTGCGGTCCTGATGCTATCCGGTTATTCAGCGCAGATCCCGGAATTGACTGTATCATCA
>Ga0209431_10005100_pt1 | contig 10259 bp, 1 predicted proteins | sample RifCSP13_3_FD_184021 | JGI IMG/M metagenome (GOLD analysis project Ga0209431, IMG submission 184021) | Soil microbial communities from Rifle, Colorado - Rifle CSP2_sed 13_3 (SPAdes) (version 2) | ecosystem: Environmental > Terrestrial > Deep subsurface > Rock core/Sediment | place: Rifle... | reverse complement strand
CAAATCTGTAAGTTTATCTAATAAAGACTCAAACTGTGGTAGGTCTAGATGCGTTGATGTAATATCATCTAGGAATGGAATTATAAAATCTATCCAATCTGATAACAGGTGTTCTACAACTACCTTAGCTGGATCAACTGTTTGTGAAGTTCGTAAATTATCAAGGGCTGCTTGAGCTTCTAACTTTAATTCATTCATCTCCTCACTACTAGTTAACTGTTGTTTAGTTTGGCTCAACTGATTATAGGCCTGCAATACAGTTGTTCTACTCCTTGTTTTGCTTCCATTAAAATCTTTGGCTATTTGTGTATTCTTTAATAGGAGAGGGAGCATATCAGACTGCATACGTTCTACGCCTAGAATGTTACTATCCTTTAATAAAAAGAAGCTTGTAACTAAATCAAATGCTGCAGTTGTATTCTCATAATTGGCATTCTGAAGCTTATCAAGTACTTTGGAGAATGTAGAACCAAACATATCCATAAATCGTTTGGTGAGTGTTCTAAACACTACATCTTCATCTCCCTGAGGACCAGTATAAGAATAGGCTGATACGTGAGTAGGAACAAGTACATCAATTGGTACTGTTTCAACACCCCTTGCTAGATCACTACTAGATAGAACTTCATCTGGTTTTGTCCTTTGTTTAACTACTTCTGGTATCTCTTTTCTAAGAGAGAAACCAGTTAAGTCTTCGAGGATATCCCTATCTTGAGTAGCATAGAAAGCAGTATTATTAAGTGTAATATTCCTTTCAAAGATCTTTTCTATTTGATCCCTTATTTCATTATTTGTCGTAAAACTTTGACCGGGTGTTAGTTCTTCAACAGTATTAGAAGTAAGGGGATTATCTATTAGTGACAGACTTATTGCTGTGGTCCCAGGAGATTGTAGTACGGTCTCTGTACTAAAAGCTTGCGTCATTACTTCGTGTACGCCACACATATTTATAATGTCATTACGAACAATAACATTTCTTTGTCCAGAAGGAATTATTCTATACTTGTGCGCCTGCTCTTCTATGATGTTATAGAAGTTAGATATACTCTTAACAGAATTACTTCTCGCTGTTGTCATAGACAATACAATTGTAGTATCCATACCACCAAGATGTTGAAATGTAGGATATGGATGGCCAACCATAGGAATCTTGGCAAGATTATGAGAGAAGGTCATTGAAATACCCTGGAGAATTAACCCAGAAGCTTGTAGGTTTAATGTCCTATTACGTTCTAGAAGCAACAATTCATCAGAATGAAATTCTGGTTGTCCATCTTCTCTTTTGGTAGCAAGCGGTGTTTCCTTGATAGAAATAGATCTGCCATTTCTCAAAAGAGTTACATGCCATTGCTCAGCATTAACAATGACCTGATATTTAGAATTTGTATCTGAAGATAATGTATTGTTCAGGGTATCTACGGCATCTTTATATACAGCCCTACCAGATATTTCATCTGATCTACTTACCATGGATGTTGTATTACCAAATATCTCTGACGCTAGTGCAGATGCTTTTGATTGATCATTCCCCAATAAGATAGCTAATTGATTAATAATTGCTTCTGTTGCATCCCCACCATCTGATGGTGCTGCTCTCTTTTCTAACTCTAATTTCAATTGTTGAAGAGCCACTGCTTCTGTCTGCAGTTCTTGATAATCTTTTATATTGATCTGTGTAAATTGAGTAAATGATAATTCTGTCCTACCATTCAACTTGGTTATTGGTATATAGTTACCCCTTTCCTGTTCAGCAACATAGAGCCTTTTCCATGCTTTAGAAAACTTAGGATCTCTAACTTCTATTGGTACCCAAATATCCTTCTTAAATGTGAAGTCCTTTGAATAGGGAGCATAGTTAAACCATTCCATAAAGAAATCTGCATAGATTACATTACTGTCATCCTCACTCTTTCTAATTTCAAGAGCATGTACAGCAAATACCATTGCTTGATTTTTATCGCCAGATAAAAGAGAATCTCTAATAAATTGATTATCTATCCAAGCAAAGGGCATTACTCTTATTTGAGATACAATATGACGTAATTTATCATAACCGCTGAGACCAGTTGTTGTTTCAACTGTATCTGTAAAAGCTACATTTTTAAGAACTACACCAAACATTCTCTCTAGGTTAGAGAATCCGGATTTTAGTTTAATAGAAGAGCGTGTTCTAAGTGTTTTCCAATAGTGATTAGCAGAAGTTCTATCTGTTAGTATCTGTTCTGGAGAGATACTAAGTAGGATGTCATTAATTTGAAAAGCTCCTGAGTCTGCCATTTTAATAAAGCTTATTAGCCATAACGTGTCGATTTACAGAGTCTCTTTCATCCCTAATATTGACATTGATTCTCTTTTGATTACCTATACCTCTAATCATACGGGCAAGAGCAGAATTATCAATGCGGGCGGCCTGTGCTCTTACATGAATGTTTTTTGTCTCAGACATAGGAGATATCAATGCTTCTCTGGAACTTAATAGATCTGGAGCAGTGGGTTGACCTACTGATCTCCCTACTAAAGATGGATTTACATCTTCTGGTGACATTGTTGATGCTGCACTTTGTATACTTGATGTAATCTTACCTTGTGGTATTAGACCAGTACCTGTCCCAATTGTTTCTTCTGGAGTAGAAAGAATTGCACCAATACCTAAAGCTGCAGCAAAACCAATACCTAATGGTTTAGCATTTCGTAGCACGCCTTCACCAAACGTACCAAGTTTATTAATTGATGCAAGAGCTGCTTTAGAAATACCAGCAAATCCTTTTTCACTACCTTCTATCATCGCCCTATTTAATGCAGCAGCCTCGGGAATCTCACTCATTAACATTCTACTGCCACGAGCAGAAAGAATATTCATCTCTCTCTCAGCACCACTGGCTCTATATTTGTCCATAGAAGACATCATGACACCAAGAGCACGATCAAGGTCAACTCCACGTATATTAGTAGAGAAATCTTTTGTTCCCATAATGCTATTAATAGCATCGGCAGATGCTTGTTCTATAGAGATATCTCCTTTAAGTAGGTTAGATGCAACTTTATTACCACTTAAAATATCGGTCATTACTTCTTTAAGTGAAGTAACATCTCTATTTTGTAGAGATTGGGTAAGCTGAGTCATACCTGCCTCAAGTTCTCCTGCAGCAGCATTTTGTGCAGAAAGATGCTTTGCACTAATTGGTGTTTGTTCAAGCCACTCTAATAACATCATTGCATCTGCAGCACTCTCACCTGTTCCAAATTGTCTAACAGCTCTTTTGGCAGAACTCATTTGAAGAGATAATTGTGGTACCCATTCTGGTATAACAGCTAATTTTCTTGCCCCTGCTATCATTCTCTCCATAGTTGGTAGGTCAGCTATATCAGCTGCTGATTTTGCTTTTAACATTTGATATCGAACTTGATGTTGTGTATATCTTTTAATAAATTCTGAATCCTCTGATCTAAGATTATTACGTAACTGTTTTTCTATATCTGGACTTACTAACATAGCAGAAAATAGATCTGCATCTTTATCTCCTGCCATACCAACTAATGGTCCTAATTTAATTGTAGATCTGTCCATTGTCCCATGAAGAGCAACTTCAGTACTAAACTCGGGTATTTCCATCTGAGGTGCTCTAGTGGAGGTCTTTCTAAACAATGCTGGTTGCATTGAATATTCTCCAATTAATGGATGACGAGCTACAATACCAGCTACATCCTCGCCAGCTACAAAACGTTTTCTCATCTCTTGAAGTGAAGCCTCATCATACATACCTAATCTTTCCATTTCATCAAACATTTCTGCTGCATGAGCTGCTGGCAAACCAACTACAAATGGATTGGCTGCGTTATATTTTGCTGGATCTACTCCTGTAAAAAATCTTCCGCCAGTTACTTGTCCTCTTAGATATGAGCCAAGACCCTTGCCAGCAGGAGCTTGTTGATAATGAAGTTCAGATAAAACACCTTGTAGTTCGGCTTCTACATCTGCAACACCAGCTGCACCAGCACCAGAATAGAGTCTAGATGTTTCTGATACTATACGATGGTAAATAGACCCCAATTCACCAGTAATTTGTCTACCCTCTGCAGTAGTATATGGACGTATACTGCTAAGTATATCTGCACCCGGAGTATAGATATCATGCAGACCACTACCAGGTCTAATCCATCCACCTCCTGTTTCAATAAATCTTTGAAACTCTGAGCGAATATTACCTACCATGAATTCTTTTTTTACATTAAAGAAACGTGCACCAGTACCTGGTTTATATAGACCACCCATAGACTGTATTGTCTTCATTAGCTGTTCACTGGTAGCTAATGCGGCTGGATTTGTTGAAACTAATCTAGCTAGAAGATCTTTTTTAATTGTTCCACCTAAACCTCCAAAAGCAGGCCCACGTAATACTTCAAAAGCACGTGGTTCTAGAGATGCAAGTGCTCCAGCTCCTCTTAATTCTTCTGGTCCACCATATACAGCACCAGCAACACCACCAGCAACACCAGTTGACATTGAGCTCATATACTTTGCTATTATCGCTGGATCATCTGATACTACTTCCCTTAGAAGACTTTCTGCTTTTTGATTTCCCAATACATATGGCACAGCACCAAAAATTGTACCAAACTCAGTAGCACCTATACCTGCTCCAACAGCTGTCTTCATGGCTGATCGTACAAAGGCTTCATTACTAAATCCACCACCAATCATTGCTTCTCTTCCAAGCATTTCTGCATAGTGACGTGGCCTCATTGCGAGATCTGCGGCAAGATCACTAGGAGCACCAGAACCTCTAGCTGTTTCACTCATTGCAGTTAGTATTTGTTTAGAAAACTTTGATGGATCTTTCTTCAGTTCATCCATAGATATAATAGCATCAATATTCTGAGCAAATACACTATTGTTAGTTAATCTTTTAACTTGCCTATCAAACCACATATCTTGTGTAAGACGCATCAGGCCCTTAAAATCACCAAACCACTTCTCATTTGATCTAAGAGCTCTTTGAGATAAAGCAGAAACTGTTACAAAACCGCCCTTCCCTTCTGTAATATTCTCAACAGCCCCGAGTAGCTTCATACCCTCTTCCATCTTTACTACATTACCAGTAGGATCCCAGCCAAGTACTTCTCCTGGTTTATAACTTCCAAGACCAGAAATGAATTCTGATACAGAGCCACCTCTTACTGTCTTAAGATGCATAGAGGTTGCATACTCAAATCCTATTAGACTACTGAGACTACGTCTGCCTAATGCAGTTCCTTCTCCCATATTCAATGAAGAACCAAATCTTGTAGGATCTACATATAGGGATTTTAAATGAGGAGCAGACAATCTCATATTATTATCTATTGCTGCTAATGCCTCATAATCTTTATAGGCAGCATATCTACTTTTATTGATTGCATCTGCTGATTGTTGTGTAAGTTGAAATGGTCTAATTGTAGCTTCTGGTTTTCTACTCCAATCCACTGCTGTTGGGAATAGAGATCTTTCTGCAAGATTCATCCTTTGAACTCTTCCTCTTGCTAGACTCTCTCCACCTGTTCCCGCAAACAATCCATGTTGCCTCATAGCAGCGGTAGTTTCTTGCATAGTGGTTGATCTATAGAATGAAGAAAATCCACGTCCACCAGTTCTTCTTGCTTCATTCTTAACTAGTAGATCCAGTGCCCTACCTCTAATCTCTTGATATTTTTGTAGACCGGGGGGTCTCACTCCACCTGGTATATTAGGAATACTTTCTAGCTGCCCATATACTGTTTGATAGAGTTGACCAATTGCCCTATCAATATCTGATTGATTTCTCAATCTTCCAGATTTAATATCTCGAATAATACTTTGATTCAACTCTTCAAGAAAGTACTCCTCTCTAGTCATTACATTTAGTTTGCCACTCAATGGATCAAGAATCCCAACATCTGGAGATATTCTTCTACTTGATTGGGTCAACCCTTCAACAATAGCCCCTCCACTAGATACTGGTATGTTCAGCTTTAATTGTTTGCCGCTGACACCAAATTCAAATTGATATAGACCTAGCCCTTCATTTGCAAATTCTTGTCTAGAATAATAGTTATAATACCAATCATTACCTGCTAATCCCTTGATTCTATTACCAATAGCTGTTGGAGGAGGGATATTAGCTACGCCAGTTATATTTGGTTGTCCTACTGGGACAAAATTAGGAATCTGTTGCATACCAGAAAGTGCAGCAAAATTATTCCTAAATCTACTAAATACAGAGCGTGTTATATCTGATTCGTTTCTAGCAAGCATTGTCAAGGCATCTGGTATTTGTTCTTCTGGCAATGTAGCTATGGTCCTTGCAGAACTAGGCAATAGCCCGGCGCTATAGGCCCCTGAAGCCGCTAAGGCCTGTGTCCAGGCAGTCCTGGCTGCTTTTGCTCCCTGCCCCTTAAACAGACCCCTTTGCGAGGCGATATTCATAAACTTCATATGAGTGTTGTAGGTAGGACGAGCTACACTCTCTTTAACTTTACCAAGAACCTGTATTGTCTCTCTAACAGCAAGAGGAACGGCTTCTGTAGACATACCTCTGTAGGCTCTAACTCCCGTTACAGCAGCACCAATACCCATAGGAGCTAGCGTAATAGCACTAGCCAGGAGACTCTTATTCCCTAGACCAGGCTCTTTTTTGTTATTATCAGCCATTAACTTTCTGTTTCCTTAAGGATTTCGCTCCAGTCTCTACCTTGTTGAATATCTAGGGTTATAGAACCCTCTCTACTTTTGCCATACTCAGTTGTTCCATATGTTTGGGATTTCATTCTATTGGCAAGCAGTATCTTATCGATTCTACTACGTAACTCATCTTCTGTTAATTTATCTGGGCGTAATATTGGCTCTATTGCTTCTTCATTAATATATGGTTTATTCCCTAATGCTCTTGCTCTATCTGGCCACAGATCATAATCATGCATATCCTCACCAAGATTTTGAACAACTTTTAGTTTGATATCCTCTAGATCAACAGAAGGCGTCCAACCTACCCAATCTGATCCTGGAATCTGATATTTAGGTAGAAGTTTTGTTCTTCTATACCAATCAGCATAGTTTTCACCAGCACTACGAGTAGAGACATATTCTGCCCAAAGTTCCTTATCAAGTGGCATTGCTTCTATTTTTGACTCATCATAGATCTTCTGTACTTCTTCATCAGCCTCAGTTATTTGTTCTTCAGTTAATATACCAGCCTTCTCTGCTTGCTTAATATCATTTATGAATTGTTGTTTCCAGCGCGCTATATAAAGAGCTTTCTCGTTTTCAGGAACTAATTCTAGGACACGAGCTCTTTCTTCTGTACTTTGAGCTTCTGAAAATGCGGTATAATAATCTCTATCGCCAGATGGCATTGATCTAAAGATAGAAGTATAGTTATAGGTAAATGGATTAATGCCAAATAGAGTTTGATCTTTCTTACTTTCAAATTCTTTTACAGCTGCTGTATCATCATTCATCTTGGCTAGATTAGCTAATCTTGTAAACTTCACATACTCTAATGTATCAAAGTATTGTTCTAGATCTCTCTTTCTCTGTACTTCAGATGGTATACCAGTAAATCCAAAATCTCTTGCAAGAAGATTAGCAAATGGTTTAATAAAGTTCTTTACTGGATTCTGCCAGAAAGCACTTTGTGTACCATATACTTGTTCTCTTTCATAGCTCTCAATAGCAGTTCTTGTGTGAACAAGTTTAGCACCTGGCGAAATAGGAGTAAGTTGATCAAATGCTGTTTCAGCGTTATGAGATAATAGTTCCCAATAGCCACCAAACGTCCTCTGAAATACACTACCCTTATCTCCTTCTTGTTGGGTTGCCTTCATTTTATTCAATGTAGCTAGAAGACCTGTTGAGTCTCCAGCACCAGCTTTATAATAGGCAGCTTTATCAGTAATATCTCCCATTGGAGATAGATATTTATATTCTTGAAATACTTTCTTTTGCTTCTTTTCCATAGCTTGTTCTCTTGTCGTCTGATAGATCTGTTCTTCATATTCTGTCCATGTCTCAGTTTTGCTTCTTGCTATAGCTATTGCTCTGGAAATCTCATCAAACTTATTTGTATAGGGAGCTACATCTGCTAGGATTCTATACTGATGTATTAATGGGTAATCTTCTGGCTCTATTCCTTTTAGCTCTGGAAATCTAGCTGCATAACCAGCACCAGGCAATCTAAGCTCACCCTCTTGTATAGAAACAAATGGATCTCCATGAAGGAAGTCTGGACCTCTTTCACCTGGTCCTGGAAGCCATTCGGGCATTGTATTTCTAATTGGGTTATATAATGGAGTCTGGCGCATCCTATGTGGATAGAGGCGTCTCAATGCTTCAGTTGATCCAAGGCCACCACCAATTTCTAGATCCCAATAGGCTCTCTCAGTTCCAAACATTCTTCTTGAAGATTCAAGTTGGGCCATTTGATCAAATAGATCTGATGATCCGGTTAATTTTTCTTTCAATGAAGTAAGAGCAAAACCAGGAAGACCCATCATTTCTGTAAGGTTATATACTTGTCTCCCAATAACAGCCCTAGGATCGTATGGAGATATAGCTTGTCCTGGAGGCAATTCTCCTATCTCAGTAGCTACATGCTGGCCAAATGGAGATGATTCAACTACTTCCTTCTCACCTTGTCTCCATTCTTCCTGATGCATCATAATTGGTGGTTTAATTAGACGACCAAGAGTATTTGCTAGAATAGGTCCAATTAATGGAACGTCTTCAAATGGAAGAGCTGTGATGGGATATGGTCTATCTCTATAGTGTTGTCTTTCAAGATCATAGGTAAATTCTTGTTTATAGAATTTCTCTAGTGGACTCATAGTTCCTTCATCTGATCCCCAAATACCAATATCTCGTGCTCTCATTCCCATTCTGGCATACCAATGAGGGCGATAATACATTGTTTGTCCACCCTCATATGGACTACGCCCGAACTCCCACCATCTACCTTTTCTAATAGGAACATCTTGCTGACCAGAATAGATACGTCTCAATTCATCTGGTCCTTTTGATGGGATCATTGCACCAGGTAGAAATGGAGTAATCAAGGCAAAGCCAGTAGCCGCACCAAGTAGACCAGCTAATTTGACAGGGCCAAGCTTTCCTATTAGTTTAAATGCTAATTCTCCTTCTTCTGTAGGAGTAGCTATTTTCCTCATCATCTTTCCTAGAAAATCTTGTCGAGCATATATACCTGTTGTTTTACTTAATTGTCTTCCAAGAGTGGCTAATGGACCTGATCCAGAAAAGGACTGCATCTCTTCTAACACTAGTTTTCTAGCTGTAGCAGCGTCTACTTTGTTAGCCATCTGTAAACGAGCCATTTTTGAAACTGTTACACCATAAGCAGCAATACTAGCTCCAAAACCTCCTATTAGAGGAAATGCTAATAATTTTTGTAGACTTGTACTTCCAGGTGCCATCTCTTCTTGTTTTTCTCTATATCTATGTAGACCTGTTATTTCTGCAGCTCTTGAAGCAAGAAGATTTGCTTTGACACCAAATGTAGCAAAACCATAACCTAATCCCTTAGAAAATACTGTATTACTCAGAAGACTAGAATTTCTAGTAAAATAATCAGCTGTTTGATAACCCAGAATACCGGCAGTTAAAAGGCCTCCATATTTCCAAGATAGACGCCCCATCATCTGTAGAGCTGTGCCTTCCTTAACCGCAAAGCTAAATGGCTTGCCTGTTAATTTGGAAAATCCTTTTTGTATAGAACCAAGAACTGTTCTAAATGGCTCCATTTCAAACGGAGCTTTTAAGAGCCTATTAAATCTATCTACAAATTCTGTTGCCCACATAGCCCCCTGTCTATAACCATATTGAGCAAGATTTCTTCCACCAATAATTTGGGCTGGAAGTCCTTCAATAGTTGGATTGCGAGCAAGAGATTCAATACCAAATGGTGCATGTCTTGCAAAAAATTGATGTGATGGTATAGGTCTACCACCTCTAGTAAGGGCTTCAAACCCAAGATGTCTTGCTAACCCAGATTGTAATCTAGCAGCAATTGCTTCTGGGGTTCTGAGTGTAGATGCGTATTTAAGTGCAACTTCTTGACCTTGACCCCAAAAAAGTCTATTAGATTTAAGTGTTACACCTTCTTTTATTAATCTTCCAGCTGTACTTCTTGTCCCTTTTTCACCTATTAGGCGTCGGAGGTAATCCGCATATGTAGGATTACCCTTAAGTTGTTCTGGTGATACAAATAAAGAACCACCAGGAATAGATTGAA
>Ga0209431_10005097_pt1 | contig 10262 bp, 15 predicted proteins | sample RifCSP13_3_FD_184021 | JGI IMG/M metagenome (GOLD analysis project Ga0209431, IMG submission 184021) | Soil microbial communities from Rifle, Colorado - Rifle CSP2_sed 13_3 (SPAdes) (version 2) | ecosystem: Environmental > Terrestrial > Deep subsurface > Rock core/Sediment | place: Rifle... | reverse complement strand
GGAAGTTTTATTGTGTATACCAATTTCGGCGAAACCCTTCTAATTATCTCCGAAAAGGAAAAGATTTTCGGGACTTCAGTTTTTTATGGTGCGAGTAGTGAGCAGATAGTTAAAACGTCACAGCGCATGCTGGTTCATTACAAAGATGTTAAAGTGGCAAAGCTGCTGGTTGGCGGAAATGAAATGACAGAGGAGTTATCTAAAAAACTAGGTTCCGCTCTGAAACTCTCGTCAGAATGGTTACAACCTCAACTTGTCAATCTGGAATCAAAGGAAATCCAGCAATTTTTAATTCCTATATCTCAGCAATTTGGGGAAACTGCTGAGCCTATGGACCCGACTTCCGTCAATTTACTTCCAGCGGCATTGGTGGATAGATATAGAGTTGCAAAATTAAAACTTCAAATTTGGAGCCTGACGTTAACTGTTACCTTGTTTGTTTGGATTTCATTTTTAATAACATTGGGCGCGTATCTTTTTATGAGAGAAAGTACTGCCCAACTCAAGTCAAGTATGAAGGTAAGTGTTAACGCTCAGAAACGGCAGGAGTTTGTGAAAGAGGTAGAAGCAACCAATAGGATATCGGGAAAGATTCTTGCTATCAAAAAAAGTCATGTCTTGCCGCAGAAAATACTTAATGGTATTTATAGCGCAAAACCTTCCACTATTTCCTTAGTTTCATATTCGCTCGACTTGGATAAAGGGGAGATTGACCTAACAGGGATATCATCGTCCCGGGAATCTTTACTTGCCTTTAAACAAAATTTAGAGTCGACTGAAAATTTTTCGTCAGTAGCTATACCTATATCGAGTTTCGAGGAGGAAACAAATTTACTATTCCAGATGAGTTTTAAATATAAACCGATTTATACAGTTATACCATCCCAACCTGTAAAGAAAGAAAGGGTAATAAATGATAACTAAGACTACTTTAGACAAGGTAGACAAAAAAGAGACAAACAAGGATACGCAAAATCAGCCGGTGGGAGGTTATCTTACTCAAATGAAGGAGCTTCCGCCGCAGGAGGAGGCTATTGCGACAAAAGTAAAAACCGAGTCAGAAAAACCACCTCTTCAGGAGACAAAAGAGGTCGGTAAGGTGACTAAAGGTGAGCCACAGAAAGAAGATAGAAAGGATATGGCTGAAGATCCATTGGAGCAAGAACTTTTTGGGGAAGAGAAATCTTTTCGGATTCCTTTATCATCAAAAGATGTAATTTTAGGAATAATTAACATTGTTTCCGTGATTTTTTTGATTATTATTCTTTTTCAGTTTCCTAAAAAAGCACAGGAGCTGAAGAGTTTGAGAGTGGAGGAGTATCTGAATGAAGCTACGGAAACCTTTGAATTTGAGGAAATGGAGCTAAATAGACAGAAGTCCGAAAAGCTGCAGACATTTTTTACCGACGAGTCGGGAATAGTTGAGTTTGTGAATGAACTTGAAAAAATCGGGTCTGCCAGCGGGGTTCTTAAAAACGTTACTTTTGCCAACCAAGTGCCTGTAAAGGATAAGGCCGGAAGTTTTGGAATTCCAATCGTAATCGATCTCGAAGGCAGTTGGGAAGGTATCGATCAAGATTTACAAAAAATTGATAAATTAAGTTTCCTCATAAGACCTGTCAAGGTGGATGTAGAACCTTCCGAAGATGAGCCGGGAGTGATACTATTTAAGTACGGAGTTATTTTGTATGTTAACGATACAAAATTCGCACAATAGTGCGACTTTTGTAAGCAGAGCTTGGCACCACTTTGTGTTGTGGCATATGATATCTGTAAACTGGGAGAAAATAAGTAAATAATATTATTTACTTGGCATATTCTTGATATATATATATGAATTTAAGTGAAACATTAGAATCTGTAGATAAATTTTATATCGTCTTTGCAGCAATTCTTATCCTTTTGGCTGTAATGGTTATATTCTCTTTTCGTGGGCTCTTTTCAGCTTATCTGACGGCATATGAAATCGGTCAGAAAGACTTGGGAAATAGCGTAAGAATAGATAAAGGTAACATGGAAGAAGCTGATAAATGGGTGTCAAATAAAGAAACCTTACCATTAGAAATTAGATGATGAAAAATAATAAGATTGTTCTTGCTGTTAAACGGGGTTTTACATTGATCGAGCTTCTGGTTGTTATAGCCATTTTGGGAATTTTGTCGACTGTTGTGGTTGTAGCAGTTAATCCGGCACGACAGCTTGCCAAAGCTCGAGATGTCCAAAGGGAAACCGATCTGATAGGGATTATGTCGGCAATCCTGCAATATTCTTCGGAACATAGCGGATCTTTGCCTGATACAGACGGTGATCCGGATATTAGTAATTTCCCCGGCGCAGCTACCTGTATGGGTTCGGATGCGGGTTGTTTTGACCTCGCGAATTCAGGCGATGTAGGAGATGAAATTGTTCCTGTTTATTTGGTTGAAATACCGGCCGATCCGCAAGCGGATGATCCAGTGGGAAACACAGAGTATACGATATATGTAGATGTAAATGGTCGACTCCATGCCGCAGCCATAGGCGAAATTAACAATCCGATTACGGTAGATAGATAGTTTTAAAAAGTTTGTCTTCAAATTAGCCCTATTATGAAATCATGGTAAAATCGGATTATGGATTTTATTGACAAAAAATTAACACTAAAAGAAATTTTACATCTGCGCAATAAATATGGCGTTTATATGAAGCTTACAATTGACGTTGAAAACAGATGGGTTATTGTCGGAGGAGAATTGCATGCTGACGGCGAAAAGTTGTTGCTTGAGAAAGGAAGTAAACAAAAAGATATTTGGGGCGGGGGGATTAATTTTTTGGATAAGGAAGTAGATACAACAGCAGTTCTCAATATTCGACCACGATTGGATAACGACAATCTAGAAATATTGGATTCAGAAATCCGCAAAAAATTTTATGATATTATAAAAAAGTTTTTTGAAAAATTATGGCACTAGATAAATACGATAATGTTTCTGATGCCGTTGCCGATCTTTATCGTGCGTCCTACTATTTGGCTAAAAAATCAAAAGATGTTGGGATATTGTTTTTATTAAAATCAAAGAAAAGGTTAGGGGAAAAGTTAACTTTGGACATAAATAAAATAGTAAAAGGAAATGTCCTTAACCGTTCTTATGACTATTATTATTGGGCTGAAAAGGTTCTTGATGAGTACAAAAGGTTAAAAATGATTTTGTCTTCGAATTAGCCTTAGAGTAAAATTGGTCACTATTCACCAGAAGAAATGTAATTATGGTAAAGAAATCATTTACTGAACTTACGAAAATAGAGCGGAGCGTTTTAGACAAACTTGATACCCCTACAAAAATTCAAAAGTTTATTGACGAAAAAATTACCTATGATCCGGTGAAAGAAGATAGAAGTGTCAGGGAAGTAATTAGGGATAAAAAAGCCGAGTGTTACAACGGAGCGATTTTCGCGGTAGCGTGTTTATTCCATAACGGCTATAAAGCATCGATCATTGAACTTCTCGCCCGGGATGACGAGGAGCACATTTTATGTGCCTATCAAGTCAATGGAAGATATGGGTCAATTGCCCAAAGTAAATTCTTAGGCCTTAAAGGGCGAAACCCCATTTATAAAACTCTGCATGATTTGGTAGTGAGCTACATGGAATTTTATTTTGCGTTTGACGGTAGGTATACTCTCTTATCACATACCAAACTTCTTCCCCTTTCTAAATATCACAACAAATGGTTTTCCGACAGCGGCGTAGTTAGGAAAATGGCAAAAGATTTGCGTGAGTCAAAACATGTAAACCTAATCGGTCCGGAAGACTCATTTTCTTACGTGTCTTACGAGCGGTTTTGGAAAGAGATTTTGGTTTTGCCGAAGGGAATAACACTTTCCAAAGATTATCTTCCCCGACCGAAGAAATAAAAAGTACAGCAATTAAGTAGTGGGTTTCCGAATTTGTCCGCAAATTATATCTGGAGTAGAATATTGAAAGAATGTCTGTAAGTATCACATATTTTGTTCATGGAACAACAATTGATAATGAAAAAGGGATTTCCTCGGGTTGGTCGGATACTGAACTTTCAGAGTTGGGTAAAAAACAGTCGAGAGATTTAGGAGAAAAAACTAAGGATAAAAAATTTGATGCTGTGTTTTGTTCTGATTTAAAAAGAGCAGTGGATTCTGCAAATATTACTTTCGGCGGAAGTTTTAAAGTTATTCAGGACCAAAGACTTCGCGAGTGTAACTATGGAGATTTGAATGGTAACCCTTCGGAAATTGTTGATCCGCTGCAGGAAAAAAATATTATAAATAAATTTCCCAATGGCGAAAGTTATGAAAACGTAAAGGAAAGAATTCAAGATTTTTTGACTTTCCTGAAAAAGAATTATGACGGGAAATCTGTCGGAATTGTTGCCCATAAAGCACCTCAACTAGCACTGGATGTTTTAGTAAAAGGCAAAACTTGGGAGGAAGCTTTTGCCGAGGACTGGCGGAAGAAAAAAGCCTGGCAACCTGGGTGGGACTATGTTCTCGAATAATTTGCCTTCAAATTTACTCCGGAGTGATTATAGCTTGACAATATCTACATGAAGTATATACTGAGTATATATGAGTACAGCTGTTATAAATATCAAAACTGATGTGAAGATAAAAAGCCAGGCACAGAAAATTGCTTCAGATTTAGGTTTTAGCCTTAGTGCTTTAATCAATGGTTATCTTAACCAGCTAATTAAAACCAAGACGGTTCATTTTTCCGCTACGGAAGAAATTCCCAGCGAATTTATGATACAAGCTCTTAGAGAGTCGGAAGAAGATAGAAAGAAGAAAAGATTTAAGTCTTTTGATTCCGCTGATAAGGCCTTAGGATATTTAGATAAAATAATTAATGAAGGTAAAAAGAATTGATTTTTCGAAGAGGTTTGAAAAAGATTTAAAGAAGGCCCCGGTAAAAATTAGAAAAGCTTTCAGAGGAAGAATCGAAATATATCTTACGGATAAATTTAATCCCATTTTGAATAATCACGCGTTGACTGGCAGGCTTGAGGGTTATAGGAGCATTAATGTAACAGGCGATTGGAGAGCTATTTTTAGAGAGTTAGAGAGCGGAGAAATTGTTTATTTTGACTTTTTGGGTACACACAGCCAACTTTATAGATAGTTCTATTAAAGAATAATTTATCTTCAAACCGAATCGGAAATTAATGATAGAAATCATAGTAGAATAACGTAAAGGCACGAGATTCTGATACACAGTCTTGAGAGTAAAAAACGGTGATTTGTAGATTTAAGATATGGCAAAAGTAGCAGGCAAATATTGGTTTAAGGCCAAGAATTATGGCTGGGGATGGTATCCGGCAACTTGGCAAGGATGGTTAATTTTGGCAGGATTTATTTATCTTAATTATTGGTAATTATCAAGAAATTGATTCTCAGTCCCATTCCATAAGTGACACTTTACTAAACTTCATACCCCGGGTGTTGGTGTTGACTCTTCTTTTAATCGCAGTTTACTTCCTGACCGGCGAGAAACCGGAATGGCGATGGGGTGGGAAGAAAATTAAAATGTAAAACCATAGGATTGTCTTCGAATTAGCTCCGGAGTAGAATTATTTTAAGCTAATTCAAGAAGTCCACCGCTTTAGACGTGGATGAATTGAATCATTGAAAATTCATTCGCCGAAGGCGAATGTAGCTCGAAGGACCACGGCATAAGAGGTGGACTTCTATCTGAGGTTGTTAACCTCGCTGCGGTATAGAACTTACACTATTTTGAAAAAGAGAAAAAAATCAATACCAACTTTAGTGGGAATTCTACTGCTGATGATTGGAATTTTATCGGGTCTCCTTCTTATTTCAAGAAGACAAATTTTTGTGCAAAAGGCAGCGCCAAATACAACACTTAATCTTATTCCCAGCACGAATAATCTTAAAGTGGGTGATAGTTTTAGTGTGTTTGTGAACATAGATACGGGCAGTAATACTTTCATTGGGGCAGAACTTTATTTAGATATCGAGCCGGTGTCACTACTGGAAATTACTGACATAACAAGCGGTGATTTCCTTCCAGTTACCGGCGAAGAAGTTAAATCGATAGACAATTCCGTAGGTAAAATAGAGTATTTGGTTTACCTCATACCCGGGAGTGAGATTACTCCGTTAAAAGGCAAAGGAACTTTGGCGGTGATTTGGGCAAAAGTCTTGAAAGAAGGGTCGGTAACTATCAGTTTTAACCCAAAAAGCCAGACTGCTACAAGTGATGAGGATGCGGGTCAGAATTTGTTGGCAAGTGCAGAATCTCTACAGATTTTGATAAATAGCGATAGAGAGTTAACTGAAACCTCGGCTCCTATTTCTTTAACACCAACCGGGATTTCAGAAAAGAAAATTTCGCCGACACTAACTCCCGGAAAAAGTGAGTTACCAAAGGTTAAAAAGTCGCCTACTACTGTACCGACTGACTTTCCATCGCCGGTCGTTTTTGACGAACCGGGCCGCGAGGATGAAGAAAACAGTAGCTGCGTGGATTTCGGCTATTTGTTTTTAGTGATTAGAAGATTGGGAAGAGATGTGAATCCCGGTACTGATGGAGATTTTACAAACGACGGACAAGTAAGTTTCACTGACTTATTTGCAGTTTTAGGCGAGATTAAACTTAGGTGTAACTAGCCGCTCGGTTTTCTTGTCTTCAAATTATCTCCGGAGTAGAATGTGATTTGATGAAAGTTAAAGTTGCTGTTTTGCAGTACGATGTTCCCGAGGAGTCTGATACTTCTTTTAAAAAATTAAACGAGATGATTTTGCAGGCTGGGTGGGCTGGAGCGAGACTAATAGTTGCTCCTGAAACTGCTGTCGGAGAAGTTGGGGAATTGAAAGAAAAAGACATAGATTATTTTTCAAGACTCGCAGAAATTGCAAAGAAACACAGCGTTTTTCTAGCTACAAGTTTTTACACAAAAAAAGACGGTAAATTTTATAACCAAGGCCATATTATTTCCCCTGAGGGTAAATCTGTTGTATCGCACAGAAAAATGTATCCGGCAAAACCGGAGATAGAAAATATCGGTGTAGTTGCTGGAAGTTCTTTAGAAGTCAAGAAAACAGAAATCGGTAAACTTGGTATGCTTATTTGTAAAGATGGATTTAATAAATATTCCCACTTTTTGTACGACAAATTTAATTCGTTGGGGATAGAAATAATTTGTATTCCGACCTGGTCTATTGGTTGGAAGGAGATGAACACTGAAGAATATGTAAAAGCACTGTATGTGTACGGAGCTTTTACAAGTCGATCATTTATTCTTATGTCGGGTAATTTGAATATGTCTTTTAACTCATACGGGAGGTCCCTAATAGTTAGTCCGATAAAGGGTATTTTGAAAGAGGGAAGTAGTAATCACAAAGAAATTCTTTATGAAGAATTGGATTTAGATGAAGTTGCTAAAGCCCGAAAGTTTGATTCCTGGTGGCAGCCGAAAAAGAAAATTGACATCGAATAATTTGTCTTCAAATTAGCTTCAGAGTAAAATTGTTACAATGAAATATCAAGTCCCGGAGGTGGGTGAGATTGAAATTAAGACAATTATACTCGACCTTAATGGCACACTTTCTGTCAATGGAAAAATTCCTGACGGGGTAAAAGAGAGATTAAAAAAACTAAAGGACTTGGGTATAAAGGTTATTTTACTTACGGGTGATCAACGAGGAACTGCTGCAGATTTATGCAAAGAATATGGAATAGACTTTGTTCGTACAAAGAATGGCAAAGAAAAAGAAGCAGCAATGAAATCTTTTGATTCAGAAACAACCGCCGCAATTGGGAATGCAAGGATCGATATCGGAACTTTTAAACACGCGAAAGTGTCTCTTGCTACATTGCAATCTGAAGGTGTTCACATGGGGATTATTTGTAACGTAGATGTGGTTGTTCCATCCATAAATGACGCGTTGGATTTCTTTATAGACTCCGATATTTTTTGCGTAACTTTGCGAAAATAATTCTCTTCAGATTAGTACTTCTAAAGAGTGTAAAATTTAAAAAATATGAGTGAACAGACATCACCTGTTGATGATTATTTGTTGCCGTTAGTTCAAAGAGTTTTAAGAGTTTTTCCTGCATGGAAAGTATTTGCTTTTCAAGGAGCTCTAACTGCCGTTCTCGTTGGGTGGGGTATTGACTATACTTTGGCAGATGGTTTGGTGTATCTATCCTTTAACTTTTTATTCTTGTGGTTACTTTACAGGAAATTCGGAAGGGTCAGGGATACGAAGATTTTTGTTTACGGATTTGCTGGGATAAGTGTTTTGCTACAGCTTCTGATATTCTTTCCGGGAATTGAGAGTGCAATAGGAGAAGTTTATTTTAGGATTTATTGTTTGATAACAAAAGTGTATTGTTAGTATAATCGAAAAATATAAATTTGTCTTCAAATCAGCTCAAAGTTTTAATATGTTTGGCGCTATCGATACAATTTGGTTTGCAACATTTTAATCTCTCGTATGAGTTTCTTGGAAATTACTTTAGGATAGTTTTTGAGCGGTTTTAGCTCGCTTCCAATCCCTTGTGTTTCAGGGATATCTTTTTTACCACCTTTATTTTGCTTGAGAATACCTTGCCGGCTCTGCCGCGAGGATGAACGAGCATAAGTACTGCTATCTGAAAGATACTTCGCTGCTCTGCCGCGATGCAGTTCATTTTGAAACTTTTGCCATGTGTTGTATCCGTCTTCAGTTAGGTGCATTGACCCTGTACAGCTATCACTTTTGCACAAACAGTTATGACTGCAGGGGTTGCAAGTCATTTTGGGAGGAAGTAAATATGAAATAGTTAATTCAGATCCTTTCCTAATGTTTTTTAATGCAAAAACAATAGTGTGGTTTCTAAATTTAGTTATCCAGCAATTCGGAGAGCAGGAATGATTAAGGAGATAAATGCCGGGCTTTTTTAAATCGGGGTAAATACCGGTCTCGTCGTCGTAATACATTAAGTATAAGTTTTTCTTTTCCTTCTCAAAATCGACATCTTTTAACTGAACCACTTTGCCCACGTAATCACCAATCACTACTCCTTGCCTAATTGGTTTATTGGCAAAAACCCCTCTTCCTTTATTCTTTGTTTTTTTAATTTCCCAATAAACTTCGGGCAATAAAAACATATGCTAATTTACCATACATTTTCAATTATAGTTCTGATTTGTCTTCAAATTAGCTCTGGTGGGAATACTCTATTTCCATTTATATGTAAGGCTTGTATAGTAGTGAGAAGTTTGGATCTTTAACACACTTATTTTAATGGATCAATTTATTCTGCATTACCCTGTGCTATCTGCTCTTATAGCTGGCATATTTGCCTGGGGATTAACGGCGCTTGGTGCGGCAGGCGTATTTATTTTTCGGACAGTTAGCCAAAAGTTATTGGATTCAATGCTTGGGTTTGCTGCGGGCGTTATGATTGCAGCGAGCTTTTGGTCATTGCTTGCTCCGTCAATAGAGCTTAGTGAGCAGATCGGTGTGGTAAAGTGGATTCCGCCAGTCATTGGGTTTTTAGTTGGAGGGTTTTTTTTGTGGCTTGTTGACAAGATTTTACCCCATTTGAATATCGGACAATCAAAATCTCATCCCGAAGGGATACCTACCAATTGGCATACAACTGTTCTGCTTTTTTTAGCCATAACATTTCATAATTTTCCTGAAGGATTAGCAGTCGGTGTTGCTTTTGGAGCAGCTGCGGCTGGTATACCGGGGGCCAGTGCTGCCGCTGCAATGGCCTTAGCGATAGGTATCGGAATACAGAATTTTCCCGAGGGGTTTGCTGTCTCAATGCCATTTAGACGGGTAGGAGTAACGAAGCTTAAAAGTTTCCTCTTTGGACAGGGTTCAGCGCTTATTGAACCGATTGCAGCGGTAGTAGGCGCGGTAGGGGTATTGGCTATGCGTCCGCTTTTACCTTATGCACTGGCATTTGCAGCAGGAGCGATGATTTATGTTTCGGTTGAAGAAATAATTCCTGAGTCGCAGAAAAATGCGACTGATGTTGCAACGATTGGCGCAATGCTGGGATTTGCAATAATGATGGTTCTGGATGTTGCTCTCGGGTAGTCTTAATCTTCAATTGATTCTTCCGAAGTTTTTCCAGATGTCAGCTTCCCGACTGCGGTTCAATCCAAGAATTTCCGTCCGCCTCGAGAAGTTCATCTGCCTCTTTTGGTCCCCAGGAATCCGGTTGATAAAGAGAAACCTTCCTTTTCATTTCCAAAAGTGCATCCACGAATCTCCAGCCCTCTTGCACTTCT
>Ga0209431_10005094_pt1 | contig 10267 bp, 8 predicted proteins | sample RifCSP13_3_FD_184021 | JGI IMG/M metagenome (GOLD analysis project Ga0209431, IMG submission 184021) | Soil microbial communities from Rifle, Colorado - Rifle CSP2_sed 13_3 (SPAdes) (version 2) | ecosystem: Environmental > Terrestrial > Deep subsurface > Rock core/Sediment | place: Rifle... | reverse complement strand
CCATATTTGTACCATTTAGGGCAGAAATATTTAAATCTCCAATATTAACTTCTTTTGCTGCATCAGACTTATTATATATTTTTATAATCTTATCTGAAGAAATCCCAATTACATATTCGTCGGCTTTTTGATTTGGATTTGTTAAGTCTTCAACCTCTAATACTATGTCCGATTCATCTATTTTCATATGGGTGCGCTTAACACCTTCTTCTTCAATAGAATTTTTTGTTTTCCTTATCCCGGCTGTATCTATCAAATTAAACTGAATTCCACCCATAATTAGCGGTTCTTGAATATAATCTCTGGTTGTGCCCGGTATATCGCTGACTATTGCCCTATTATTATTTAGTAAATAGTTGAATATACTTGATTTACCTACGTTTGGCTTGCCAACAATTGCCAGATTGATTCCGTCATTTATAATTTTGCCGCTCTCATAAGTTCCGGTTAATTGTTCAAACTTTGCTGTAAGATTTTGAATCTTGTCTAATAAATTTTCTCTTGATACCAGTTCAATACCTTCTTCTGCAAAATCAAGTTCAAGTTCAAGAAGCGAGCAGTAATTAATCAGGTCGTCTTTCAGCTCTTTTATCCTGCATGAAAATTCTCCGCTTAATTGTTTTATTGCAAGCTTGTTTGCAAAATCAGTTTTTGCCCTTATTAAATCAGCAACCGCTTCAGCCTGAACCAGATCTATTTTTCCATTCAAAAAAGAGCGCTTAGTAAACTCGCCCGGCTCAGCATGCTCGGCACCCAAACTTATCAGTAACCTACTGATAATACGGCAGATATAGCTTCCGCCGTGGGTTGATATTTCTACAACATCTTCTCCCGTATATGAGTTTGGCTCTTTAAAAACGGTTATTAAAGCCTCATCAACTAATCTGTCGCGATCAAAAATAAATCCGTGGTGGGCGGTATGGCTGGGGAAAGAAGAAATGTTTTCTTTTGTGCCGGCTTGTTTAGACCTTGAAAACAATTCCGATACAATAATGAATGCATCTTTTCCGCTAATCCTGGTAACCGTAATTCCGGACTCCCCTACAAGGGTTGCCGGAGCAAATATTGTTCTGTTATCAAAGCTCATATCTATTGAACCCGGAAAATACCCAATTTTGTATTGCGTAACAATGAATTAAAGCTGGTTACAGTAATAAAGAAAATTTTTATTTCTAAATTCATTGAAAGTAGTGGATTCAAATATTAGTTTTACGTTAACCATATAATAGTATTTTATTAACTCTTATTGACAATGGTTTAAATATTTTTTAATATGCAGTGTGGGGGAGGCAGTAAACTTGTTAATAAGTTGTAGATTTATGTTGATAAGTCCTTTCGCGTTTGACGTAACTAACAACATTATAGCATAAAACATCCGCTTTAGTTATTAACATTAATTTGTTAATAACCCTCTATTTTAATTATTAAGTTATTAATTATCAGTATTGTATGGTTTTTATACCATTGTTAATTACTTTTACATTTATGGTTTAAATAATAAGTTAAGAATCGTTATTAAATCTTAACCTGAGGCTGGCAAATCAATCATATTAATTATATAACGTTATCGGGAATTGAATAATTACGGATTAGGCGAACAAAAATTACAGGAAGAAAAAGTTAATTCGGAACATGAGCTTTTAGCATCTGAAACTTGGTCACGTTTCATGGACCTATTCAGGCAGAATATTTCGGAGCTGAAATTAAATACCTGGTTCAGGCCAATTAAGCCAAAATCGGTTTCGGGAAATATTCTTACGCTCTCGGTACCAAGCCAGGATTATTATGAAATGATAATCTCCCGTTTTGGGGATATCGTTAATAAAGCTTCCTCATCCATACTTGGGGATGGGGGAAAGCTTATTTACGAAATTGACAGCACTATTGCTTTCCCCGAAGCAGCCGAACAATTTATTCAGGCGCCAAAGCCGCATGAGCTTATAACTCATACTACAGCCAGCCCTGTATCCCCTTCTTACGCGCCAAAATGTTTTCTTAATCCTGAATATACATTCGATAATTTTGTAAAAGGCAAAAGCAATGAATTTGCTGTTGCTGCAGCTATTTCTATTTCAAACAAGCCCGGCTCGCAGTATAATCCTTTGATGATATACGGCGGTGTTGGACTTGGTAAAACACACCTTATGCAGGCAATTGGAAATAACATACTTCGTAATATTTCGGGCATGAAAGTTATGTACACTTCAGGACCTGATTTTACCACTAATTTTGTACAGAGTATTAAAACTAACAGGATACATGACTTTGAGAAATATTATAAATCACTTGACATACTTGTTGTAGACGATATTCAGTTCCTTGAGGGGAAGGAAAGCACGCAGGATTCTTTTTTCCAGATATTCAACTCATTATACCAGCTTAAAAAACAGATCGTTTTGTCCTGTGATAAACCCCCGCATCAGCTCGAAGGACTTGAAGAGAGGCTTATTACGCGGTTCCAATGGGGTTTAACTGTTGATATACTTCCTCCGGATCTTGAAACAAGAATTGCAATTCTCAACAAAAAATGTGAAAAAGAGGGGATTAATGTAAGCTATGAAATTCTTGAATTTATTGCAATAAATATTAAAGATAATATCCGCTCACTTGAAGGCTGCCTGAAAAGCATTATATTTGATTCCGAGCTTAATAAAAGTCCCATAACGCTTGATATAGCAAAAAGAAATGTGCTAAAATTCGGAGGAATAAAAAACCGGAAGCAAAATATCGATATCGGTACAATAATTACGTATGTAGCCCGTTACTTTAACATTGATGAATCGTTGCTCAGGCTTAAAACAAAGCAGCAGGAAATTGTCCAGGCCCGCCATACCGCAATGTATTTATCAAAAGAGCTTACATCATCATCCTTACAAACTATTGGCGCTCATTTCGGCGGAAGAAACCATGCAACAGTGATACATGCCTGCAGGTGTATAGAAGAATCTATTAACAATGATAATGGTTTTAAAGATAAACTCGAACAAATCAAGGAGTCATTATTAACATATTAATGTTAATAGACAACTATTTCCTGTTATAAACTGTCTGTTATAACAATTAATAATAATTATATCTTTTAATTGTTAATTAATATCAAATAACTTAACATTTTTATTGACAGCCTTCGGGCTGTTTTTCATTATTATCATTAAAATTATCCACAAAACTTATTAATTTATGGTTATTGACATAACTACTGCTACTACAATCTTTTTTATATAAATAGTATAGTAATGTTAGAGAAGCTGACAATAAAAAATTATTTATTATTGAAGAATATAGAGATTGATTTTTCTGGGAGCTTTAATGTTATTACAGGTGAAACAGGAGCAGGGAAATCAATTTTAATAAATGCATTTTCGCTTCTTTTAGGGGAGAGAGCAGATTATTCAATTATTAATAAGAATAAAGAAAAGATGGTTATTGAAGGAATAATTAATCTAACCGAAAATAATAAGAAAGAAATAAACAGATTTTTAAAAAGCAACGAAATTGAAGTTTTTAATGAAAATCAAATTATAATCAGAAGGGAATTATATATAAAAGGATACAGCAGGAATTTTATTAATGATTCTCCCGCAGGTACAAATGAGCTTAAACAAATAGGAGATATAATTGTAGATATTCATTCACAGAACGAGCATCAATCATTATTAAAAAAGGAAGTTCATATACAACTGTTAGACTCTTATATTTCAAAATTAGAAAAATTAAAATTTGATAAGAAAATTGAGGTTTATGAAACACTGTATAATGAATTATTAAACATTAAAAGAAACTATGAAGATTTAAAATTAAAGAAAGATGAACTGGATAATAAAAAAAGTTTTCTTGAATTTCAGCTAAAAGAAATAACAGAAGTTAGCCCATCGGCAGGTGAGGATGAACGGCTTGAAAAAGAACTTAAAACATCAGAAAATGTTGAAGCAATTCAGCAGGGACTGTCATCGGCATATTTTAATTTATATGAGGATACGGGTTCTGTTATAGAACGGCTTAAAACAGTTGAAAAGGAACTTTCAAGAATAAGTGAATATAATAATGAAATTAATAAAATAATGGTAAACTTAACCGGCATATCAGCAGAAATAAGTGAATCAAGCAGGCTGCTGCAAGGGTTAATTGATAATATCAGCCATGACCCGGAGAGAATAGAACAAATAAGAGAACGTCTTTATAAACTGCAGTTTTTGAAGAAAAAATACGGCGGCTCACTTGAAGAAACATTAAAAATACGGGAAAACCTGAGTAAAGACCTTTCGCTTGTTGATAATTTTGACGAAAAAATAAAAGAAATAGAAAACGATATTAATCTTCGTGAAAAAGAATTATTAACAAAAGCAAAGGAAATTTCGAAAATCAGAAAAGAAAACTCAAAGAAACTGGAATCGGAAACAGTTAAAGTTTTAAACGAAGTAGGATTTGAAAATGCCGGTTTTAAAGTAGAAATCAACTCATTCAATAAGGCTCAGGATTTGACAAACCGGGGAATAGATGACGTTGAGTTTTTAATTAAAGTGAATAAAGGAGACGAATTTTCTTCTTTACGTAAAACAGCATCAGGCGGGGAGATATCGCGTATAATGCTTGCAATTAAAACAGTGTTAAGCGATGCAGATAAAACGGGAGTTCTTGTATTTGATGAAATAGATGCAGGCATTAGCGGCCGCATAGCTCAGAAAGTGGGAAGAGTGATGAAAAAACTTTCCTCCGGCCACCAGATAATTGCAATTACGCACCTTGCACAGATTGCAGCGCTTGCCGAGGATCATTTCCTTGTTGAAAAAGAAATAGAAGGTAACACTACTTTAACTAAGATCCGTAAACTTGATAAAAAAGAGAAAGTAATTGAAGTTGCAAAACTATTAAGCGGAGAAAAGGTGACTGACGCAAGCATTAAAAGCGCAAAAGAGCTAATTGAGTCTTAACTTTCTGTCTATTCCTTATAACAAATAATAGTGTCTTATAAATACGCTATAACCATTAAATATGTTCTGCAGGTTTACGAATATTTTTCTTTGGCAAACCCAGGTACCCCGTATATATCAATGCTATACCTATCATTAAATAAATCAGCTGTAAAAAGTGAAAATATTTTATCATTATTATCTGTACAATTATCCAGCCAATAACCACGAGTCCCTGGTTAAATATTAAACGCGTTGAATATGAATGATCGTTAATGACAAAAAAAGCAACGATAATACTTGCAAACCCCAGGAAAAGAAACAGAAGAATGAATCAAATGGCGAGCCTGCCAGTAATGAAACGTTCATTCTCAATGGTTTTCCTGTCGGGTCATACATCAGCATAAAGCCGCTGATTGAGGCTGTTATACCCGTAAAAAAGAGAAGAAAGATTGATATGATGCTTAGTAATTTTACCATGACTACTCCATTGGAAAATATAGATCAATAAATGTGGCGTCATTTGTTTCAACTATTTCTTCGAGCATGTAATTTTCTTTATCTTCATCAGTTTCTTTACCATTCTCCCGTTTTACCTTATGAGATGCAACCCAGTCAAAAAGCATATTCCAACCGGCCCGCATTTTAAGCTGCGGGTCATCAAACGGATTTTTTATCCTTAACTTTGCATATTTAGCTGTATTGACAAATTTTATCTTTACCCCATCATACCCCTGTTCAATGCCATCAGGTACCTTTACCCAGAACTCATAACTTCTAAGCCCGTATTTTTTTTGTTCTTCGCTTACGGGGATATCAAAACCGAATTTTCTAAGTTTGCTGAAGTCAAGGCCGCGGTGAAGCGCCCATCTTTCTAAAAAATTAATTACCTCTGTTTCAGGGCTGCGGCTTGTTGTAAAACAGCTTGCCACCCGCATTTGCGGCAGCTCTTGTATACATATTTCGACGTTTGTTTTATTTTCCATAATTTTCAGTTTATTTTGATTTTCCGGACCTTAAAGAGACAGTGGCTATTCCCGTTGTAATAACAGGGATGATTAAATAAGTTAATCCAATATCGGTAAAGTAATCTGCAAGATCTTTTTTCATTGGTCCGAATGAGAACAAAGGAAGATCAATAATAATATTTACCAGCATCCATGTAATTCCTGCAGAAAGTGCATTTTTAATGTTCAGCTCGGTTTTAGAAAAATACAAAGATGACACAATAACGGTAAAAAGAACAAGAAAAATGCTGATTAGAGTTTCGAAAAAGGGCGGATTAGATGCTTTTAAAGGGAAGATAAAAAACGAAGATATAAAAACAGTGATCCAGAGAACGACTCCGAATAACAAAGATTTTACAAAAGCACCCATTGCCTGCAAAAGGTAAAAATTAACAAATTAAATTTTTAGATGGATAAATTTGGCGTCTGCGGAACGCACCGCAAACAATCAAAAATAATTTAATAAGAAAATCCTGTGTATGAAATGGAAAATAACAGAGGGAAAGTTAACCTTTTCCAATGAGAAAAAGTAACCGGATTAAGAACATTAGAACCCTGTTACATTCTAATAACCGATACATCAAAGAGGGGTGGCCGTTTAAGTGTCTGAAAAACAACACAATATCTTTCTGTTAAACGCAGAAGATTAGAAAGCGTTTCGTTATCTGCATCCGTATCAAGCTCAAAGCGCAATCGGATATTTTGAAAGCCGACAGGAACCTCTTTTGAAACCGCAAGGGTACCCCTGAAATCAAGGTCGCCTTCAGCAAACACCTTCCCTGAGCGAATATTAACCCCAATTGATACAGCAACAGCATTCATTGTTACTCCCGCACATGCACATAATGATTCAAGCAGCATGTCGCCCGAACATGCATTTACATTCATGCCTCCCGTTGCAGGATGCAGCCCTGCTTCAACAAGCGCTTTTCCGGTTTGAACATTGCAAGTTATTCCTTCTCCAAGCGTCCCGCTTGACTTTAGCGTTATAAAAGCTTTCGAAGGCTCTGTTTTATATAGCTCTTTTAAGGGAGCCTGTAACGATTTAATTTCTTCCGGGTTCATTATTTTTCAAGTTTTAGCCTGCAAGATAATAATAAATGTTTATAATGTCATTTTATCAACGTGCATTTAGAATTATTATGCAGAATACAGATTCGTTTTTTAAATTGTTATTAAGTTAATCTATGAAACTCATAAAAATAATCTTTATTGCGTGCTTAACATTAAGCACTCTTCAAAGCCAGCCAACAGCAGAGTTTAATAAGCTTTGGAGCCTGTTTAACCAGAAAGAATATTTTAGGTTGAATTCTGCGTACGGTCAGACGAAAAACCTTTTATCGGACGGAGAAAACCTTTTGATAAGCGGGCTGCTTGACAGGGCATTCAACAGACCAGCCGAATCAAACGAAAAGCTTGAAAGATTATTGACAAATTACTTCACAGCATTAAACGACTCAGCTTTAATGGAAATATACCAGGCGCAAATGCTTAATTATGTCAGTTTGTTTGATTACAAGAATGCGGTATCTGTTACCTCAATGCTTCTTACCGGCTTTAAATCTATGCTCGACTCAACTGATACCGAAGACTTTAAAAACGCAGGCATTATTTGGGAATCGGGAAAAGAAATTAAATCCCAAACGTGCGTCAAATCAGGCGACACCGAGCTTGAAATTAAAAAAGATTTAGCCGGTTTGAATAACATAAAGCTAAAGGTAAATGACGTAGAGTCGGAGTTTATATTTGATACCGGGGCAAACTTTTCCACAATTACTGAATCCCTTGCAAAAAAAATGAAATTAAAACTACTTGAAGGAAAACTAAAAGTTGGCACCGCAACAGATATAAAAGTTGATGCAGGGCTGGCATATGCAGAGAGCATGGAGATTGGAAATTTAAAATATCAATATGTATTATTTCTTGTGCTGCCGGATGAGGCGCTCACTTTTGCAGGCGGGTTTTATAAGATAGACGGAATAATAGGTTTTCCGGTTATAAAAGAAATGCAGGAAATCAACCTGACGCCGACACATTTGTATGTACCCATGATTCCGGCGGAAAAAGAAACAAAAAATTTGTGTTTAAACTCATTCATGCCGGTGATTAACGTAACACAAAATAACGATTCGCTCGTTTTTACATTTGATACCGGGGCAAGAACTACCAGCTTATATCAAAAATATTATGAGAAGTATAAAGGATATATTGACAGCAACTATGAAGCCGAGAACCTTGAAGTGGAAGGAGCCGGAGGAAAACAAATTATTAAGGGATTTATACTTGATAAAGTACTTTTAAACTCAGCCGGAATCAGCAAGAAGCTTACAGGGATGAAACTTTATTCGGAAAAATTTAAGGATAAAGATAAATATTTTTACGGGAACATGGGTCAGGATTTTTTCTCCGGCTCCTATAAGTTGACTATTAACTTTAAATATATGTACGTTGAAATTACTAACTGATTTTCCATAATATGAATTCTGAGACCCGGCAAACCTTGATTTGTCGGGACGAAGAATCTAATTAAAAAGTTAAAAGAACGCAAAAATTGTCAAAGAATAAGCAAAACCTCTATAAAAAATTATTCAGACAATCTTTCAAATTTTACACCTCACTACGAACTGCCTACTATAGACAGGTAAACTGAAAATTCGTTAAGAAAGCACAAGGTCAATTACTAGTAAATAAATACCGGCATAATTGAAGTTATATATTACCGCTTGTTTTATCATTTAATTAAACTACATTTAAACTTATCTTTCCCTATATGGATTTAATTTTATTTAACACGTTAGGCAGAGAAAAACAGACGTTTAAGCCAATTATTCCAGGCAAAATCGGACTATATACATGCGGACCAACAGTTTATGATTATCAGCACATCGGTAACTTCCGGACTTTTTTGTTCGAAGATTTTTTAAAACGGGTTTTGCTGTATAACCAATATGAAGTCACGCACATTACAAACATTACAGATGTGGGACACCTTGTTTCTGATGAGGATGAAGGCGAGGATAAAATGGAAAAAGGCTCAGAGCGTGAGGGTAAAACCGTCTGGGAAATTGCGGAATTATATACTAATGAGTTTTTAAACGATGCAAAGCTTCTTAATATTCTTCCACCGGCACGTTATACAAAAGCAACAGAGTTTATAAAAGAACAGATTGATATGATAAAATGCCTTGAGGATAACGAGTATACCTATATTACAAGTGACGGAGTTTATTTTGACTCAACAAAATTTCCGGATTACGGTAAACTGGCTATGATGGATATAGAAGGTTTAAGGGAAGGCTCACGTATTGAATTCAGCGGTGAAAAGCAGCACAAAACAGATTTTGCTCTGTGGAAGTTTTCACCTAAGGATAAACAACGGCAAATGGAATGGGATTCACCTTGGGGAAAGGGATTCCCCGGCTGGCACATTGAGTGTTCCGCAATGAGCCGTAAGTTCCTTGGGGATACGTTTGATATTCACTGCGGCGGAATTGACCATATACCGGTTCACCACACCAACGAGATTGCACAATCCGAATCATGCACCGGAAAAAAGTTTGTTAACTACTGGCTGCATGGCGCCTTCCTTGAGGAAGAATCCGGCAAGATGAGTAAATCAAAAGGCGAATTTTTACGGCTGAAGCTGTTATTGGATAAAGGATATGACCCGCTTGATTACCGCTATATGTGCCTTGGCACGCATTACCGCAAAAGACTTTTATTCAGCTGGGATATACTCGACCAGTCAAAGAGTGCTTATAACAGGCTTAAAAGCAGGATAGCCGAGCTTGTTGATATTGCAAAATACCGCGATAAGAGTTCCTCCGGGCAGAATTTAAGCACCGGCGGTGATTCGGCATTAAGTGTTTACAGGCAGAAATTTCTTGAGGCAATTAATGATGACCTGAATATGCCCGAAGCTCTTGCGGTGCTGTGGGATATTTTCCGTGAAACAAAGCTGCCTGCACAGACAAAGCTTGAGTTGATTTTTGATTTTGATAAAGTGCTGGGGCTGAGCCTTGCCAAAGCAGGGGAGAAGGAAGAAACAGAAATTCCTGCTGAAGTCATGGAATTAGTCAATAAGCGAGCGGATGCGAAAAATGCGAAAGATTTCAGGGTTGCAGATGAAATTCGAACAAAGATTAAGGAACTTGGATATGAAGTGATTGATAAGAAGGATGGAGTAGAAGTAAAAGCAATTAAGAATTAGGAATTAAGAATGAGGAGTGAAGTAATATCAAAAAACGGGATCAAAATTCGCTTTACTAATGAAAGATGGTTTCATATTACGTTAGGTCACCCGGAGTTAGCAGATTATTATTTTGATATTTTAGATACGGTTGAAAATCC
>Ga0209431_10005092_pt1 | contig 10268 bp, 10 predicted proteins | sample RifCSP13_3_FD_184021 | JGI IMG/M metagenome (GOLD analysis project Ga0209431, IMG submission 184021) | Soil microbial communities from Rifle, Colorado - Rifle CSP2_sed 13_3 (SPAdes) (version 2) | ecosystem: Environmental > Terrestrial > Deep subsurface > Rock core/Sediment | place: Rifle... | reverse complement strand
TTCCTCTTCACTTTGCAGAGGATGATTTTCTCCACCGGCTGCGGGAAATTACCTCCCCTAAGGGTGTGATTGCCATCAACCGGGCCAGCGGATTTGCAAAGCGGGAATTTGATGAACTTTTGGGGAAAGTTTTTGCTAGTGTGGAGGTGGTGAAGATTCCTCTCCCTGGATTTTTGGGAAACATGGGAGGGAATTTTCTTTATCTATGCCGGTAAGCGACAACGTTGCGATTTTTTTAGCTGAATATTTAATCTACTTTACCGTTTTGGTAGTTCCTTATCTTCTTCTTAGAGGGAAAACTCATGATCTTCTTAGGATTGCGGTTTCCGTCATTGTGGCTTTTACCGCTTCCGAGCTAATCAAGTATGCTGCGTCCGTTCCCCGGCCGTTTGTGGTGGGGGATTTTGAGCCTTTAATCTCCTTATCGCCCCGGGAATTCTACGGTTCTTTCCCTTCTGGTCACGCAACCTTTATGGGGGCCTTGGCGACAGCCCTTTTCTTTAAGGATAAGGCGGTGGGAGCCGTGGTTTTTGTCGGGGGACTTTTGGTGGGGTGGGGGAGGGTTTTGGTTGGGATTCACTATCCCTTGGATATTTTCGGAGGATTAATCTTAGGAGCAGCGGTTTCCACCTTCTTTAAGTATGTACACGACAAATCTCCTATCTGGTAAATTGGCAAAGGATTAATTTATGCCTCTTTACCAAGCTCTGATTCTAGGAATTGTGCAGGGGATTACCGAAATCTTTCCGGTTTCCTCCTCAGGCCATCTCATCATTTTTCCTCAGATCCTGGGATGGGAACCCCATTCCCTTTCCTTTGATGCGGCTCTTCACTTAGGAACCGGATTGGCGCTTTTGTTTTTCTTTTTTGGAGCATGGCTAAAGCTTTTAAAGGAAAAGGACTGGAAAATGATTTTATTTATTTTCTTATCATCCGTGCCGGCGGGTTTGGTGGGGCTTTTGGGGGGAGATTGGATCGAGGAGAACTTAAGGGATCCAAGATTAACGGTTTATTCCTTGATTGGGGTGGGATTTTTAATGTTTTTGGTAGAGTGGATTTACCTCAGGCTTAAGAATTTAAAGGAAGAAGCTGGGCTTTGGGATATTTTGGCAATCGGTTTTGCCCAAACTCTGGCGCTTTTTCCTGGTGTTTCCCGCTCCGGGATTACGATTTTAACCGGGATGGGGCGGGGGATGAAAAGAGAGCGCGCCGCCCACTTTTCTTTCTTAATTTCTCTGCCGATTGTCTTTGCAGCGGGATCTTACCAGCTTCTTAAAGTTTTTCAGACGGGGGAACTTGCGTCCCAAGCCCCCGATTTTGCCGTGGGAATCCTAAGTTCTTTCTTGGTGGGGCTTTTGACGGTTAAGTTCTTGTTCTCCATCTTGCGCAAATATTCCCTCGTTCCTTTTGCAATTTATCGGATTTTATTAGGTACTCTTCTGCTTTTATTTCTTTAGCTTCAAAAAAAGAGCTGCGATTCCTTTTGGGGAATACACAGCTCACTTTTTAAGGTAAGAAAGGAGGAAAACCCAATTTTGATATAAGGGGAAATTCCTCAACATATTTTTTAGGCAGTTCTTCTTCGCGTAGTGCAAAGATCGCTTCCGCTTGTTCTAAAGTCTCTACTGCGTTTTGGCAGTATCGATTACGAACCTCTGCAATGGGATCGTGAACATCCGATTCCAAAAGGGCAATTAATGCTGCCAGAAATGTTCCAGTGCGCCCATGCCCACCTTCGCAGTAAACGAGTATTCTAGTTCCCTTATCAAGTTCTGGGATTACATGCTGAATAAGAAATTCTCTAAATCCTTTCGGTGGGCGTTTTAGATCTATCCAGGGGCATCCTAAAACCTGCGTTCTTTGTCCAATTTTAACTGGAACAAATCTGGCCAAAGGAATTAGAAGATCAAATTTTTTAATATCCTTCGAGTTAAGATAAAGAGATCCACCCGCAAATATTTGATATTTTCCAACCTTTACTTTTTCCCCGTAGTGGGGACAAAAATCTTGCTCGTAATAAAGGTTATCTTTCCAATGAGGTTGCTGATTATCTAGCATTTTTAACCCCCTTCAGTTCCATTGCCTTATCCAAAAGTTGCTCAACTTCTGGAGAAAGAGAAACCTCATCTTTCACAGATGTAATTCCTCGAATCAACTGATCAAGGTTTATCGCGTTACGCTTTTGATCAAGCTGTTTCTCCAGGTAGCCGTCATAGGTTTTGCTGTAAAGCATTTGATGTTTATCAAAAGCTAATCCGTTATTATGTCTCAGATTAAAGACCCGGTCGACAAATGTTGTGACTCCCCAGCGCCCTTTAAGGTAAAGTTCCAAAGCGTTGGCAATTTCTGCCCAACTTTTTCCACCCATGGCGGTATCCCATTTAAGCCTCGAAAAAACCTGACGGCACAGCTCCACAAATTTTATTATTCGGGTTGTGCTCGATCCACGGAGTTTGGTGACTACTCTTTCCTGAATAGCTGATCGCGAATCATTCTGGTCAGAAAAACCGATCGCGAGAATGAGCCGGCCTAGCAAGACTGCTCGATTTCCTCTACGTTTATCGGTTCGGTTATATGCGTGCCGCGCTTCTCCTGAGATTGCTACCAAAAGGTAAGTAGCAAAAACCTGGGCGGCATTAGTCTGGATTCGGTGGCTAAGATCCCTCGCTTCGATTTCAAGATCAGTTCCAACTAATTCACAAGCTAGCCGATCTGCGGTGTAGAAATCCGCCAGGATCTGGTTAGCGCTAAAACTACCTTCTAGTAAATTAAAATTTATTGTTGGCAGTTGAGCGTTGCGTTTTTCCCATTCCAGAATAGATTTAACATTGGGATCGATGCCATTTTCGTGAGAAGCGACTTCTCCCAAAATTACAAATCCTGAAGACCCATCTACGGAAATGTGATCGCCTTCTTTCAGCTCAAGACCACGCAGGCCGCGATAAGCGTCCCCAGTTATTAGCAGATCTAAGTCATCAGCACCAACAACGGATGGCTTTCCCAACGATCGGGCAACGACAGCCGCGTGACACGTATGTCCGCCTTTTATTGTGACGATGGCATTAGCAGATAAAATGCCTTCAATATCGTCAGCATTAGTTTCGGGTCGTACCAGGATTACTGGTTTTCCTTTTTGAGAAAGTTCAACTGCTCTCTTAGATGTAAAAACTGCTTTTCCAGACGCAAACCCATCCGCGGCCGAAATTCCTTGAGCGAGTAGGTTAGTCTGGGTTGCTTTTTTCAGCATCTTGGGATCTGCCACAATTTTGGGATGTTTCAGAGAAGTCAAGGTTAAAGGGCCAATTTTTTCTAAGGCCTCTCTTTTGTTTATTGTTCCCTCTTTAACCAAGTCCACCATGATTCGTGCGATTGCAGAGGGAGCACATTTAGCTTCCCTTACCTGTAAAAGCCACAGTTTTCCGCCTTCGATTGTAAACTCAACGTCGACTACATTTTGAAAATGATGCTCCAATCGTTTGACGTATCTTTGCAATTGCTGGTAGATTTTAGGCTCTGTATTTTGCAGAAATTCCAGTGGCTCGGGAGTTTCGGAACCCGAGACCAGTTTTTCTCCCTGCGAACCAGGTAGATACTCGCCCCACAATTCGGGATTCCCGGTTTTTGTGTTGCGGGAAAAAACTACCCCTGTCCCCGATCTTTTCGGGTAATTGCCAAAAACCATCTTTTGGATTATGACAGCGGTACCCTGATTTCTGGAGATAGCATTTGCTTGTCGGTATTGTTGGGCGCGTTTGCTATCCCAGGACGAAGCTACACTTTCTACTGCGAAAAAAATTTGTTCCTCCAGATCTTCGGTCGTTAGTTCTCTTCGAAAGTTGGCAAGAGTACTATTGGCGAATTTATGGTTAGTCAAGCTAGCCAAAGTAGGTAGCACGTCCTTGTTTAAACCGAGGTTTAAGATGGTGTCCATCATTCCCGGCATCGAAACAGGAGCTCCAGATCTCACTGAAACAAAGAGCGGTCTTTTGGGATCGCCTAATTTCGTTTTTGAAATTTTTTCCAATTGGCTGAGTGCCCGGTTTAAATAGCTTTTTATATCGTAAGGATGTCTGGCAGCTTGGATTGAGATAATAAATCCCGGCGGAACCGGTATCCCAAGCTTAGTCATTTGAGCCAAGCCGTAGCCCTTACCGCCAATTTCTCCCGGTTCAAGATCGTGCGCTTCTGAGAAAAAAAGAATCGCATGCTTGTCCTTGAGGGACATTCTTCCTCCTCTTTCTTTGTTTAGTTTTTAAGTTGCGGGCGATTGCCCTCCCTCGGATTATAGGTTCTGGGTGGGAATTTGTCAAAACAAGAGGGAGATTGGGTCAGTAGTATAATTGGTGAGGCATGCAAGAGACAAAATTAAAACAAATTGAGGAAATGAACAGCCCAACCTATGGGCGTCTTCAGATGCCGGAGATTTTAGACAAGATTACCGAGTTTGTTTCTTCTCAGCCGGACCGGCTCTACAAAATCATCATCGGCACCGACAGTCAGAACCACAATGGTCATGGAACGGACTTTGTGACGGCTTTGGTGGTTCACCGCGTGGGGGGCGGGGGAGTTTACTTTTGGAAAAGCTACACCCAAAAGCGTCCTTATCAGCTTAAAGAGCGTATGTATGAGGAGGCCTTGACCTCGATTGAGTTTGCGAATGAGTTTATGCTGGCTTTAAAAGATGCTCCTCGGCTTTTGGAGATTGGGCTGGAGATCCATGTTGATGTGGGGGAGAACGGCCGAACGCGAGATATTATTAATGAGATTGTGGCAATGGTGAGGGGGAACGGCTTTGAAGTAAAAATAAAACCCGACTCCTTTGGTGCTTCCAAAGTGGCCGACCGCCACTCTTAAGAGTTACTTTTTACCTTTTTCCAAATCAAGCGAAAGACAATTGATGCAGTAACGTTTCCCAGTAGGATTTGGTCCATCATCAAAAACGTGGCCGAGGTGGCTGCCGCAGTTGGCACACAAGATTTCAGTCCTAACCATTCCCGCGCTCAAATCTTCTTTGGTTTTAACTGCACCTGGTAGGGCATCATAAAAGCTGGGCCAGCCGGTGCCGGATTCGAATTTGGTATCGGAGGAGAATAGTGGGTTGCCGCAGGCCCGGCAGAGATACTGACCTTTCTCTTTGGAAAAAACAAATTCCCCTGAGAAAGGAGCTTCGGTGGCTCCTTTTCGTAAAACGGCATACTCTTCAGGCGTCAGTTTCTCCTGCCATTCTTTTTCGCTTTTAGGCATTTCATTCCTTTCCATTATTTTTTGAGCTTTTCCGGGAAGAGCTTTTCTACTTTCTCCACCTTAGGAGCAATCACAACTCTGCAATAAGGGGCGTGGGGATTTTTCTCAAAGTATTTCTGGTGGTGTTCTTCGGCGGGATAGAAGTTTTGAAAGGGGGTGATTGTGGTTGCCACGGTCCCTTCTTTTTCCATGTCTTTCTTCGATTTCTCGGCTAATTCTTTTTGGGTTTCATTGTGGTAAAAGATCGCGGCTTGGTATTGGGATCCGATGTCGGCGCCTTGCCCATCTTGCTGGGTGGGATCATGGGTTTTCCAGAAGATATCTAAAAGTTCCTGATAGGAGACGATCTGGGGGTCAAAGGCGAGCTGGATTGCTTCTTTCAGGCCGGTATCTCCAGTAGAAACTTCCTCATAGGTGGGGGATGGCATCTCGCCTCCCGCGTAGCCGGAGGTGACCTTTTCCACTCCCTTAATCATGCGAAAAACCGCCTCTGTGCACCAAAAACATCCTCCGGCAAAGGTTGCCGTTTCTAAGTTAGCCATTCTTTTAATCGTAACAATAATTAAGGGTTAACAGTTAAGGAACTGAGGATGGAATCGAGGGTAGCTAAATCTTCGGTGGTGGCGGTTGTTAAAACGACAAAGTGATAACCGCCATTAGTTTGCGGGGGATTTCCGGTCTCTATAATCGTGAATCGAGGAGTACCAAAGGCGAAGAAATTCTCCAGCGCTCCGCAAGATGCTTCGAAAGTAGTTAGGGCTGGGTTGGTGTCCCAGTAAAGCTTTGTTCCGATTCGCCTTACCTTAATATCAAATAAGTCAATGGAGCTGTAAGTGCTAGTGCTCAAATCAACAATTGTGGGGGCGGGTTCTCCTGCCTCGGCATTGTAGTTGGTTATTGAGTTGAAGTCGGTGGTGGAGTTATCTGCAAATTTGTAGTAATTCTGACAGATATCTACCCCACCAACCCCGTAAACGGCGTGCATGGCAAAAACAACTTCTCCGGTTGGGTTTTTGACTTCCAAGGCCGTTAACCCGGTGTAATTTACGCCACTCGTAAGCATGGTAGTGCCGAGGCCGTTTTTGTATTCCACAATTGTCCAACCTTGGGGTGTTTCCCCTGTCACAAATTCTCCCGTAAAAGTTTTGGTTTGGGGTCCTTCATCAGCTGGAGGATTCTGATTTTCCGTTTCGGCGGTCTTTTGGTTGGGGAGGTAATAGAAGTAGTAGAAGGCATACGCACCCCCAGCAATCGGCAGAGCGATTAGTAAGATGAGGATAACCCACCAAAATAGCTGTTTTTTGGTCATTGGCCCCACTATAACAAAATGGCGGTATACTCTTACTGATGGCAAATTTCTTAAAAAATCTCTTGGATTTCAACCAGCGGGAATTAAACCGCCTGGAGCCCTTGGTTTTAAAGATTAATTCCTTGGAGCCGGAGTTTAAAAAGCTTTCGGAGGTTAAATTAAAAGGAAAAACAGCGGAATTTAAGGAAATTTTAAAGAAAGGCTCCTCCCTTGATGATATTTTGCCACAAGCTTTTGCGGCAGTGCGGGAGGCTTCCCGCCGAACGACCGGTATGCGCCACTTTGATGTCCAGCTTCTGGCCGGGATTGTGCTTCACCAGGGCAAGATTGCCGAGCAGAAAACAGGAGAAGGGAAAACCCTCTCGGCCCCCTTAGCCCTGTACCTCAACGGCTTAACCGGAAAAGGAGTCCACCTTATTACCGTCAACGACTACTTGGCCCGCCGGGATGCCGAGTGGATGGGACCAATCTTCTCAACTTTAGGGATGAGTGTCGGCTGCTTGAACCATGAGAAGGCTTTCCTTTTTGAGCCCAAGGGTAAAAATCCGCTGGATGGAGCGGAGGAGGGCGAAACTCCGGAGGAACTGGAGCTGGGGCAGGGGAAGTATCTGCGGGAGGTTACCCGCCAAGAAGCCTATCAGGCGGATGTTACCTACGGCACCAACAACGAGTTTGGCTTTGATTACCTTCGCGACAACATGGTTTACGAGGGGTCTCAGGTAGTGCAAAGCAATCCTTTGAAAGAGGAAGGGGCACATCATTTTGCGATTGTGGACGAGGTCGACTCCATCCTAATTGATGAGGCCCGCACTCCTTTAATCATTTCCGCTCCTCAAGAGGAAGCTACCAGCAAGTATTACGACTTTGCCAAATTGGTCGGCCAACTCACTCCCCAAATGGACTTTGATATTGAAGAAAAAACCCGGACGGCCTCCTTATCGGAGGTGGGGCTTAGAAAGGTGGAGCGGATGCTCGGGGTCAAGAACCTTTACGAGGAGGATTTTGCCACGGTGCGCCATATTGAGCAGGCCCTCAAGGCCCAGGTTCTTTATCTTCGGGACCGCGACTACATCGTCAAAGATAACCAAGTCATTATCGTTGATGAGTTTACTGGCCGTTTGATGCCCGGCCGCCGCTACAGCGAGGGTCTGCACCAAGCGATTGAAGCCAAGGAGGGGGTACCCATTCAAAGAGAGAGCAAGACCCTGGCAACCATTTCCTTCCAAAACTATTTCCGGATGTATGGAAAATTAGCGGGGATGACGGGGACGGCTTCAACCGAAGCGGAAGAGTTTGGCAAGATTTATAACCTGGAGGTTTTGATCATCCCTACCAATCAGAAGATGGTCCGCCAAGATAACCCCGACTTGGTTTATAAGAGCGTGGCCGGCAAGTTCAAGGCCGTGGCCGATGAGATTTCAGAGCTCCACCAGAAGGGACAGCCGGTTTTGGTAGGAACCACTTCAATTGAGAAAAATGAGCTATTGTCCAAGCTTTTAAAGAGAAAGAACATTCCCCACGAGCTCTTAAACGCCAAACACCACGAGCAGGAAGCCCACATCATCGCTAAAGCTGGAGAGCGGGGAGCGGTAACGGTGGCCACCAATATGGCGGGGCGGGGAGTCGACATTAAGCTGAAGGAGGAGATTAAGAAGCTGGGGGGGCTCCACATCATCGGCACCGAGCGCCACGAATCAAGAAGAATCGATAATCAGCTGCGGGGAAGAGCAGGAAGACAAGGAGATCCAGGATCCAGCCGTTTCTTTGTGTCTCTTCAAGATGATCTGATGCGAATTTTCGGGGGCGCCACGATTGAGGGAGTGATGAACCGCTTTGGGATTGAAGAGGATGTGCCCTTGGAGAGCCGGCTGGTGTCCGGCGCCATCGAAAGCGCCCAAAAGCGGGTCGAGGGCTACAACTTCGACTTAAGAAAGCACTTGGTCGAATACGACGATGTGATGAATAAGCACCGGGAGGTGGCTTATACCTTAAGGAGAAAGGTCTTAGAAGGAGGAGAAGAGATGGTGGATTTTGTCTTAGGGAAGATTGAACCCTACTCCGAAAAAATTCAAAAGATTTGGAATGACTACAGCAAAGAGTTTGGCAAGGATTGGCTCGTGATCGCTCGCCAGCTTACTCTTCAGGTATTTGACCAGCTTTGGATTGAACATATCTCGACCATGGCGGAACTTAGGGAGGGGATTGGGCTTCGGGGTTACGGCGGGAGAGATCCGCTGGTTGAATATAAGAAGGAAGCGCGGGAATTGTTTGACAAGCTGGTGGGGGAGCTTTGGGCGATGGTTGCCGAGAGGTTTGAGAAGGTGGAAATAAAAAGAAAATCGGAAATTAAAACTCCGGCTAGGGAAGTGGCGTTGCGGCACCCCACCGCCAATTACGGCCAGGAAGTGGATAAGGCAAAGTTGGGCGGAAATTTGCCGGCCAGTAAAGAGAAGAAAAAAATTGGTAGGAATGACCCGTGCCCCTGTGGAAGTGGTCTTAAATGGAAGAAATGTGGACTCATCAATGCCCCTCAGCATAAGGGTTAAATGGAATATTCTAAAGAATTCAACGAACTTTTAGAAAGATTAGGAGAAGTTAATTTAATCAATGGCAGTTTTGTGAGGGGAAATGTCAGTTTAGCGAAATGGGAAGAGATGCGCCGCTTTATTGCTCAAGCAATTAATCAAGATGGATCTATTTTGGATATCGGTTGCGCCAATGGTTTTTTGCTGAGGTGTTTGCAGGAATGGTCAAATTACAATCTGATCCCATACGGGATTGATGTGAGCGAGCCTCATATCAAGGAAGCCCACGAAATCTTCCCGGATCAGAAAGATAACTTTGTGGTCTTGCGGGCCGAGGAAATCAAAAATATTTCCAAACTAAATTTGCCAGGCGAATACCCGACCATTTATTGAGGAGTTTGGGATAACTATTTCTTCGACAGCCCGGCTGAGCTCCAAACTTTACGAGATGTTTTTGGTTTAGTGGCCACCGGGGGAAGGCTAATTTTAGGTTTTTACAGCAAGTTTGAAGAAATGATTCAAGCCCAGAAGAAAATCTCCCAAGTCAAAGAAGACGGCTATCTCATTTCAGGCCAAGTTACTAATGAGTCCCGCAGTGAAATCGCTATTTTTATTGACAGATCAGATTAAAAGGAGCGCCCCCGCCACGATTAGACCGGCTCCCGCCACCCGGTGCCAAAGATCTTCCCGTTCCTTGAGGAAAATCATTCCCGAGAATACCGAAAGGGCGGCGGTCGACTGGAAAATAGCATTTACCTTACTAACAGTTCCTCCCAGCTCCAGCGCCCAGATAAAGGTGTAAAGGAGCAAAATCGAAAGCCCCGTAATCAGGATTTTTTGACCAAAATCTTTTCGCCAATCTTTAAAGATCTCCTCTCGCTTGTTTTTCAAAAAAGGCAGTAAGAGCGCGGTGGGAAAGGACATGGCAAAAATAATCATTGGGGTTGTGGTAACCTCCGCGGCTACTTTTAAAAGTATTGTTACCACGGCGGCGGTAAGAGAGAAGAATAAAGCAGTTGTAACGGCTTTATCTCTAATTAATCTCTTAGGAGAAATGATTAGGAAAACGGCCAGGAAGAGAACAGCAATTCCTAGGTACTCCTTGGCAAGGAGCCGTTCGCCGAGAATGGCAAAAGAAATCAGGGGAACCCAGACCATCCGCAAGCGGGAGATAATTGAGGAAGCGGAAA
>Ga0209431_10005090_pt1 | contig 10269 bp, 8 predicted proteins | sample RifCSP13_3_FD_184021 | JGI IMG/M metagenome (GOLD analysis project Ga0209431, IMG submission 184021) | Soil microbial communities from Rifle, Colorado - Rifle CSP2_sed 13_3 (SPAdes) (version 2) | ecosystem: Environmental > Terrestrial > Deep subsurface > Rock core/Sediment | place: Rifle... | reverse complement strand
CCCAAAGCTGCGCTCCATCAGCAGCCAGAAATGGTTTTGCGGGTGGCCGTAGTACTCCCGTTTTTCGAGTGATTTCACGCTGGGAAAGGACCCGAGGATGAGGAGAACGCTGCGGCCGTCGATGACAGGCGGTAGCCCGTACAACTGCTGCGGCGCTTCAACTACCGACGATCTCATGTTCCTCCCCGACCCAGAGCGCGCACCGCCGCAGATCGATGAACTTCCGTTCGTCCGCCAGCAGTTCGCGTCCCGCCTGCTGGCCCTCAGACGTGGCAGTCGCCGCGGCGAGGTCCTCGACGCTGTCCCACCATAGCTCCGCCACGCCGTCGTACGGGTCGCCCGTCTGCCGGCTGGCGCGCATGGCGTCGTTGGCGGGCGAGTCGAGGCGGTGCACCTGGACATAGCGCTTGATGCGCAGCGCCGGCGCTCGTTCACGTACCAGCGGACCGTGATTTTCCAGCCAGTAGTTCTGGAACTCCTCCAGTGACATGTGGGGCAATTTGCGAACGCAGAAGGTGAGCTTGATCATGGGCTACATCCTACAGCGGACGGCGATTAGTGGACAGTGATTGCACAACAGTGGACAATCGGGGCCAAATGACCACCAACGCCGAACTTCTACAGCGGGTCCCCCTCCTGGCCCCACTTACCCACGGTGACCGTGACTCACTGGCCGCGGCAGTGAGCAGGCGCAGGTATCGCCGCGGGGACATCATCTTTCAGAAGGACGAGCCCGGTCACGCCCTCTATATCGTGGAACGGGGCTCCGTGAGGATATACGTCCCCAGCTCGCAGGGGAGCGATCTCATTCTGGCCGTCATGGGCGCGGGGGACTTCTTCGGCGACCTGTCTCTCCTGGATGGCCGTCCACGGTCAGCGAGCGCCGCTGCTACGACCGAGACGGTGTTGCTGGCGCTGGAGCGGGCAGATTTCATCGCCATGATTACGTCGCGACCGCAGGCGGCCATGGCGGTCCTGGAAGCGGTGGCGCGGCGGCTGCGCGAGACGGATGAGATGGCGTCCGACCTGGCGTTTCTGGATGTGGCCGGCCGGCTCGCGAAGAAGCTGCTGGAGCTCGCCGCCGCTCACGGCGTGCAGAGGTCAAGTGCCGGCGTGCTTATCGACCTGCCGGTGACACAAGAGGAGCTGGCGAACATGATCGGGGTTACGCGCGAGAGCGTGAACCGAAATCTCAGCGACTTCAAGAAGGTGGGGTTGATAACGAACCAGGGCCGAAAAATCATCGTGAAGGACGGCGCGCGCCTGCGGCAGCGCGCTCAGTAGTGTCTCGTATACGCCGGCAGGAACCTCCAACTGGGTAGCCGGCGACTGACGGCTAGTCGGGGCGCTCGAGCGGCTGCCAGTGCCGCCGCCCCTCGGTCCGCACGACAAGCCCGAACCCCGGCGGTGGCAGGTGACATTGCGCCGCGGTCATCGCCTCCATCTCCAGACGGCCCAGAAGCTTCTTGCGTGTAGCGACCGCCAGGACGGGGTCCATATCGAAGGCGAAGACCCACTCCGGCTCCGAGACGTGCGCCGGGTGCACAAGCACATCGCCGAGGATCATCGCCTTCTGGCCACGTGAGGAGACGGCGACGACCATGTGGCCGGGTGTGTGCCCCGGCGCCGGCAGGGCGGTGACCTCGTCCGTCAACGGCGTCTCCCCGTCGATCAACTGCAGAACGCCCGCAGCTTCCAGTGGCGTGAGCATTTCATCCACGAAGGAGAACCCGATGGCAGCCTGCACTACGGGTTGCTGGAACGTCTTCCAGTCCGTCTCGCTCATCACGTACCGGGCGTTTGGGAACGTTGGCTTCCCGTCGCTCAGGTTCCAGCCGGAGTGGTCAGGGTGGAGGTGCGTCAGGAAGACCGTGTTGACGTCCGCCGTCTCGACTCCGGCCAGTCTCAGCTGGTGGATCAGGTCCCCCCTGAGCTCCCCGAATAAGGGTGCGGGGGAAGGGCCGATTCCGGTGTCAACGAGGAGCGTCGTGTCGCGCGTGCGCAACAGGTAGCAGGCGATGTGAAGGTGCCAGGTATCGGGATCGACGAACGCCTCGGGATAGTCTCGTCGATAGGGTCGCCACTGCTCGGCAGTGACTGAAGGGAAGAGCACGCTTAATTTCGGCGGAAACGCGCCGCGAGCGTCGGTAACACAAGTGATCTCGACGTCGCCAACGATGATGCGGTCTTCCATCGGTGAGCCTCCTGTCGTAACGAACTATTCGGCGGCGCCCGCCGTCTCTCGGATCGATTCAACGTGTGGCGATGACAAGAACGTTTGCTTCAGTGACGCATCTTCCAACTTCTCGGCTACGCCGTCAATCACCAGCATCGCCTCGTGGAACGACTGCTTCGCCTCAACGTCGCGCCCCTGCGCCCGCCGCAGTTCGCCGAGCGCCACCTGTGTCTTCCATATCTGCGGGGGGTTGCCGATCTCCTGCGCGATGGCGAGCGCCGTTTCGATCTCCGGGCCCGCCTCGTCCAGCATGCCCTGGGCTGTCAGCACTTGCCCCCGCAGCCGGCGGCCCTTAACGACGTTCTTCGGCCGGTTGGTACGCTCGGCCAGCTTAATGCACTCGTCCGCCAGCCCCAGCGCCTGCGCGTGATCGCCACGCGCGAGCCACAACTCCCCGTAGCTGTGGAAGAAGTGCTGTGAGTACAGCCAGAGCGCGAACTGCTCCCTGAGCGTGCCCGGGTTCCGGACCACCTGCTCGACCATGCGATAGTAGGACTCGGCCTCGTCGAACCGGCCGAGCGCCGCCAGGCTGTCCGCCAGATTCAGCCTGGCGTTGCACTCGATCTCCGGATCAGCGGCGTTAATCTGAAGTGCCGTGTCTTCCGAGCGCTTATCCCAGTCGATCGCCGTCTCGTGGTCCTGGAGCTCACCCAGTATCCAGCCGACGGTGTTTTGCGCTCGCGCCCTGATAAGCATTTCGCCGGTGCGCTCGCACGTTGCAAGAGCCTCGTGGAGCCGCTTGAGCGCCTCCTCATACTCCCCCATGCCGGACAGCGCGAGAGCCTCGTTCCATTGCCGCCCAACCTGGTTGAACACAGTCGCGTCCAGCGCCGTGCGCCAGCGTCCTAGATGATCGAGGCTGCGGTCGTACTGACCTTCCCAGTTGTGCATCATCCCCCGAATGAGCGCCCAGAAGCCTTGCGTGAGGGGGTCCCCGAGTTCTGGGACGCTCTCCTCGGCCTCGTTAAGGATGGGATCAGCCTCGTCTAGCCTGCCGTAACAGACCAGGGCGCAGCCCAGCCAGCCGCTGACCTGCGCCCGCAAGTCCTGGTAACCCTCGGCCGCGACCTGGAGGGCCTCACGCAGATGCTGCTCACCCTGCTCCGGGTCACTCCCGTACAGGTTCATCGCGCCCATCCAGCCCAGCGCCATACCCTCCAGCCGCCTATCCCCAATCGCCTCCGCGCAACGCCGCATCTGGGTGTAATCCTCAACCGCCGCATCCGGGTCTCCAATGCCAAAATTCACCAGGCCCCTCTTCTCGGCCAGCGCAGCGGCAGTCCTCAGGGCCTCTGATCCCCCAATCCGCTCTGCGATCTCAATCGCCCGCGCGTAGTAGTCGAGCGCGTCCTGATTGGCGTACGTCGCCGCCGCTTTGTCCCCCGCCTTCTCCGCGTACTCCAGGGTCTTCTCCCAGTCCTGGCCTTCGTAGTTGTGGAAGGCCATCGCTTCGTAGTGCTCTGCCAGGCGGTCGGCGTACAGCTCTTCGATCGCCAACCCGACCAGCCGGTGCAACGCCCGCCGGCGCTCCACGAGGAGCGTCGAGTACGCCACATCGTGCGTCAGCGCGTGCTTGAACATGTAGGAAAGCTCAGGGTGATACGCCTTTTCGTAGATCAGCTCCAGCGACTTCAATCCCGCCAGCAAATCGTGGAGCTCGGCCTTAACGTCTGAAATCCGGTCCAGTATGCGCGCCGTGAACTCGCGGCCGATCACCGAAGCGAGCTGGATCGCGTCTCGGGGCTCTCGCTCCAGCCGGTCGATGCGGCTGAGGATCACTTCCTGGATCGTTTCCGGCACCTTGATCTGCTCCGCTGGCGTAGCCAGCAAGAGGACCCCGCCCTCGCGTCGAAGTGCCCCGGACTCCAGGAGCGATTTCGTGACCTCTTCGATGTAAAACGGGTTGCCTTCACCCTTCCCGGCGATGAGGCTGCGCAAGCCGGCCGGCAGAACACCGCTGTCCAGGACGCGCTCGGCCACGGTCGCGCTCTCTTCGGGGCCCAGCACACTCAGCGCTATGCGGCTGTGGTAAGTCCGCTCGCCGAGTGAATGTACGTAGCCGGAGCGATACGTAATCAGGATGAGCACAGGCGCTGTCGCCGCCAGGTCAACGATTCCCCGCAGCGCTTCTTCTGACTTTTCGTCCACCCAGTGCAGGTCTTCGATGACGAGGAGCACCGGCCGCTGCGAACCTTCCTCGAGGAGCAACGCCCGCAGTCCGTCCATGATCCCCGCCTGCCGCTCCCGAGGGTCCATTGTCGTAATTGCGGGATCCCCAGGGTCAACGCTGAGCAGGTGCTTCAGGTATGGGAGGGTCGCTCGTGACGCTTCACTCCAGGCGGCGGCCCCCTCGTCCAGCCGGCTGATGATGCGGGCCTCGGCATCGCCTTCTTCGACGCCGAAGCTGCGCTTCACGATGTCTATCACCGGCAGGTACGGGGTGTTCTTCCCGTAGCTAATGCAGTTACCCTCCAGCCAACGGACTGGCTCGTCGATCAGCGTTCGGCGGAACTCGAAGAGGAGGCGTGACTTGCCCAGGCCTGCCTCACCGGTGAGGAAGACGACTTGCCCCTGCCCGCGCCTGGCTTGCTCGAAGTAGCCACGCAGGACCGTAAGCTCCTGCGCGCGGCCGACAAAGGGGGTAAGCCCCCGTTCGACTGCCGCCTCCAGTCGCGTCCTGACCGTCGACTCCCGTAGCGCCCTGTACGCTATAACCGGCGCCGATTTGCCTTTGACTGTGAGCGTGCCCAACGGCTCGCACTCGAAGAAGTCGCCGGCGGCACGGTGGGTGTTTTCTGTGAGATAGACGGCGCCCGGCTCGGCGGCGCTCTCCATCCGTTGTGCCAGGTTCACGGTGTCACCGATGGCCGTAAAGTCCATCCCCAGGTCGTCAGATATCTTGCCCACCACCACAGGGCCTGTGTTCAATCCGACTCGGAAGCGGCACTGCACGTTGTGCCGGCGCTGAACCTCCGCGGCATAGTCGTCTAGGGCGCGCTGCATCTCGAGAGCGGCCGCCACTGCCCGCCTTGCTGAGTCCTCGTGGGCGATGGGCGCGCCGAAGATGGCCATGACGCCATCGCCCGTGAACTGCAAGACCGTGCCCTCATAGCGGTGGACGGCCTGCATCATGCAGCCCAGGCAGCCCTGCATGAGCTGGTAGACCTCTTCCTCGTCCAGGCGCTCTGAGAGCGGTGTGAAGCCCATCGCATCGGCGAAGAGGACAGTCACGTTGCGTCGCTCGCCCTCCAGGGAGGAGCGGTCCCGAAGGATCTTCTCGGCCAGGTGCCGCGGCGTGTACGACCGCGGTTCAAGCCCGGCGCCGGTCGGCGAGGTGACGGCTTCGGGAAGCTTCTGGCCGCAGCCCGCGCAATAGATGCTCATCGGCGGGCTGGCGCGTCCGCAATCGGGGCAGGCGGCTTCGAGCTTCGTGCCGCAGCTGGTGCAGAAAGTAGCGTCGCCCGGGTTGCCGGCGCCACACGTGGAACAGCTTCTAGGCACTGGCGGCCTTGGCCTTGGCTCTGCGCTCGCGTGTTTTGGTGGCCGCCCGAGGCGCGTGCGATTCGTACCAGGCTATCGTGCGTCGAACGCGGTCCACGACCTGGGAGGGCGCGTGGGTGTTATACGTGTGGAAACCGCCCGGGTAGCGCACGAACTCCACTTCCTTCCGGCGGGCCTTCAGCGCGTGGAAGATCTCCTCCGACTGCGAGATCGGGCAACGCAGGTCTCCCTCGTGGTGCAGGAGCAGTACCGGCGTCTCCACGTTAGCCATGTAGGTGACCGGCGATCGCAAGGCGTACTCAGAGGCGCTCTTCTGCGGCGTGCCGCCGATCTCGTGCATGTCGAAGAGAGGGATGTCTCCCGTGCCGAACATGCTGACCTGGTTGGAGACTGGCGCACCGACAACGGCAGCCCGGAACCGGTTCGTGTGCCCGACCGCCCAGGACGTCATGAAGCCGCCGTAGGAGTAACCGCCGAGGTACAGGCGCTCGGGGTCGGCGACACCCCGCCGGACGAGCTCGTCCACCGCCCCCAGGATGTCCTCGTAATCCTTGCCGCCCCAGTCTCGTACGCAGGCCTCGTTGAACGCCTCGCCGTAAGTCGTACTTCCGCGAGGGTTCGGGAGGGCTACTATATAGCCCTTCGCGGCAAGACACTGGAACTCGATCCAGGCCCGTGAGCCGGGGTGGTAGCTGTGCGGACCCCCGTGGACGTTGGTAGCAAGCGGGCGCTTCTGGCCAGGCCGGTAATCGGCAGGGTAGAGGACGAACGATTCGATCTCGGTGCCATCGCCGGCAGTGTGAGTCATGCGTTCCAGCCGGCCCATCTCCACCGTCTCCCGGAACTCATCGTTTGCGTGGCTCAGGTTCACCTCTCGCGTCCCGCTGCTCAGGGTGGTCACGTATATGTCCGGCGGCTCCGTCAGCCAAACCGCCCCAAAGGCGACACGTTTGCCGTCCGGGCTCAGAGAAAGACCCTCGATCTGCCGCTCGCCGTCCAGGACCTTGCTCACGGATCCATTCGCGATGCCCGCGCGATAGGCCGCTAGCGTTCCACGGTCGCCGGCGACGAACACGAGTCCGCTGCTGTCCGGCAGCCAGGCGAATGTGCGGCCGGCCATGAAAGCGGGCCAGCCCGGGACCGGGCGGTCCAGAGACTCGCTCACCGAGCGAGTTGAGCTGCCGCCGCGGGCGGCTATGACGAGCAGGTGCATGTTCTTGGCGAGACCGCTGTCGCCCTTCTCGTGGCCGACGAACGCTATGTGTCGACCGTCTGGAGAGAACGTCGGATGAGCCGAAGAGCCGCGGCTGTGGGTAAGCTTGCGCGCCGGTCCTCCTCCGCTGGGGACAACCCAGACATCCGTCCGCCACTGGCGGCCGTGCCGCCCACGCTCGCGGTCGGAGACGAACACGATCGACTTCCCATCCGGTGACCACGCGGGCTGGTCGTCGTACCAGTCTCCTGTCGTGATTTGCCTGGAGTCTCCTGACTCCACGTCGACGGTGAAGATGTGGGTGCGCCGGTCATCGAAAAAACCGACGCCATCGAGCTTATAGCGAAGGTTGCGAATGACGCGCGGCTCCGCCTTCTCGTGGGCGTCGCGGTCCTTTGAGTCCTTGTAATGGCCAACCCGGGTTACATAGGCGATCGTTGTCCCGTCGGGTGACCAGGCCGGCTGGCCGGCCCCGTGTTCCGCCGTGGTGACCTGGCGCGGCTCACCGCCGGCAAGCGGCGCCACGAATATCTGGTTCTTCTCGCCGCGGTCCGTGACGAATGCCAGGTAACGGCCGTCCGGTGACCAGCGAGGGCCGTGGTCTTTGTTACCCTGGGAGAAGCGCCGGGCCGGTGATCTGCCGTCAGCGGCGCCGACGTACACCGACATCCTCGTCTCGTTGGCTTCATGGTCAGACCAGGAAAGGACGTAGGCTACCTGTCGGCCGTCCGGCGACATCTGTGGGTCGCTGACGCCCTTCAGCAAGTACTGGTCGTCGGGTTGCACGGGGCGCTTCTTTGGCATTGCGCAACTCCTCTTGTAGGCTGATGAGGGCTAACCTTATGGGCGCAGTATGCCGCATCCGAAGCGCTGGTACCACGCTCCGGGCCGCGGTTTCAGTCTATCTCGAAGGCTGCGCCCTCGGTGCCGGCGATCAACTCCAGATCGCAGTCACAATCGATCTGGGCCTGGTTCACCAGCGCGTCGAGAGTTGCGTCGTCGTGCGACGGGTCGTGGTGGAAAGTCACCAGCTTGCGCGCCCGGGTCATCAGTGCGAAGGATACCGCCTGGGCAATCGTGCTGTGGCCCCAGCCGATATGTGTTTCATACTCTTCCTCGCTGTACTGCGCGTCATGAATGAGCATCTCTGCTCCTCGCGCCAGGTTGTACCCCGAAGTCCACTCGCAGCGCAAGGGAAACGATCCGGCGCCTAGCACAGGTTCGTGGTCAGGCAGGTAGGCTACGATCGCCGGCCCTTCCTCGATCCGGAACCCCATTGTTGGGCCCGGGTGGGTGACCAGGTCAGCGGTCACCTTGAACTCGTTGACGGAAAAAGTGTCGCGAGGAGCGTCGTGGATTTTGAGGTCGCAGGGGAGGTCACGGATCAGAACCGGAAATAGCGGCGGCGACATATAGCGGGCGATGCGCGAACGCAGACCCTGTGTGGCCGAAGGGGGTCCCCAGATATGGACTTCGACGCCGGCCTGATACAAGGGTGCGAAGAATCCCAGCCCCTGTATGTGGTCCATGTGCAGATGAGTGAGCAGCATATCGACTCTTCTGAGGTCCCGGCGAAGAGCGGTGCCGAGGCGCCTGATTCCCGTACCGGCATCGAGGACCAGCACCGAACCGTCGTTGCCTTCCACCTCGACGCAGGCGGTGTTACCGCCGTAACGCACGGTCTGCGGGCCGGCGTCTGCGAGCGATCCGCGTGTACCCCACAGGGTCACCTTCATATCGATTCGACTTCCCAGAAAATGGCCAGCGCGCCGAGGTGCTGCTCGTCGTGACCCTCTATCGGTATGGCCGTGACATCGACCGTGTGCAAACTGCCGTCCAGCGCGCGATAGCGTAGACGATCATGCGCGGGGCGGTGCTCTTGCATAGCGATGGCGAGGACGAATTCCTCAGGCCGCATCGGAACGCCGTGTTCATTGGTCATCTCGAACATACTGGTGTATTCCTGGAACGGCGCCTCGCCGAATTCGTCGAACGTCCTCCCGATGAGTGCTTCTGCCGGTTCGTTGTAGTAGACCACGTTCCCGTCCGCGCCGAGCAGAAATATAGGCATCGTCAGATAGCTCGCCCACTGGCGGATGAGTATTAGCTCGACTGGCTGTTGCCCCACAGATGGACTCCGGGTAAGCGCCGCTGCCTCTCCTGATTGCCGCACATTATGCCACAGTTAACTGCTGACTTGCTGTGATGTGGAGCACAGGTAACCCGCATTCCTCCAAAACGGAACGCACGACCGAGCCATTGTTATGTCACTAGATACGGCGAGCGCCTGGCGAGAGGGAAGCGCGAAACTGGGCTCAGGAAAGGAGGCGACCCCAATGTTCGCTCCCATCGCCGATCTGTTCGCCCACACGATCGAGGAGCTCCGCCGCGAGGACGGGCAGGCGCTGGCTGAGTACGGCCTGTTGCTGGCTTTCATCGCGGTGGTCTGTCTCGCCGCCGTGGCCGCACTGGGCCTGGCCATCGCCGGGCAACTGGGCGCCATCACCGGCTCTCTGTAAGTCAGCGGCCGCTAGAAGAACCTATTCGATGCGCGAGGTGGCGCTGTGCCATCTCTGCCAGCGTGCTCGGATCCCCGGGGGATATCTCCCTGCCGGCGCTGACAAACACATAGGTGACACGGTGGACCGGTCTCCCGGTAGCGGTGCGCAGGCCCCAGACATAGAGGCCTGCCTGGAGGAGATAATCCTGGAGGCGGGACTCTATCTCGCCCGCGCCAATTTGGTCTGTCTTCCAGTCCACGATCTCCAGGCCGCTGTCAGTCTCGATCACCATGTCTGCGAAGCCTTCGAGAGTAAGATCACCAGATTGCACGGCGAAGGGCACCTCCCGGAGCGCCCGATCCGCGGACCTCGCCCTCGCCGCCGCTTCCGACGACAGGGCTTGCCTGACAAGCCGGGCGACATCTCCGGCGCGATTCGGTATCGCCTCAGCAACAGATTGGCCGCGAGAAAATGCCTGGATGAGTCCGCTGTCGGCGTTCAGGGGAAGGCTCTGGATGGCGGCGTGGACGGCGCGGCCCAGCCGCGTCCCGCCGCGTCCACGCGCCCACGGCTCCCCGGCGTCCCCTTCGTCACGCTTCTCGGATCCAGTATCCTTCGTTTCCCTCACTTCCGCGGTGGCGCTGGTGAATACCCGGCCTCGTGCTCCCGCAATCAAGGTAAGACGAGCCGTCTCGAACGCGCCCTGCGACGGTTCGACCGGTTCGTCGACGACGAGCTCCTCAAGACCAGTGCGGCGCGTAGACCCGAACGGCTTAGGGGCCAGTCTGTTGACACCTTCAACACCCCCTGCGCTTTCG
>Ga0209431_10005087_pt1 | contig 10270 bp, 9 predicted proteins | sample RifCSP13_3_FD_184021 | JGI IMG/M metagenome (GOLD analysis project Ga0209431, IMG submission 184021) | Soil microbial communities from Rifle, Colorado - Rifle CSP2_sed 13_3 (SPAdes) (version 2) | ecosystem: Environmental > Terrestrial > Deep subsurface > Rock core/Sediment | place: Rifle... | reverse complement strand
GGGGTCCCCCGCCCCAACCGCCGAGTCCGCGCCTATCGGCGCGCCCTCAAATGATCTGCGAGGCCGTGCAGCGCAATCTCGGGGGGCCGTCGCGCCGATGGGTCTCTTCCGTACCGAGGGGTCGGCACGGCCGGCGTGGGAGGTCGGGATGGCAGGGGACCGACCCTGCCCCATCGGAGGCGTCTCGCCTGCTGCCACGTGGCCAATTCCCCCCTGCCGCTACCTTGATGGGGTGGCCGACGCGTCCCCCGAGACCCCAACCCCGGGGCGTGGCCGTGCCCTGGGCGCGGCTGCGCTGTCCCTCGTCGTCCCCGGGGTCGGGCAGTGGGTCGTCGGGCGGCGGCGTCGTGCGGTGCCCTACCTCGCCGTCAGCGGTGTCCTGGTGGTCGTTGCTCTCGTCGTGGCGGCGAGGGGAGAGGTGTTCATCCTTCGTCTGCTGGTACAGCCCCGCTGGCTGACCACCTTCATCGTCGCCAACGCCGCGATCGGCGTGTTCCGCCTCGTCGCCTCGATCGACGCATATCGGGTTGCGGCTGCGGGGACGCGGTTCGGTTCATGGACGCTCCACGGTCTGGTGGCGCCTGTTCTCGTCCTCGTGCTGGTGGCCCCACACGTGCTGCTGGGGACACGCTCTTCTCGCCTGCTCGATCTGCTCGACCGGGTGTTCGTCGAGGACACGCGGGTGGCCACCGAACAGTTGCGTGCTCGCTTCTCTGCCGAGGCAGCACGCAGCGGCGGCTACGTGCCACCGATTGCCACGACGACGACGGCGGCGGGTGAGGGGCTCCATCCCCAGTACCCGGATGGGATGCCTCGGCCGGTGCGCACCTATTACGGAGAGGTGGTCGACGCCCAGGTCGAGCCGATCGACATCGACCGGATCACCGTGCTCCTCGTCGGTGGCGACGCCGGGCCGGGCCGTACCGGACTGCGCACCGACGTCATGGTGCTCGCCAGCCTCGACCCGGTCACGCACCAGGCCGTCCTCACCAGCATCTCCCGTGAGCTCACCGGGTTCCTGCTCCCGCGCGAACTCCGCAAGCCGCTGGAGTGGCGACAGGACGCCATCTGGTCGCTCGCCAGCCAGGCCGAAGCCAACGGGACTTCGCTGGCGACCGATCCTCTCCCCGAAGAGCGGGACCCGGCAGTGTGGCTCGACCGCATCAATGCCATCTATCCCTTCTCGCACACGCTTACGTCGCTGTACCCGAACGGCGTGGATCCGGGGATGGAGGCTTTGCGCCAGACGCTCCAGCAGACCCTGGGACTGCGCATCGACTTCTACGTGCTGGTCGACTTCGCCGGATTCGTCGACGTCGTGGATGCCATCGGGGGTGTGGACATCACGTCTCCCACCTCGATGCATGTGCAGTTCTCGCCGGCAAAGGCGGGTGAGGACGACACCATCATCAACATCCGGGCCGGTCGCAATCACCTGGACGGGCGCACTGCTCTCGCCTATGTGCGCAACCGGAGCGACTCGAACGACGTGGTCCGCACGCGTCGGCAGCGCTGTCTCTTGCGCGAGGTGGCCGCGCAGATGGATCCACTCACGGTGTTGCTCAACTTCGGCGCCATCGCCACCGCAGTCGAGAACCACACGACGACGAACCTCCCGCTCCGACTGCTTCCCGACCTCATCACCGCGGTGGCCCAACTCGAGCCCACGGAGATCGCCACCTGGGCGATCCAGCAGGGCTCGACCATGGCTCCCAAAGCCGACTACCACGGCCTCCCCATCCTCGACGTCACCGAGACGAGGCGGCGGCTCGCCGACGTCCTGCGGGGAGTGGACGAGGGGGCACCGGTCGTCGGTGCCGAGGAGTGTGGTTGAGAATCGGGCCGTAGGGGCGCGCTCGCAGACGACCGAGGAGCCGTCCCTGGCCGAACCGGGAGCGTGCAGCCGACTCAGACGGTGGAGCGCTCGATCCTGATCGGATCGAGATAGGCGCCGGTGAGCGACGAGACGTGCCCGTCCTCCCACTGGACCTCGACCGTCGGGCCGCGAACCGCCAGGACCTTCCCCGAACGGGGAATCTGGCCGACGCGCTTGCTGAGCTCACGGACGCGCATGCCCTTGCGGAGTCTCACGGCATCACCGTAGGACTGATCGATCCCGGTCGGGGAGGGGACAATGGCCCCGCTTCGCTGGGGATTCAGCAGCCGCCGGGGGTCGGGTTGGGTGCTTGGTGCCGGGCGTGGTCGCGGTGGCGGTCTGGGGGCGGTGCGAGGCACCGGGTTGTTGCCCTCACCGCTCGGCCTTCGGCCTCGCGCCTCCCCCGTCGGAACGGGGGAGGCTGTTCAACGGGCAACGCCCGCTCACACCGCTCGGTATGGCACGTAGGTGGGCTTCCACATCGCTCGGTCGATGGCGCTTTCGAGGTCGTCCATCGGCTCGGCCACTCCTTCGGCGATCCCCACCGTGGCGACCTCGATCGCCACGCGCCGCGAGACGGCGCGCACGTCGGTGATCGGGGGATAGAGCGAACCCACCTTGAGGTGGTCGTCGCTGACCGCTTCGGCCAAGGCTCGCGCCGCGGCGAGGAACATGCCGACCGTCACCATCCGTGCCCGGGTGACCATCGTTCCCAGTCCGATGCCGGGGAACACGAACATGTTGTTCGCCTGTCCGATCCGGTGACGCGATCCGTCGAAGTTGACGTCGTCGAACGGGCTTCCTGTCGCCACCAGTGCCCGGCCCTCCGACCACAGAATGATGTCGGATGGGAGCGCCTCGGTGAACAACGTGGGATTGGACATCGGCATGATGATCGGCCGGTCGTGGGCGGCGGCCATCGCCGCGACCATCGATCGGGTGAACGACCCCGGCTTGCCGGTGACACCGATGAGGATCGAAGGCAGATGATGGGCGACACAGGCATCGAGGTCGATCGTGTGCCCGTGCTGGCCCCATCCAGCGACCCGTGCCGGGTCGGTGGCGAACTCCCGCTTGCGGTCGACCAGGTCGGTGCGATCCGAGGTCACCAGCCCGTGGCTGTCGGTCATCATGATTCGCTGCCCGGCCTCGTCGGCGGTGAGTCCGTCCTCGACCATGGCGGCCTTGATCTGCCGTGCGATTCCGATCCCGGCCGATCCGGATCCGGCGATGACGACCTTGTGGTCCGACATCCTCTCGCCGAGCAGTCGCATCGCCGCGTACAGGCCGCCGACCACCATCGCCGCGGTCCCCTGGATGTCGTCGTTGAACGACGGCAGAACCTCGCGATAGGTCTCGAGATGGCGGAAGGACGTGCTGTTGGCGAAGTCCTCCCACTGGAGGATCGCGCCGGGATAGAGGGTCTTGACGGCGGTGACGAGTTCGGCGACCAGCTCCCAGTAGGTGTCGCCGCGCACTCGATGCGACGGATACCCCAGGTACAGGGGATCGTTGAGGAGTTCCAGATTGTCGGTGCCGACGTCGAGTGAGATGGGGAGGCACACCGCCGGGTGGATTCCTGCGGCGGCCGTATACAGGGCGAGCTTGCCGATCGGGATGCCCATCCCACCGGCTCCCTGGTCGCCGATGCCGAGGATGCGCTCATTGTCGGTCACGACGATCACCTTGGCGTCGGTGACGTCGCTGTTACGGAGGCGCGCCGCCACCGAGCCGACGTCGTCGGGCGTGATATAGACACCGCGGCCACGGCGGAAGATGTGGCTCCAGGTGCGGCACGCCTCGGCGACCGTCGGCGTGTAGATCAGCGGCACGGTCTCCTCGAGGTTCTCGGTGACGAGGCGATAGAACAGCGACTCGTTGCGGTCGTGGAGGCTTGCCAGGTAGATGTGCTTCTGGAGGTTGGTGTCCTTGGCCCGCATCTGGTCGAGACAACGGGCCACCTGCTGCTCGTGGGTCGAGATGTGGCTGGGGAGCAGGCCAGCCAGGCCGAGGGTGAGCCGCTCGTCGAGAGGAAAGGCAGTGCCCTTGTTGAGCACCGGATCCTCCAATACCTGCCGGCCCCGCTCGGTGACCGGGAGGTACTCCTGGCCGGTCTCAGGATCAAAAGTGGTTTGGTACCGCATGGCACCTTCACCCTACGCCCCATCCACGGGGGCGGCCCGGGCCTTTTGCCCACTCTCTGCGGCGTTCGGAGTGGGTCAGCCGAAGGCGACGACCGCCGCCAGTGCCAACACGATGAGGTTGCCGGCCACGGTGGCTCCGATGCGGAACCGGCCCGGCAGGGCGTGGTGTGCGACGCCTCCGATGCCGGCGAGCAGGGTCTGCCAGGAGAGTGAGGCGGCGAAGGCGGCGACAGCGAACACGGTGCCCTCGGCCGGGCTGAGCCCGGTGGCGATGCCCGAGCCGACCACGAAGACGGTGAAGTACACGATGGTGAGCGGGTTGATGATCGTGAGACCGACGAACTTCCGGTAGGTACGCGCCACACCGGCCGTGACGCCAGACGGTCCCACCGGTAGGCGGCGAGGGCCCTGGCGCGCCGCGCCGATGAGTCCGACGATGGCGATGGTCGCCAGCACCAATGCACTCGCGTACCGAAACGGCATCTGCACCGATGACACCGCCGATGCCACCGCGGCGCCTCCGGCGGCAGCGGTGGCCGCATAGAGCAGGTCTGCGGTGGCCGCCCCTGCCCCGGCAGCGGCTGCGGTGCGGAAACCGTTCCGGATCCCGGTATCGACGATGAGAACGGCGATCGCACCCACGGGGATGGCGATCCCGTACCCGGCGAGCAGCCCGTTGACGAACGCGTGAACCACCTGATCACCCCTGAAGGAACACCACGCCCCCGGTTTCTGGCTCGGGGGCGTGGTCGAGTTGGAGGGTGCCGTGGGCAGCCCCTCACTCCGCTGGGGGCGAATGTATCAGCCCGGCGAGGGTGGCGCGTCGTCGATTCGGCCGAGAGCGGAGGCGAGATCGGCGTGGAGCGCGGCAATCCGCTCGGGAGCCCACCGAGAGGGGTCCTCGCGCAGAAACGAGGTGCGGTCCGCTCGATTGTCGAATCGTGCTACCGGTAACCCGAACCCCCCATGAGGGGAGTCCACCGCGACGGTGCCCGGCACGGGCGAAGTGCGTTCCAGCCAATCCATGTCATCCATGCCGTAGTCGTCACGCATCACCGATTCGGGCACACCGTGATGGAGGATCGAGGCGTCTCCCTCTGACCCGACGACAGCCCGTTCCCGGTTGCGGCGCCGGCTTTCGTCCGGCGTCACCCAGACGTACAGGATCGCCGCCCGTTCCAGGATCGACGGCGACAGCGCCGCCAGGGATGATCGGTACCCGAGCGGGTCGGGGAGTGGGGGAGATGCCCCTTCGGGCCCTCCCCTGGCGAACTCGATGATGACGGTGCTCGATGCCAGATCGGCGCCCTGTCCGCGGGGGAGACCTGCGGCGAGATCGGTGGCATCGTCGGCGATCGCCGCTGCCACCTCAGAGAACGCGCTTGGTAGGGCGGGAGCATGGATGCCCGCCCGATGGCGGGCGGCGTCGATCCGGTCGATGAGCGCCACCGGATCGGGATCTGCAGGTCCGGGCTCGGACAAAGCCCCGAAGTCGTCGTCGACGAGGTGGATGAGGGTCAGCCAATCGCGGGGGTCCCGAAACGACGACTCCTCCGACGTGAAGAAGACGGGTTCGATCCCGAGGTGACGCTGCTCCTCGGAGATCCGGCGCATGACGTGGACGTACGGGTAGTCGTCCAACTGGATCGTCGTTCCCAACGGGAGCGGGGCGAGACCGGGATCGACGTGTTCGAGATAGCGCCTGATCTCGGACTTGCCAGCGGCGGGGAGAGCGAGCAGGAGGAGAACGGGGATCGGGAACATCGGCACCATGCTCGCAGGCGCGTCAGCCTCCTCGTCTCGCGGAGACTTCTTCCCTGCCACGTGCCCATTGCTACGTGCCACTGGCGACTTCTTGCCACCTGTTAGCCGCTCGCTTCCCGTAGATTGGCCCCCCGCACACGGAGTACTCATGCCGACACGACGCACCAAGCCATCACCTGCTCGTTCGACCGCGGACCGGTCGCGGGCTCGTCGCCCCTGGGTCACCTGGGTGGCCGGAGGCCTTGGCGTGGTGGCGCTCGGTCTGTTCGTGTGGTTCATTGCAGGCGATGTTGCTTCCAACCCTCAGGACGACGTCACCGCGCCCGATGGCGTGCAGACCTTCGACGTGGCCAGCGCCAGCCACACCACCGACACTGTCCAGTACCCGCAGGATCCTCCCGTCGGCGGCCCTCACGACCCCACGCCGATTGCGTGCGGTGTCTACGACGCTCCGATACGCAACGAGAACGCCACCCACGCTCTCGAGCACGGTGCGGTGTGGATCACCTACCGGCCGGACCTCAGCGCATCCGACGTCTCCGATCTCAACGGCTTCGGCCGCCAATCCGAGATCATCGTCAGCCCGTATCCGAACCTCGACTCGGCCGTGGTGATCAGCTCGTGGGGGACCCAGCTGCGACTCGCCGCCGTGGACGACGCGGTGATCGATCAGTTCATTCGGGCATTCAAGAACCAGACCGCTCCCGAGGCCGCCGCCACGTGTTGACGTGGTGAGGCGCCGGCTCGCACTCCACCTGTCGGTCTTGATGCTGGGGACGGCCGTCGTGCGGGTGGCGGTGGTACCGGCCGAGGTGTGCCCGCCGGTGACGGCGGCCGAGGTGCGTCGGTCGATTGATGCGGCCGCAGGGTGGCTGGAGCGCGGCGTCCAGCCGGACGGAACGTATCTGTACGGGTATCACCGCGATACCGGCGTCGTGCAGGCCGGGTACAACGAGGTGCGGCACGCCGGGATCGTGATGGTGCTGTATCAGGCGTACGCCGCCACCGGGTCGGCCGAGGCTCTCGTTGCTGCCGATGCCGGACTCGATCGGGCGCTCGGGCAGTTGTTCGACCACGGCGACTGGGTGGCGTGGGCCCCACCCGGCGAGATGACCTCGGGAGGCAACGGCCTGATCGTCGCCGGCCTGGTCTTCCGACGCCAGGCCACGGGGGACCATCGTTACGACGATCTCATGCGGGGCATCGGGCGGTTCCTCATCGCAATGCAGTTCTCTGACGGGAGTGTCAGCTCTGATTGGCGGGATGGACCGACTCCCGATCACTCCCTGTACTCCACCGGCGAGACGGCGTGGGGCCTGGCTTTGATGGGCCAGGAGTTTCCCGGTGAGGGATGGGGGGAGGCCGCGGTGCGGACCATCGACTACATGGTCACGGATCGCGATCGCGCCGAGGGCCGGTTTTCGCGGCTCCCCGACCATTGGGCGGCTCATGCTCTGGCGGACCTGCGGCCCGACCTGCTCACCGATGCCAGGATCGACTATGCCCGGCGTCTTGCCGGGTACTTCTCCATCCGGCTCCGCTTCGAGTCGCAACGCCTGGGGACGGGGATCAACCTCTGGGTGCGTTGGTACCCGGGAACACCTGCCGGATTCGGCACCGCCGGTGAGGGGATGGGCGCCTTGCGCCATCTCGCCGTCGACGACCAGCGCCTGGCCGATCTGGTCGGGGGGATGGACGACCGGGTGGTCTGCACCGCCGCACTCATGGTCGACCGTCAGATCACGCCTGCTGAGGCCGCGAGCGGGCCCCACCCTATGCTCGAAGAAGGAGCCTGGTTCTACCGGGGGTACAGCCAGATGGACGACCAACAACATACGATCACGTCGCTGCTCGAGGCGTTGCCCGTCCTCGAAGCGAGGGAGGCTGGCCGATGAGCGGAACGATGCTCCTGGTGGCGTTCATCGCCGCGATCAACCCGTTCCGGTCGCGGGGCTCCCTTCCTGAGACGCCCACCGGCAACGCCAGGGTCGCGCCCGTGGTGATCGGCGGCACTCTCGTTGTTGGCTCAGTCGCCGCCCTGGCGTGGTGGTCGGGTCCGGTCCTCCGAGCGTTGCAGATCACGCCGGAGACGTTCAAGATCGCCGTCGGGTTCGTGGCCGTGCTCGCCGCCGGGTACGCCTTCGTCGTCGCTGTGCCCACCGCCGAGCCGGAGCTGCCCGGGTGGCGCGCCGGCATCTGGCCGGTCTGGTACCCGCGGCTTCTTGGTCCGGAGGTGATCGCCATGGCCCTCACCGCCGGCGCCAGCAACGGGGTGGCGGCGTCGACGGGTGCGGCCGCCGTGGCCGTCGCCGGCCTGGTGGCGCTCGTGCCGGTGCGCGGACCGGTGCCTCGCAGGCTGGTCGTGTGGCTGGGCCGCATCCTGTCGGCGGCTCTCGTCGTGGTCGGCATCTGGCTGACCATCGACGGCATCCGGGACGTGTGACCGGATCACCCGTTGCAAACCCGCGCTTCCCCAGTTCTCCGACACACCCCGGGCGCGGGCTACGCTCGCCGCCGATGCGTCGATTCCAGATGATCTCGACGGGGATGTTGGTGCGACGGTGAAGCGGCTGGTCTTCCTAGGCGTGCCCTTCGACGGCGCGGCCACGCTGGGCTGGCCGGGCGCTCGCTATGCCCCCGAAGAGGTACGGCGCAACCTGGCATGGATGCGGATGCGGGTCGAAGACGGGAAGATCTACTGGATCGATCGGGACGAAGTCGTCGCCTTTGATCCGGACTCACTCGAAGACGCCGGTGACGTCGCCGTCACGCCGCACGACCTGATGGCGACACTCGCCGCCACCCGGGCACGGGTCGCGGAGTTGGCGGGAGCCGGCCGGGTGCCGATCGTCGTCGGCGGCGACGACTCGATCCTGTTCCCGGCCGTGGCCGGAGTCCACGACGCGGTTGCGGGAAGCGTGGGAGTCGTCCATTTCGATGCCCACCTCGACCTCACCGACGGCAACCAGGCACAGGGAACCCACAGCCAGTCGAGCGGGATGCGGCGTGCGCTCGAATTGGAGCGTGTCGACCCGCGGCGGTGCGTGCAGATCGGCACGCGCAACTTCAACTTCCCGTCGTCCAAGGCCTTCATCGACTCGGTCGGACTCACGGAGATTCCCGCAGCGCGAGTGCTTCGAGATGGGGTTCCGGCGGCGTTGGAGACGGTGATGGCGGTGACGGGTGGCGCCGACCACCTGTTCGTGTCGGTCGACATCGACGTTCTCGACCCGGCACACGCACCCGGCGTCGGATGGCAGGAGCCGGGCGGACTCACGACTCGCCAACTCCTCGACTTCTTGGTGGCACTGGCGCCTCGCGCCTCAGGCCTGGCTCTCAACGAGGTCAACCCGATGACCGACCACCGGTCGCAGACGTCGATCCTGGCGGCGAATCTCATCTTCCAGTTCGCGGTTGCCGCCGGCCGCGGGGACTGACCGTTCTATGGCGCTTTCGGCTTGCAGCCCGGGTCGAGGTCGCCGTCCACACCGATGCCGTCGGGGTTGTACTCCTTGAGTTCCCAATACCCCTCGTAGTGCCACGTCGACGTCTCGGTCGTCATCGTCCCGTCGGGGGTGGTGATGTATCGGTAGACGTCCACCGACCAGCCTGGAGTGCCCGCCTGGGTGACGGTGGCCGTGGCCGCCGTGCAGTTGAGCTTGGCGATCTTGGGATTGGCCTTGGTCTGTTTGACCGCCGAGGTGTAGTTGTACCGGTTGGACAGGCCCGCCTCGACCTTGAGTCCGCCGTTGTCGCCGTAGATCTTCACGGTCACCGACGTGTCCGTCCATGTGGTGCGGACGACGATGGCGTGTGCGGTGTTGTTCTTGAAGATCAGCTCGGGGTCGCGCCACCCGAGGGTCGCCTCGCGCCCTTCCGGGTAGCGGCTGAACCAAATGGTGTGGGGCATGTGATAGACGTCCTCGAGCCCGGCGAAGAACGAGGCGTTGTAGATGGTGGTGGTGAACTGGCTGGTGCCGCCCCCGATGCAGATCTCGCCCACCTCGACGATCTCACCGCCGATGAGGGCTCCGGCGCAGACGTAGCCCTTGTCGGTGGTCCGTTTGCCGACCACGTCGTTGAGGGAGAAGTTCTCCCCCGGCATGATCATCGTGCCGTCGACGGCATCGGCGATCTTGTGGATGTTCGTCACCCGCCCCGCGCAGCATGCGTGATAGGTGGTGAACTCACCGAGGAGGCCGTGGACTCCCAGCGCCGCTGCATCCGCGGTCGACAACGGCGCTTCGCGACCGTCGTGATAGGGGAGGTCGCCTGACCGGTTCGGTGTGGATGTTGCCGCCCATACCGCATCGGCGAGTCCGGCGGGGTCGGGCTCGCGGACGGGGATGCTGGGCACGATGGTGACGACGTCGGTCTCGATGTCGATGTCGATCGCGGCGTCGGTCGGCTCCGTCTCGAGGGAAGGCCCGAACGCGGCGACGTAGTCGCCGATCACCTGAGGGTCGAGCGACGTCTGGAAGGTGGG
>Ga0209431_10005086_pt1 | contig 10271 bp, 7 predicted proteins | sample RifCSP13_3_FD_184021 | JGI IMG/M metagenome (GOLD analysis project Ga0209431, IMG submission 184021) | Soil microbial communities from Rifle, Colorado - Rifle CSP2_sed 13_3 (SPAdes) (version 2) | ecosystem: Environmental > Terrestrial > Deep subsurface > Rock core/Sediment | place: Rifle... | reverse complement strand
CCGCACGATCTGGACCAATTTCTGAGGGTGGATATCTTTTACGCAATAGGCCGCCGCACCGGCTGCCATGGAATGTACCACTTGGGAATAATCATCGTACCCGGTCAGTAATACCACGCGGGTCCGGACCTTTGCTTCGCGCAGGTAGCGGGTCAACTGCTGCCCATTCAGCTCAGGCAGGTTGACATCAATGACCGCGATTTGGGGCTGCAATTCTTTGATCATCGCTAAGGCTTCGTTGCCACTGGCTGCTTGTCCAAGGACTTTCAAATCCTTCTCCAATGAAAATGCATCCACTACTCCTTGTCGGAATAATGGATGGTCATCCACAACGACAACCGTGATTTTTGCCATCAAGGCCTCTGGCTACGCGCAGTATAGCATAGGGATAAATTAGGTATATTGAAACGGCGGTCTTACTTGCAACCTGGCCCCGTACCGCTTTTAGCGTTCGGCAGCAGCCCACATATAAAGGAAAGCTAAGCTTTCCGCAGTTGCGAGGTGGTGCGATGCACCGACGAAGCAATCCCCAACGCTTACTGACTCCTCACCTTTGTGCCGTAGCCCACATATTTAATCCCAACTCGAAATATCCAAAATGTACCCGCGTCATCTCGAATCCTGCTCTGCCGAAATACCAGCCCAACAAAGGCAAGGTGTAAGCGAACACATGCTCATTGATCTCTTCCGCGCTCACCAGGTTCAATCGTGCCATCACGTGTAGCAAACCATCAGACCAGGAGGAGGGCGTAGTTATAATCACTTTTCCTCCCGGTTTCAACACGCGGTAAGTTTCTTTTAATAGAAACTCTAACCCATCCGGATCCAGATGCTCCGCCACCGCCAGCATGGTTATCGCATCCATATACGCATCCTTAAATGGCAACCTGGGCTGATCGTTCAAATTCAGTGTATGCCAATGGATCTCACTACTTTCAACTGCGGGCGGCAATTGATCAATGGCGTATTTCTCTTTGAAGGAAGTATGCGAAAGGAAGTAGGGAAAAGAACCGCATCCGATATCCAGGATGCGACCGGATCGTAGTTCCGTTGGAATCAGGTGGTTCGCCATCGCTGCCCGTTTTCGCGCCAAATAGGGTTCTAGCAACCCTTCCCCTCGCGTTACCTGCTTATCTGTTGTCATTGCGATTTACTATAAAGGACTGAGTGCTCATCCTCATAGAGTAGCTGCCAACCCTCGGTCGGCAAGATTTTGGCCAGAGCCCAGCTGGGTTCGATTAGTATCAATCCAATGTTCCATTTTTCCAGGGTTTCCTGCCACCCATCAGCTGCGCTCACTGTGTTCAGCCACTCGCTAAGCAGATCATCGCTGTAGAGATCCGTTCGTCCATCTACGAAAACTGGGTGATCGCGCAGATTCCAGATTAGATACCCACCCCAATTGTAGGAATTAAACAACCGCCCAGTGGGTTGGTGTTCTCTGATATATTCGACCGCGGCGACAGGGGCTTCGAGCGCAATGTCAGCTTCGTTCACAGCTTCGGGATAAATCATCCAGGCACGGACCAATGCGATCGCTCCCAATATCAATACGATCAACACATTCAACACAGATTGCAACCGCGAAGTCCTTTCAGACGTTGCTCGGTCTTCCCATTTCAATTTCTTGCGCATCTCCTCTATCACTGGAACTGCATAACGCGTAAGCACAATAGGCGCAACCAGCGCAAACAATGGCATATTGCGGCCGGCGAGTAAGGTCAGGTAAATCGACACCCCTGTTAATAGGAAATCACTGAGAACGATTCGCTTACTAGCAAGTCCTAGGGTAGCCAAGGTCAGCAGCAACATCCAAATGAAGGGCTGGGATGTAATTTGATGGAAATTCGGTGATTGCCACTCCTGGATGTAATCCCTCAATACTCCGATGGAAACAGTTTCAAACGGGTACTGAAAGATCGCCGGACCGGCTGGATTCAAGCATGCAGCAACCAGCATGACCACGATGGCCAGTAACAGCATACCAAGTCGTCCTCGGATTGCTTTGCGGACCTTGGCGCTTTTCAACGGCCAATTCGCGGATAGCCAACGGACCAATTCATCAACAAAATAGATTCCGATCAGGATAAATCCCATCGCAAACCCGGGGTGGCTGTTCACCCAAAGCGCCATTAGAACCGGCAGCCATATCAAACGATTCTTCCGTTCCCATCGAAAATCCTCGAGGACCCAAAGAAATATTGCGCTGAGCACAAAGGTGGCCATATAGGGACGAGCCGCCCAATAAACCCCGGAGACCGCGGTAGCCAATACCAGGACAAAGGCTCGCAAAAATCCACCGCCGGACATCGCCAAATAAACGAACGCGAAAGCCAGCGTAATCATTGCCGCCATCCAGATGTTTAAGCCACCTGCGCCGAACCACTCATAGATGAAATACAACTTAAGTTCTATCAGCCAGGCTGTGCTGGGATAGCGCCAGGATTGACCTTCCCGTGTGAATGAAAAAGAATCAGTGGTGGGGATTGCGTGCTGCTGCGCAATGAGCTCCCCGGTACGCACCTGCCACCAGGTGTCTGTATCAACGGAGAAGCGAAGCCCCATGACAAGTATAGCCATAAAGGTCAACGCAACAATTAGAGTGCGAAATGACATATAAGGTTAATGCTAGCATAGGTATTGATCATCGGGGCACTAGCTGGAGCATATCCCGAACATGCCATAGACGGCGACGAGCGAGTAGAGTTATGGAGTCAAACAAAAAAGACGCCTTTCGGCGTCTTTCGTAATCGTCCTAGGCTTCTCCCAGGTACTCTTTCAATTTCTTCGCTACAACTGGGTGCCGTAAACGGCTCAATGCTTGCGCTTCGATCTGGCGCACACGTTCGCGCGTCACACCCATCTTGGAGCCTACCTCTTCGAGTGTGTAGGCTTGACCGTCCAGCAATCCATAACGCAGTTGCAGGATGCGTACTTCGCGTGGTGGCAATCCATCCAACACTTCGCCAAGATGCTCTCGCAATAAGTTATACGTCGCTGAGTCGTCCGGCGCTGGAGCTTCGTAATCCTGGATGAAATCACCTAGCACTGAATCTTCCTCATCGTCGGTCGGCGTTTCCAAAGAAAGCGGGCGCCGCGCCACCTGGATCATGTTCTCGACCTTCTTGGGATGTACATCCAGCGCAACAGCTAGTTCGTCTACTGAAGGATCGCGTCCAAGTCTTTGCGTGAGTTGGTGCTGGATGCGTAGCAATTTGTTGATTTGGTCACCCATGTGCACTGGCACCCGGATCGTGCGACCTTGATCAGCAATGGCGCGTGTAACCGCTTGGCGGATCCACCAGGTGGCATAGGTGCTGAATTTATGGCCGCGGCGGTAATCGAACTTCTTAGCCGCCCGGATCAGGCCAATATTTCCTTCTTGGATCAGGTCCTGGAAAGGTACCCCACGGCCCATATACTTCTTCGCCACACTGATAACCAGGCGAGAATTCGCGGTTATCAAATGCTCGCGAGCCGCCCAACCATCCTCAATGTTGCGGCGGTGCTTGGGGCGCTGCTGCTCCTCAAAACGACCTGAAGCTAAAACTTGCCGTGCTACCCGGCCGCGTTCAATACGTTTTGCCAGCTGCACTTCTTCGGAAGCTGTGAGCAGCGGCACACGGCCGACCTCTTTGAGGTAGAGGCCGATCATGTCATCGGTATCGATATTAGCCAAGTAGTTATCGTCTGCTTCCTGTTGCCGCTTGGTCTCTTTTTCTTCTTCTTCGAACTCGTCTTCGCCCAGGTCAGCGTCATCAGGTTGGACAACTTCGGCTTCGTCTACGTAGGGAATGCCGGCGCTTAGCAGCGCAGCAAATGTCTCTTCCAGTTTGTCGACATCTCGCTCTGCATCCGGGAAGAAATTCAGGATATCGTCAATAGTGACGTAACCCTGCTTACGCCCTAATTCGATGAGCCTTGCGACCGCTGGATGGTCGCGGTCGTGCTCCTCGCTATCATGACTTGCAATATCGTCCAGAAGTTTTTCGTTCAGCACAAAAGCTCTCTTTTTGATCGGTTTGGTTATCACTGTGCCTAAGGCGCAAAAAGCCCAGCAACCACTTGCTCGTTGCTGGCCTTTAGCCGTTCGTGTTGTTCAATATACAGCAAATCAATTTGCAGAGTCAATAAGGAAGTTGTTGACATGATTAAAGTCCGCTTTGCAGGCTTTGTGCCAGAGAGAATACCCTCTTTCATTCCCAGTTGGGATTAGAAATGCCGTTTGTCAAATGGCTGGACACAAGTCACAACCTCTCCTTTTTTTTCCAAAAATCGTGCATTAATGGCGGCGTGCAAACCCAAACAGCTCAAATCTATAGGTCATACGCTCAGGTGTCTGCTTGTCAAGTTGGTACGAGCCCCTTCCTAGCTACTACTACTAATAACTTGATAAAGATGTTTCACTTGTAAACCCTCCAAAACAATAGAGAGCATCTTGTCAAGTTGTATCGACCCACCCCCACCCAGAAAAATCACACCAACTGGGGAGCTATGCCAATTTACCCGATTAGTAGGGTAAATCGCATGAGATGCTCGTCTAGACCGCTATTGCTTGACACAGTCCCTGGCCCCAATTACAATGCCTTAGTGTATTTAATGAAGCGCCGGCCCAATCCGCCGGCGCTTTTTAGGAAAAAATCCTTCATTCGACCATAGGAGCTTTTTCATGCAGGAATTAGGACTTTCACCAATTGAGATTATCGCCATTTGGAGCGTTTTTGGCGTAGCCATTCTGGGCTTGCTCTATGCCCTCTTCTTGCGCAATCAGATATTGCGTGAGGACATGGGTACCGAGAAGATGATCCAGGTATGGAGCGCGATCCGGGATGGAGCAGATGCCTATCTGCGCCGCCAATTGCGCTCGATTTTGCCCCTCATCCTGGTGCTTACGGTTGCCATGTACCTGTCCGTGGCTATCGTTCCGCCTAGCCCAGAGGCGATCAGCCGCTTTGGAAGCGTAGACGCCGCAACATTGCAGATCAGCATTGGCCGTGCTGTAGGCTTTATCCTTGGCGCCACTTTCTCGCTGATCGTTGGTCAGGTGGGCATGCGCATGGCGGTACAGGGAAATGTGCGTGTGGCTGCAGAAGCTCGCAACACCTTCGGTGGCGCGCTTCGTATTGCCTACCGCACCGGCACCATCACCGGCATGCTTACTGACGGGCTGGGTTTGCTAGGCGGGACGGCGATCTTCATTTACTTTGGCGCCGCTGCCCCAGATGCTTTACTCGGCTTTGGTTTCGGCGGAACCCTGCTGGCGCTCTTCATGCGCGTGGGCGGAGGTATCTACACCAAAGCTGCAGATGTTGGCGCAGATCTAGTGGGCAAAGTCGAAGCCGGCATCCCAGAAGATGACCCACGCAACCCAGCAGTGGTAGCCGACCTGGTCGGCGACAATGTTGGCGACTGCGCTGGCATGGCGGCGGACATTTTCGAATCCTACGAAGTCACTATCGTGTCCGGTCTGATCCTAGGTGTGGCGCTTTTTAATATCACCGGCCACATTGAATGGATACTGTTCCCCCTCATCGTGCGCGGCATTGGCGTGCTGTCTTCGATCATCGGTACGTACGTTGTGCGCGCAGGCAAAACAGGCGGGTCTCATAATGCTATCAACGCCATTTTCCGCGGTTTCCTTTCTTCAGCTGCAATCTCGGCAGGTTTGTTCTTCATCGCCGGGTTTCTTTACCTTGGCGATCCCACTCTGCCAGGTGGCTGGTGGCGGACGCCGCTGGCTGTTGGTTTCGGCGTGCTGTTGGCAATCCTCATCGACCGACTTACTGAATATTTCACTGGTACCGAACAAAAGCCCGTGAAAGAGATCAAGAAAGCCGCAGACACTGGCCCCGCCACCTTGATTTTGCAAGGATTAGCAACGGGTTACGAATCGTCAGTCTGGTCTGCGCTGGTTATTGCCGCGACCATCTTTTCATCCATCATCATCTTTAATGGTGTAGGCGCCACCGGATTTGAACATGTCACTTACATTCTTTATGGCGTAGCAATGACCGGCATAGGCATGCTGACTCTAACCGGCAACAATGTAGCCATGGATTCTTTCGGACCCATTGCGGACAATGCCAATGGCATCGGGGAGATGTCTTGGAGCGGAACGCGCGATAAGAAGCTACTGAAGGCTCAACAGATCATGGCAGACTTGGATGCGGTGGGTAACACTACCAAGGCTATTACCAAAGGCGTGGCTATTGGTTCGGCAGTTATCGCAGCGGTATCACTGTTCGGATCCTTCTTGGTTGATGTAAGTCGTGCACAAGCGTCTCTAGGTGTGCCGCTTGCAGAGCAGATTCAATCTGTAGGCATCCGCATCGACATCCCGCAAGTGTTCGTGGGCATGTTGATCGGCGGTGCGCTACCATGGCTTTTCTCATCGTTTGCCATCCAGGCTGTAAGCCGGGCAGCCTCGCTTATTGTTCAGGAATCTCGGCGCCAGTTCAAGCTCGGTGTCCTAAAGGGCAAAGTAAAACCGGATTATGCTAAAGCGGTGGGCATATCCACCACCGCAGCGCAAAAAGAATTAGTCCCACTTGCCTTGTTGGGTGTGGTGACGCCGATTTTGGTTGGCTTGCTCCTTGGCGCTCAGGCGCTTGGCGGTTTCCTAGCAGGTATTATTCTTTCCGGACAATTGCTGGCGGTGTTCATGAACAACGCAGGCGGTGCCTGGGACAATGCCAAGAAGCTCATCGAGGACGAGCCAAAGAATCCCGCAAAAAATCTCGGCAAAGGCTCAGAGCGGCACAAAGCTGGTGTTGTGGGTGATACCGTTGGCGACCCAATGAAGGATACTGCGGGTCCAGCATTGAATCCAATGATTAAAGTTGTGAACTTGGTTTCTGTGATCATCGCTCCCATTGTGGTTCAGATCACCAAGTTAGGCACAACTGAATGGATTACCGCTGCAGTCCTGGTTGCAATCCTCGCCTGGGCGATCATGACCAGCAAACGCACCGCACCAAAAGTACGATAAACTTTATGCGGCACTGGGGGAGAAATAATGATGAGACAACAAAAAAAGAAGGCGCTTGGCGCCTTCTTTTTCGTTTCGAGGGGACTATTTGCCTTCAAATACCCAATTGTCGATTTCACGTTTCCAATCGACAAGTTCCGCATCCTGGAACCACAGCTTCACTTCGAGCGCGCCAGTATCAGGTTTATCGGATGCATGGGTCAGGTTACGTCCCACTTGTAAGGCAAAATCGTGGCGCAGGGTTCCAGGAGCTGCATCCGTTGGCTTGGTGCTGCCCATCGTCTGCCGGATGGCAGCCACCGCATCCGGTCCTTCCCAGGCCATGGCCATAACCGGCGCGGAAGTGATGTATTCGATCAATCCATCATAAAAGGGCTTGCCTTTGTGTTCGGCATAATGACGTTCTGCCAGATCGCGACTCACCGATACAAATTTCGCAGCTATCAATCGCAACCCACGCCGTTCCAATCGCGAGATCACTTCCCCCATCAGACCGCGTTGCACTCCATCTGGTTTCACCAGCACCAAACTGCGTTCCAATTTTCCTCCAAAAATAAAAATGCTCTGGATCTCCGAGCATTTTACCAGAGCAAGGTCATCGAACTTATAGCAGGTCCTCAGCGCGCGTATAGCAATCCAGAGCTTCGCGCAATTGATTATTGCGCATATACGCGTCTCCAAGGGTTTGCCACAATGTGGCATCCCCAGGATGGCGGTGAACCGCCGCATCCAGGTCAGCAATTACATCCTTGATGAGAAGCCGGCGGTGGAGCAAATATCCGTAATGATCCGCGGCCTCGTTGAGCTTTCCGTAGTTCAAGGCTTGTCGCGCTTGTTCCAACCTGCCCGGGGCTTCCTGCTCTGCCAGGAGAGCGGCTGTGCGCCGCGGGCTTACAACCGGCACGGAGACCGGAGCGGGTTGACCTTTCTCGGTTTCTATTGCTGGCTTCATCTCAGGAAGCCATTCACCCTTCACCGGTTCTGCTGGCGGCACCTTAGGAGGACCCATTTCTTCCAGCCAATCTAATTTGCCAAAATTCTCTGACATTTCCGTTTCTTCGACCTCGGAAGCAACAGGTTCTTCCCTCGCTTTTTGGGCCTTGCTTATTTCGTCTGTACTCGGGCGGAGTTCACTAAGCCAATAGGGTGAATCCCCTTCCATACCGGATTCTTCGGCCTCGGAAACAATGGGTTCTTCTAACGCTTTTTGGGTTTTGTTTATTTCGTCTTGGCTTGGGCGAAGCTCGCTAAGCCAATCGGGTGCTTCTTCCAAAGGGCGAGGCGTTACTTCGTTGGCTTCAATTTCAGATGTGGGTGTCGATTCTTCAATTTCTGCGCTAAGTTCTTTCAACCAACTAGGGGTTGTACCCTGTGCTTCGCCTTTGTCTTCTTCCGCAAATTGGGAAATTTCGTCAACAGGCTCCGTGGTTGGAGCTTCAGCCACAGTAGCTTGTGTGGGTACACTTTGATCTTCAGAAGCCATTTCGTCCAGCCAGGCCAGTACATCGCGTTTGTCCTCTGGTTTCTCTTCAGGTAGCCAATCGGGTTTGGCAGATTCGCGAGCTTCAGGAGTTGTTAGGAGCTCCTCTTCTGGTGCGCCTTGCTGTGCAGCAAGTTTTTCCAGCCAGCCCAAGCTCTCATCTTCCTCGGGTAAAGGCTCTGACACAGGAGGGTTTTCAGTTAGTTCTTCTAACCGTAACTCTTCCGTAAAGAACGCCGATGGATGTTCTTTGGGTTTTTCTTCTTCAATTGGTTTTTCAGCTTCAGATTGGGATTCTGAATTTTCCTCTCCCGCCGCAAAGGAAGTTGTTGACGGGCGCAATTCCCGTAACCAATCCGGAACCTGATCATCGGTCAACGCAGCATTGGGAGTCTCGACGTTTGGAGTTCCTAACTCGCTGGTGTGAATCGGTTCGAGATTTTCCAGCGAATCCATCGTCGCAGATGGCTGTTTCGAAGTTTCCTCGGGATTTTTCTGCTCGGGTTCTCCCACAGAATCCACCGAAAGCCATTCAGGCAGATCTTCTTTTTCAAATGAGGATTCCATCTCCAATGGTGTTGTCCATGCTTTTGGAGTTACCTGTTCCATTTCCACTGGTGCTTCATAAACTAATTGCTCGAGCATTACTGATTCAGCAGGTGCAGAGTCCACCGGAGTCTGAGTGTCCACCAAAGCTGCGTAAGGATCCATTTCCTCGACGCGAGCGATATAGGGTTGCGCTTCAGCCTCACGGTGGCTGCCGCGTAAAATATTTACCATTAGTCGGTTTGCATAAAGGCAATAAGGCAGTTTTTCAAGCAGGAGAGAGCAAACTTCAATCGCTTCAGTTTCACGCTTAGTTTTGTAATACATCTCTGCTAAAAGGATTTGTAAATCTGGCCGTTGTTGATCTTCTGCCAAAGCGGCGCGCAACTCGCCTATAGCCTGGTTGTAAAGATCCCCATGGGCATACATGCGCGCAAGTGCTCCGCGGGTAAGCCGCACTTTTGGCGGAGCATACCCTTCACGTTTGCCATACAACCGGCGTAACTCATCCTGAACCGCGCGATTGGAAGGCTGTGCCTCAAAGGCACGTTCCATATTCCAAATGGATCCATCCAAATCTCCAGCCTCTTCGTGAATAATGCTCATCCCGATATGAGAAATGAAATCATCTGGGGAAGAAGAAAGCACTCGCTGAAAGATATCCCTGGCATCACTATGTCGATGGGCTTCCAGGTAGGTTTTGCCCATCATTTGATAAGTTGCAATATTTTTTGGAAAAAGCGCGAGGATATGGTGACAATGAGCAAGAGCTTCTTCAGTTCGCTCATCGTCTATGAGTTCCGCAATACCGCTTAGGTAATCACGTAACGAGATTTTTGCCACAATTCCTGCTCCCGAAATTTAGTATGCCATCTCTTCAAAGAAGATGCAAGCCGCGGGCCAGAAGGTTCTCGCGCCCTTGACAATCGCCTATATGTATTATAAAATAGAACATATTAGGAGTGAACATGAAACTCATCTCCCGTACCGAAGAAATGGTCTTGCTAGCGGTTTCCGCGCTTCAGCCAGAGGCTTACGGCCTGGCGATCGGCGAATATTTAAAGAAGCTGACCGGAAGGCGCTGGTCCGTGGGCGCGATCTATGTGCCCTTGGATCGGCTGGAACGGCAGAGCCTGCTGACTTCCACCGAAGGCGATCCCACACCGGAGCGTGGTGGTCGCAGCAAGCGCTTTTACAGGCTCAACCCCAAAGGACTTGATGCACTCGCCGAGGTGAAGCGGCTAAACGAGGCTCTCT
>Ga0209431_10005076_pt1 | contig 10278 bp, 11 predicted proteins | sample RifCSP13_3_FD_184021 | JGI IMG/M metagenome (GOLD analysis project Ga0209431, IMG submission 184021) | Soil microbial communities from Rifle, Colorado - Rifle CSP2_sed 13_3 (SPAdes) (version 2) | ecosystem: Environmental > Terrestrial > Deep subsurface > Rock core/Sediment | place: Rifle... | reverse complement strand
AGAAGCCTCAACATAACCCGGCTTCTCCTTAGGAATTGCCTGCTGAGCCGCAGTCATCGCTGCTTCCATTTCAGGAGTACGTATACCTTCTTCCGAAGCAACTAAGCGGCCATCTCTGTGGATCCCCCGATTCACATGCCTCTGCATATCTGAAAGCCCGATGAACTTTGCAGGACACTGTTGACAAGGGACAAGATTATCCTCGCGTCCTCGAAACTCCTCAGCATAGCCGTGCTGTTCCAACCAGAGATTATTCTTCACAGCAAGTTTAGGAAAAACGAGACCGGGTTCAACTCTTATCCCCTGATATGTGAAGTGTCTAAGACCTACGTACTGCATGAAGATTTTACCTCCAACCTTTTTCTCCATGACTTTCCTCTAATCAACACAGTCAGGCAGGAACGCTCCGGCGAGAGCTTCAGTCGCAACGTGGTCAAACCAGGTGTGGGTTTCGAGCACGTCTTGACCCTCAGGGCCCTCACGGTACTTCCGCATGAACTGCGGCGCGGCGCGGCCAGCAACCATCGACTCCCAGACAAACGTGTAACCTGCTGAGGGAGTCAGCAAGCTTGGTGTATTGGGCAGGTAGAGCAGAAGGGCATCATCGTCCATGATAGCTGCCAGAGTGACAGTCGCACCCTCAGCAGAAGACCGATAGACGGCTTCTCCCACCAAAATCTGCTCAACATCCAGAATTGCCGCTACAAGTTGCCGAGTCGCAATAGCTGCGTTACCGACAGTCGCCCCACCAGTGATCCTAGCCAGGATATCCGGGTGGTCCATCAGACGATCCCAAACAATCCTTCCCATAAGCAGGGTGTTCGGGCGACGACCGATGTTATTGTGGATAGCACGGGACTCCGCCTTCACGTCAGAAATCGGATCGCTAGTAACATCGTTCCACTTCGTACCAACAGTAATATCTGACCCAGTACTCGATCCCGTCCAAATGCTAGTCGTCATAAAGTCCGATGCGAAAGCCCTTTCACGTCGGATAGTGATTAGCTCAGTGATGAGAAGTGTACCATCACGATCCATATCAAAGGGCATATCCTGGTTGGCTCGGAGCTCATCTGGGATTGGGAAACCGACGGCCCAGTTCTGACAGTTGTACGTGTTGCTCACGTCAACCGTGAAACCAGTCCGTGCGGCCTTAGTTCCAGGAGCCCTGAGCAGGGCATTTCCCTCGTCTGCAAAGAAGAAGCCACGGTTGTACTTGGGGTAAATATCTGACTTCTTCGGCACGTAAACTACAGGGAATACCTTATCAGCTACGTATGCGTTCGGCTCATTGTAGTGAGCGATAGATAGCTGAGTAAGGAGAGCATTTACGTGAACATCTCCAATATCCGGCTGTCCAGCCATTAGTTAATTACCCTCCTTCCCTAGTATCTTTGTGGCTGAACAAGTAGTTCAAAGTACTGGCCAGAGCCGCCACATGCACTCACAGCCTGTCCGATAACCCAAGCATTGTCTGTGGTGGTAGATGTACCCATCGCATTAGGGCCACCAGCCCCTACCCAGGCCCGTTCTGCGATAGCTCCGCCGCCCAGACACTTAACGATGGAGCCATTAATAGCTACCCTAGCCGCTTGCCCGACCCCAGTAGGCTTATTGAGAAGAACACCATAGCTTGCAGTAGCACCAGCCTGGTTAGTGTTCAGCTCCGCCCTACCCTCGTCAGTCACATACACAAGGCCAAACTGTCGGGCAGAGAGATCTGAACCAGCCTCGATACTGACTGCATTTACATGTCGGGTTACAGTCATCTTCTAACCTCCCGCCTGTGCGATGCGCCTCTTCTGAGCAGCATCGTACTTGTTGTAATACTTCGGATTCTTCTCTAGCCACTGAGAGGTGGCTTCGGCAAGGGTTAGTTCCTTGTCACTCTCCATCAGCTTCTTAACACCAACCTCAATCTCCTCATCCATTGAGACAGGGCCACCGCCAGTGGTACCAGCTTCACTAAACAGAGCACTCTCAGCGATCTGCTTGGCATGGCTGGTCTGAAGCTCCACATAGCTCTTATACTGTTCAGAATCCTCACCGAATCGGTCAGCTAGAGACTCCATGAGGAGAAGGTGCTTGTCAGCACTCCCCACCCACGGAGCATCATCGCCACCCTTACCAGTAATGATCTCCATAAACTTGACTGTACGGCCCTGACGCTCAATAGCCGCAATCTTCGTCTCGGCCTCAGTCAGCTTCTTCTGAAGATCAGCTTCCTTAGCCTGGAACTCAGACCGGATCTCAGAGAACTTCGGATTGTCATTATCCTCCGACTTCTCTGAAGCTTTGATCTTCTTCATCATTGCGGCTTTTTCTTCAGGCGTCATGTGCTCAGCAGCCTCGATCTCAGCAACTAGAGCATCCTTATCTTCATCGGAGATCTCGGCAGAAGCCCCGACCTTTTCAGTCAACTTCTGCTTCTCCGACGCGATAAGGGAAGCCTTAATCTGCTCTGTCAACTCCCCCACAGACTTAGTGGTTTCCTCAACCTTGTCCTTGAGGGCGTTGAACTCTTCAACTGTGACAGAATCCACGCTTCCCTCCTTAAACTCGTTAAAGCTTACAGGTTGCATCCCCTTTAAAAAGGGGAAGTTAGTAATTGCCCCGCTGAGCAGAACATTCTTGTACTTATGTCCACTCTCAGGGTCTGTCCATTCACCAAAATGCGGTGAGAAATATTTAAACGCACCTCCTTTTATGGCCTCACGGCCTTTATCCGTCCAGTTAATGTCAGCAAACAAGGCATGTTCACCATTTACTTGTTCTGGCCCTTTAAGAGACTTGAACCACCCCACAGCCCCTAACTCGTGTTTGTGGTCAACATCTACAGGGATCTGTTGCCCACGAACCTGAGAATTAAAGTGTTTGACCATCTCATTTAGATCATCAATTGTAATCTGAATGAGTCCGTGTTGTGGATGTTGAAACTCACCAGTCTTGATGATCTGCACGGCCTTACCAAGTTCTCCTAGCTCAACGCCAGTAAGCCACCCCTCCTTAAAGACCTCAGACGCTGCCGCTTCCCCAACCCCCGCTCCGGAAGCGTGTCGCTTTAAGTGTGTAGAGGCTTTCGGGCCGAACGGGGACTGTGGAGCACGAGCAAGAGCATTCCGTAGGTGAGGAAGATCTAACGCACCAGCCTTGCCGTGGTGTGGGAAGTGCCTCTTACTACGAGGAACAGTCTTACCACTCTCATCCTTATCTCCAGCTTCAACGTGAGCAAAAGCTGAGTCTGGAAGATCATCGATGTAGGCGGTATCCCACTCGGCAAACTCCAAAGCGTTTTCCAAAGCCTTCACAGCTTCGTCATCCTGGCCAGAAGAGAGGAACTCTAAAACCTTAAGAAGATCATCTCTCTTGTCGCGGGCAAGAGTTTGGAGGCCGAGTATCGATTCCTTAAAGTCCATATGCACGACCCCTAACTACGAACCCTCACAGTCTGTGGGGTTTCTCGTAGGACCCGCTATGGGGGTCACTGGCGGCCGCGCTGTAGGGCGGACTACGATTCGATTACATATTATATAGCGATCCAGGATACGTTGTCAAGGGGTCACGTCGTAGAACGCACGATAGTACGTATTTCTCCAGCTTCGATCAGCTTTGCTAAGTCTTTCAACGGGATTACAGTGATGTGGGCTTGCCCGTGATGTTTTCGCTTCACCACAAGACAATCTCCTTTTATCCATACAACTCTACTGCCACAATCATCGCAGAACACCGTAAAGCCACCGTTCTCTCTAGTTGATCGCATCTTTACTCAGAGGTTTCCTTATCAGTCGCGGATTCAAAATGCCCACCGTGATTGGTACAGTGCTTACTAGCCCTCTCTACGTCCCAACTACCCTTCGGGTAACGAAATGACTGAAGATCCGATCCACCATCAGACCGGAATCCGATTATAGTATGAGGAGAGGTACTATTATTACGGCGGAATTTTGAGAACTGAGTTGGTGACACGAGTCGGCACCCGTGCTCATTGGGAAATGGCATCGAGACCTCATCGTCAAAGATCTCATGTGTAATCTGGTTTACATGCACATCCCCTACATCTACGAACAGCCTCAGGAGCTTTACAATCGGGTCAAGAAACGGGTTGGGCATAGGTCTCCCTCCCTGGATATATGATCTCCACACCATTCGCCTTGACCACCATATCGTCAGCCAGGCCATTACAAAGCGAGAGGTCATAATCCGCCATCATCTTTATCAATCCCTCAAAGGAAGTCTGAGGCGCCCATCCGAAAGTTCTGATGGCCTTTACAGGATTAGCTCGACTCTCTGTTATATCCTCAGGTCTTAGAAGAGATTGGTCAATCTCTAAAATTTCCTTCAGTGGAATATCTACAGCCTTAGCTGCCTCTTCGAGAAGATCATCGACACTGTGCGAGATACCAGTTCCCAAAACGAAGTCATCTGGGTAAGATTGTTGGAGAATCTGGTGCATTCCCACCATGTAGTCCAGGGAAAACCCCCAGTCCCTTCTCGACTCTAAGTTACCCATACAGATTCTATCTTGTAGACCACACTTTATGCGGGCTAGGCTGCGAGTTACCTTCCGAGTCACAAAACACGGGGGACGTAAGGGAGACTCGTGGTTTGACGAAATCGCTGTACAGGCGAAGAGCCCGTAGTGGTCACGGTATTGACGTGTGAGATGTAGATCAGTTAACTTAGAAAGCCCATAAACGGACGCTGGCCGCATCTGTGACTGCTCACTTTGAGGGGATGGTACATTACCAAACACCTCTGACGATGATGCAACCACAATCCTAGCATCCGGAACTATTTGCTTTACTGCCTCGAGAACATTTATAGTCCCAAGGACATTTACTTCCAATACGTGTGAAGGTGCAACCCATGAAAGGGGGACATATGAAACAGCAGCTAGATGATATACCTCATCAGGTTTCCAGTCTGAAAGCGCCTTTATGAGAGAACCCGAATCAGTTATATCTCCTTCGTAGAGCTTGGCATAGCGAAGCTCACGAGTCAAAAGCTCACGTTTTTCAAAATCTTGACCTCTGAGAAGTCCGGCTACGTCATAGCCGTTTTGGTGTAGATATGGGGCCAGGTGTCTGCCGTCTTGTCCACCTATACCTGTTATAAAAGCTCTTAGCATCGATTTTCTCCTCCTTACCTTTCGGAGATACGTTTCTACTTCTGATCTCTACCGTTAAGAGGTGGAATTACTAGATCTGGAGCTTGTCTAGGTTGAACAACTATTACTGGTCGCGGGGCATCGGGCGGCGCTGCTGTAGTGAACTGACAACGACTCATATGTACCCACTCAAGAACTTTATCATCAGCAGTTACCAGGAAGCGATTACCCTGAACAGCAAGTACCCAACGCCCTATTTTTTGGTCATCGATCTTCACGACAAACGGTATCATGACCCGACTTTCTCCTCCTCTACCTTACCTTCTGAGGGATTTTTGCCATTTGGTGATGTTTGTGGGTTAGGTACCTCCTTCTTGACCTCTGGAGTCTCCGGCCTATTAGTGGTGATGACGTAATCTTCTCGAAGAGGCGGCAAACCGAGGACTTTACGGACAAATTTTACGTCATCACCACTAATAGGCCCCAAGTAAGCCGGGTTGCTATTCGCAATGTCCCGAATCGCGTTTATGAAGGTCTCCACATCGGTTTGGCCGACCTCATCGTGAACGATTTTCGGGAAATCAGTCAAATTCCCGAAGTCGTTCAGCCGGATTAGGGTCGGAACAAGAAATCGGTTAAGAGTTTCTTCAATATTATCAGCAATTGCAGTAATTGCGAGGTAGAAAAAGTCCCTCTGACCAGTCACAAGAGCTTGTGTACCGACCTTAACCTGCCCCAAGCGGATGAATTGAGCCAAGAAGCTCATCATAATCTCCGCTTGATATCTCAAAATCGACTTGTCGGTGTCGATTTGCTTGTTTCCAGGTGAATTTATAAGAGTAACTTCCCACCCGTTAGGTACCACGGCCCCAAATTGTTCATCTACCTTCCACCTCTCAATAAGATCTCGAGCTTTGTCACGGTCAGTAGACGTTGCCCGCTCAGGAAGTTTAACAATTAATGCCCCTGTGAAGTCCCTCTCAGCCCCAATTCCTTCGATTTCTTGAAGATTCTTCTTCATGTACCACGGCTGGTACGAAGCACGCAGGAATGAGTAACCTTCTGGGTTATTGCGAGCCCGCCGTGTACGGAACAGAATGGCTTTCTCGATGGGTATAATACGCTCCTTGAAGTCGGGTAGAGCTTGCTGCACCATCGCTCGAATCCCACCATTGTCATCAAGTTCCCAACGGAGCAGGCTGTCCTGGGCACGAGAGGCGATCTTACGGATCCCAATGCGGCCATCATTGTACTTGGAAGGAGGCTTACCGTTAGGGCCCCGGCGAAGCTTGTAAACTACTTCTTCATAATCCCATCCGTACTTAATCATAGATACAACATCAGAGACAAAATCTGACCAGGACAGACTCATATCATCCATACAGGTCTTGACAAACTCACGAGCTTCCAGGTCGTCAGGAGTTACACCGCCGGGCTCAGTACCCCACGATATAGAACGTAACAGGTCCTCAGTAGCACGAATAACTGACCCAATAGAGCCGTCATTAGAGGCCATTTCAGTATAGATGCGGGCTCCACGACGACCTCGTAATTCAGGCAGAAACTCCTCTGAGATTAGTCCGCCAAATCGCTTTAGACCAGAAATACCAGCCTCAACGTAGATGGATTCTCCACCTAGCTTCTCTGAGATCTCACCGTCGTTGACAATAACCTGAATCTTTGCTCCCTTAGGGATCTTGATAGTGCGTCGTTTCTTCTCAGGAACTACTGAGGGATCGTCAGGCATATTCTTCCACTCCAATCCTCATACATAAACACATAGCTCCCCTTATAGGAGTTTCTCGTATCCACTGCCAGTGAAGATACTGAATCCATCCCCACTCAGACACCGTATATCCCTCTACTTTATTGATTGCAGTCGGACAACTACTGACTCTATACTCTGAAGAAGTTTTGTCATCATTGAAGGTATGGATCTGATTCATCTTCCCCATAGCTACCGTACCCCCCACTGCGAGAGAATCTCTTCCACCTTCCTGTAGGCTGACGGGTTGCAACCCAATCGAAACTAGCTTCATCAGGCGTTTCCTTCCGTTCACGCCATCTATTAAAAACAGCAGCAGTAGTATCAGCAGAGAAGTCTACCTCCCCCCCGATCTCCCTCAAGATACGTAAGGCGTGAGCCGTAGTATCTACCTGGTCAGTAAACCTACCTGGAAATACAGTGTGCTCCTCAATAAAATCATACACCCACGGTTTATCACGGGGCAGACGGCACTTCCCTGAGGTCTGTATTGGAGAGATAGCTCTTGCTCTCTCCCACTTGGACTCAGTAGGTTTTATACGTCTCACTGGGATGTCTGTCTCAGCCTCAAGTGACTGAATCAGTTGGGTCCCTGAGGATTTCTCCTCAACATGTACTTCGTGAGGTCTTTGCTCATTGTATAGAGTCTTGGCGGCTACGACCAAAACAGGATAAGGAACACGATCTCGCCACAAGTCTATAAGGTAATAATAACCATCCTCTCCTTTCCCCCAATGGGCTACTACAGAGTAGCTGGATTGTTCCTCCTCCTTCTGTGCCGTATCCAAAACCTGAATCCTGAAGAGCATATTTTCGGGCAAATCATCATAGTAGTCCCAAGCTTCTTCGGGGAACAGGGTATTACCCTCGTTCCTCGGATTTCCTTGATAAACCTTCTCAAACATGAGAGGGTCTTCATTGCGGATCTTAAGCAGCTTACGGGTAGTCCACTCCTTCGACCATGTAGACTTCCACAGCTTCTTCCCACAAGTACATCTCCCTTTATGGCATTCAGTACATCTTACAGCGGGGAACGTTAGCCAACGAACCCGCTGCTTCTTGTAGTAGCTAGCAACATCATCCTCATGCCAACGGGTCATAATGAAAATGGCTCGGCCAATCCTGGATTTACGGGTCATCACTTGCTCTTTTACGTAAGAGATGGCTTTCTCTCGTTGGAACGGAGTTCCGCTGGTAGTCTTGTCCTGAGGGTCGTCTACAATAATAAGATCCCCACGAGCACCGAGTATAGCACCGCCAATACCCACAGCGAAAAAAGAAGCATCCTTGTCACCAGTATTAGCGCGTTGAAGATACCATTCCTTCTCACCCCATCCTGCATCCTTGTGAGGACGGCACTCAGGAAAAACCGCACGAAATCTCTCATTATGCTCAATAGTATTACGTACCGCAATAGACACCTTCTCAGCCAGAGATCCGGTTTTAGAGGTGTAAATGACGTGCCTATCCGGATGATTTCCGAGATACCAAGCACTGTAAGCTACTCCAACCCAGTTCGTCTTAGCAAAGGACGGCGGAGCAGAGACGCCACAATCTCTCTCATCTCTCGTTATGAACTCAATCCACCGAGTATGGTGAGCAGCGGGCAACCACCCAAAGACGAAAAACCCGAAGACTAGGGGATCTTCCCGCGCCATGCGCAGGACTTCATCAGTCTCAGGATCTATATCCGTTAGAGGAAGATCAGCTTTCGTTATCTTCGGCTCCGTTATCGGCCACAAATCTGTACTCCACAGGCCCCTGTTCCTCTTCCCCGCCGGTGTCTCCTTCGTCACCCACTTCGACTTCGCTTTGCCCAGACTCCTCACCCCCCTCCTCTTCAATGTCATCATCCGGAGGAGCTAGCTGACGGTCCTGTCGGTCACGGACGAGCAGGGCCAGGTCTTTAGCTTCCCCGCTTTCAAGTCGGATTACAACATTACCGCCCTGTCCCTGTCCCCCACGGACGGGCATAGAGAACCCGATCCGGTTGTACACTTCAAGGATAGCTGACATCTGAACCTTAGAACCCCTAATATCTCCTTTTGCGATTTTTATGAGGTTCGTGGTTACTGACCGCAGGCTACGGACGAGGAGAGCTTTAGAGTCCTCTACTAACTGCTTCTCCATCTCCAGCACGGCAGCACGGATAACTGGATTATGGTAGAAGTGATGAGCAATGTTCTCGTGACTCGCCCCGGTTACTTTCGCCATGTAACGCCATGACTTCCCCATTAAAGCCAATCGTATCAGCTTCCACCCGAGAACGGACACCTGGCCGTTACGGGTCAGCATCCCGCGATAAGTGACCCCACCCTCGTACTTGTGGGTCTCGATGTCTGGATCCCGGCCAAACTTGAAGATACTGTTCTTAACTTTACGGATCTCAAGAGAAGCGTTATCCTGATCCATATCCTCGTTATTATACAGCCTACCCGCCCCCGGTGTCAAGATATGGCTCGGCGAGCTTTACTCATATGTTAATACATGTTAGTATAAGGCTATACGAGGCATAGTTTACAGGTCAAGGAGACTAAGCTTATGGAAGTGACTATCAAGCTACAGATTAAAGACCACGAAGTTAAGCTGACCACTTTTCAAGTATCAAAGAAGCCGCTAACAGCCCGGGATCTCCGAGGGGCCGCTGGCGTCATCGTAGACCCAGGAGAACCAGGAGAGAGCCCCTTCCTCCAGTACCAAGACGACAACTTTAAGCTCTGCTACGTGCGCGGCTCCTGGGCGTGGTTTACCACACGAGAAGTCACAGAACAATGGGGAGATGACTGGAATGATGTCCCTTACGAGCACAATGCTGGATCTCCTTACGAAGGCGATACGTGGAAGATCAAAAAGGTAGCATGGGAGGGCCCATTCGAAGAGCCATGCGACAACCACCAAAATTCCCCTTACAGCGTGAAGTCACTCAATTCCGGATCTTACCCGTGGCTCAAGTCCGACCCTTGGTATGAGCTCAAGATTAAGATGTGGGCTGGGATCTCTCTATCTAAGTTCGTAGAGATTATAACTGGAGCAGGTGGTCAGGTTTATCAATGATACCTTTCATGAGAACTACTTTGGGAGGGCCTGCTATTGATTATAATCTAGGACGCTGGTTAGTAGCTTCCTCCGTGCGAAGACATTGGGAAGAGAAGATGTATAGAGAAATGTACGAGGACCCTGAGTATATAGTTCTACATAAGGAACACGGTCTAGGAGCAACAGATAGCCTATGGGAGTTCAAACTCCGTGGAAGTGGTGATAATGTCCAAGATTGGCTCCTCTCAAGAAACTGTCCAGCGAGTCACTATCAGATTCTCTCGATCGCTCTAGAACATGAAATTGTAAGCGAGAATGCGGCAGCCCCCAGAAGATTCGGGGTTCGGATTTCTTAATGCCGAACTGGATT
>Ga0209431_10005075_pt1 | contig 10279 bp, 10 predicted proteins | sample RifCSP13_3_FD_184021 | JGI IMG/M metagenome (GOLD analysis project Ga0209431, IMG submission 184021) | Soil microbial communities from Rifle, Colorado - Rifle CSP2_sed 13_3 (SPAdes) (version 2) | ecosystem: Environmental > Terrestrial > Deep subsurface > Rock core/Sediment | place: Rifle... | reverse complement strand
CGTCGTACCGGCGATGTCGTTCGGCTCCGGTGATGACGAGGCCTGGTGGGGGGGCACCGGACTGTCGGCGTCGTGGGAGCTGCCGGTCGTCCAGGCGACCGGCACGGATTCGGCGATCGTGATCGCCAACCCGAGCCTGTCCGCGGTGGAGGTCACCATCGACCTCTACGGACAGGACGAGTCGTTCCCGGCGGCGTTCACGCTCACCGTTCCCCCGGAGGCGCCTCTCCGGGTCGGTCTCTCCGAGGTGGACGCCGAGGTGCTGGGAGCCCGGGTTTCGGCGACCTCGCCGGTCGCCGTCGGGGTCGTCGGCGTCGGATCGGCGGGTACGGGGGCCACGGCCGGGGCTCCCGGCCCCGCCCGCGCCTGGCTGCTGCCCGGGTTGCGGGCACATGGTCGCGACGTGGGAGCCCTCTGGCTGCTCAACACCTCCGACGAGCCGGTGTCGGTGACCGTGGGTGTGCTCACGGGCTCGGATGTCCTGAACACCAAGCTGACGCTCGAACCGGGGCGCCTCGTAGTGATCCCCGTCGAGGATGAGGACGCCCTCGGGTATCTCGTGTCCGCCGCAGAACCCTTCTCGGCCGGGTGGACCGTGACCGGGCCGTCCGGCATCGGTTTTGCCACCGGGGTGGCCCTCCCCGATGAGTGACGGACCGCTGCGGATCGCGGTTGCGGCTGCGATCACGGGGGTCGCGGTGGGTGTGGCACTCCGCGCCCGGGTGATCGAGCGGAGGCGTGCCGCGGCCGCTCCGCTGGACCTGACGGGATTCCGGGGGAGGCTGCTGCTCTTCACCGACGCCGGTTGCCGCCGCTGCGACCAGGCGAGGGCGGTCCTGGTGGAGGCGGGGGTGGAGTTCGTCGAGGCCGCCTTCGATCGTGAGCCCGATCGACTGCGGGCTGCGGGGGTCACATCGGTGCCGCTGCTCGTCGGCCGGGACGCCGCGGGCCGCGAGGTCGGTCGGATCGCGGGCCGGGTCGGCGGCCGATCCCTGGCGCGCCTGCTCGCCCGCCTGGGGTGACCCCCAGAATGACACCGATGTGATTATCCTGCCCGACATGACTGAAAACTGCGTCCGGTGCGGCGCTCCTGCGGGGATCGTGATGTCGTTCCACTACCAGGGTCGGACCATCTGGCTGGATGACATCACCGAGCCGGTGGTGCGCGGGCGCGGATATGCGATGTGTGAGGCTCACGCCGGGCGGATCACGCCTCCGGTGGGGTGGACGCTCGTCGACCGCCGCAGGATGGTGCGACCGCTGTTCGCCTCGCTCGAAGTCGCCTGACCCGGCGATGCCGATCGACCGCGATGTGCTCGACGCGGTGCTGGAGATGGACGTGCACGAGCTGCGCCGCCTGGTGATTCTCGCCACGGCCCGGCTGGAGAACCACGGAGTGGCATTTACGTCGGGCGCCCCGGCGGTGTCGCTGAGACGGCAATGGGTCCGGTGTGGTAAGGAGTCGTGCACCCGGTGCCCCCACGGCCCGTATTGGTACGCCTACTGGCGGGAAGCCGGAAAACGTCGCTCCCGCTACGTCGGAAAACTGGACGACGAACCGATCAACCCGACCCGGGGGCGTGCCGAAGCAGGCCCCGTCGGTGGATGAGGAGGAAGGGATGGGACGCCGCACCCGCGACACCCAGACGGTGGTCTGCGCCAACTGTGGAGCGCAGGACGCGATTCAGATCGAGATCACGCTGCCGGACGACAGCGAGGTGACCTTCAACTCCTGTCACCGGTGTGAGCACCGCTGGTGGGAGTCGGCGAGCGCGGTCATCGATCTGAACACGGTCCTGGACAAGGCGCGCAAGCGCTGAACCCGTTCAGACCCGACCCCGGTACCCTGGCCGTTCTGTGATCGCCGAACGCCCTGTAGCCCCGAGCGCTTCGACGCGCGTCCCGACGCCGTGGTGGCGGTATGTGGTCCCGGTCGTCCTGGTGCTCGCCGGGGCAGCCGCCCTCGGGGTGATGCGTCCCGATCAGATCCTGACGGCGAACACCCCCACCGGCGGCGACATGGGTGCTCACGTGTTTCTTCCCGCGTACCTGCGCGACAACCTGCTGTCCTCCGGACGGGTGCTGGGATGGAGCAACGACTGGTACGCCGGGTTCCCCGTCCTCTACTTCTACTTTCCCCTGCCCGCGCTGGTCACCGTCCTCCTCGACGTGGCCCTTCCCTACGGCGTGGCGTTCAAGCTCGTGACCGTTGCCGGGCTGGTGGCGCTTCCGTTCGCCTCGTACTTTTTCGCCAGGTCCATCGGCTTCGCCCGGCCGGTCGCCCTCGTCGGGGGCGTGGGCGGTGGAACCTTCGTGTTCATGGAGAGCTTCTCCATTTTCGGCGGCAACACGCTCTCGACACTGGCGGGGGAGTTCTCGTTCTCCTGGTCGTTCGCCCTCTCTCTCGTGTACCTCGGGCTCGTGATCCGGAGAGTCCGCGAGGGGAGGGGATTCTCTGTCGGCGCCGGTGTGGTCCTCGCCCTCACCGCGCTCTCCCACATCATCACCACGATGGTCGTCGTCCTCGCGTCGCTTCCCCTGCTGCTGCGCCGCCGGGGGGCGCCGACGCTCCTGGCGGCGTGGGGCATCGGGTTCACCCTCGCCGCGTTCTGGGCGGTTCCGCTGCTCGGCCACCTGCAGTACACGACCGACATGGGATGGTTCCCGGTGAGGGGCTTCGACGCGGTCCTGCAGCGCGAGCTCTGGCCGTTGCTGGTGCCGGCGGCGGCCGGCCTCGCCTGGTCGATCCACCGTCGCCTGCCGGTGGGACCGATCATCGCCCTCATCGCCATCGCGATCGCCGGGTACTACCTGATCCAGTACATCGACTACCGCAAGCTGTATAACGCCCGACTCCTCCCGTACTGGTACTTCTCGGTCTTCTTCCTTGCCGGCATCGGAATCGGCGCCGGGGTCCAGACCTTTGCCCGACGGTTGCGCGGTGGGGCATCGGCGCGGTGGGCTCTCGCCGGCGTGGCGGCGATCGCGGTCCTGATCCTGGGCATCAGCGGGGTCAACAAGACCCCCGCCTGGGCCCGTTGGAACTACTCGGGATACGAGGGCAAACAGACCTACGCCTACGCCGCCGACGGAACGCCGGTGTTGCAGAGCGACTACTGGGCGGAGTACCTCAGCCTGATGACGATGATCGACGCCCTCCCGCCGGGCCGCGTGATGTGGGAGAACAACAACGAGTTGAACCGGTACGGAACACCGATGGCACTCATGCTCACCCCGTACTGGTCGGAGGGGCACCCGTCGATGGAGGGGGTGGTGTTCGAGTCCTCGCTCACCACGCCGTTCCATTTCCTGAATTCCTCGGAGGTGAGCGAGCGGCCGTCGAACCCGGTGTCGGGTCTCGACTACCGCGGCATGGACTTCGCTCGAGGGGTGGAGCACCTGGCCCTGTACGACGTGGCGTACTACGTCTCGTTCACCGATACGGCGACCCAGGCGGCGAACGAGTTCGGTCTCGAGGTTCTGGGCGTCTCTGACCCGTTCACCATCTTTGCGCTCCCCGAGTCGTCGCTCGTCGACATAGGCGAGTTCGTGCCGGCGGTGTGGACCGGAGAGCAGTCGTTCGTCGACGCCGCCCTCGAGTGGTACGGCGATGTCGACTCGTTCGACGAGTGGCTCGTCGCCGACGGGCCCGACTCGTGGCCTCGCATCACCAGCGTCGGCGTGGGTACCAGACCGCGCATCGCTACCACGGGTGAGGTGTCGAACATCGCGCTCGAAGATCACCGCATCGAGTTCGACACGACGGCCATCGGCGTACCGCACCTGGTGAAGGTGTCGTACTTCCCCAACTGGCGAGCCGACGGAGCGGACGGCCCCTACCGGGCCGCGCCTTCGCTGATGATCGTCGTGCCCACCCAGGAGCATGTCGTGATCGAGTTCCGCGATACGTGGTCGGAGACTCTCGGCCGTTTCATTACCTTCGCATCGATGCTCGGAGTTGTGACCTGGGCGCTCGTGTCGAAGCGGCGCCGGGCTCGGCCTGGGGCGGCATGACGGCGTATCTGCGATCGTTTGCCGTCATCAACCTGTTCCGCCGGTCACTCCGCGCGGCGGCGAAGACTCCTGAACCAGACCCCGGTGGTGTCACGAGCGACCTCCCAGAGGGTGCTGGGCCGCACGCGGGTCCCTGACTGGGCAACCCGCATGGTCACGGGTATCTCAGCAAGGCGGTATCCGTGCCGGTGCATCAGCACGAGCAGCTCGATGTCGTACGCATACCGTGTCACCCGCATCTGCGGCAGCAACCGTTCGAGGGGCTCTCTTCGGAGCAGCTTGAGGCCGGTCTGCGTTTCGGACACCGGCAGACGGAATGCGAAGCGCATTGCCCACGAGAAGAGCCGTGACATCGTTCGTCGCCACCAGGGGTATCCGCCCGCCTTCATCGAGTCGCGTTTCGAGCCGACGAGGGCATCGACGCCCATGTCCTCGAACTTGGCGATCAGCGCCGGGAGTTGCTCGGGGGGGAGGTCCAGATCACCGTCGAGGAAGATGACGATGCCTCCTCGCGACGCTTCAAACCCGGCACGGATGGCGGAACCCTTCCCCGCATTGTCCGGGTATCCGATCGCCGTGACGTTGGGGTGGGTCGTTGCCGCGTTCTGGGCGACGGCCAGGGTCCCGTCGTCGCTGCCATCGTCGACGACGATGATCTCGGTTCCATCGACACCGGCGAGGGCGCCGACCGTTCGTTCGATGTTGGCGGCGACCGAGGGGGCCAGACGATAGACGGGAAGGATCACCGACACGCGGCCGGGTAAATGCTGAACCACGGGTGCGAATCCTAGGGTTCGGGCGCACTCCGTAGAATGCCCCCGTGGAACTCGGGCGCATCTTCAAGGCCTACGACATCCGCGGCCTCGTCCCCGACGAGTTCGATGGCGATGTCGCCGAACGCATCGGCGCCGCCTTTGCGGTCTTCACCGGAGCGGCCCGGATCGCCGTGGGGCACGACGCCCGCATCTCATCACCCGTGCTCGCCGACGCGCTGATCTCGGGGATCACCGGGGCCGGATGCGACGTCGACTCGCTCGGCATGATCGCCACGGACATGGCCTACCACGCCGCCGGGATGCTCGGCGAACCGGCGGCGATGATCACCGCCTCACACAACCCGAAGGGATGGAACGGGGTCAAGCTCTGCCTCGCCGGAGCGGCCCCCGTGGGAGCCGACTCCGGTCTCGAAGAAATCCGCCGGCTTGCCGAGTCGGAGGCGGCGACCGTCGCCGTCCCCGGAAAGATGCACCGAACGGACACGAAGAAGCGTTATCTCGACCATGTGCTCGCCGTGGCCGGAGCGCACGCAATCGGAGAGCTGGCGGTGGCCGCCGACGCCGGCAACGGCGTCGCCGGGGTGGTACTCCCGGCGTTGTTCGAGCGGCTCTCGGCGCGGCTCACCGGGCTGTACCTCGAGCCCGACGGAACCTTCCCCAACCACCATCCGGATCCGCTCCGCCCCGAGAACCTCCGCGATCTCGAGGCGCTGATGCATCGTGAGGCGTTCGCCCTCGGTGTGGCCTTCGACGGGGACGCCGATCGAGCCTTCTTCATCGACGACCTGGTACATCCGCTGCCCGGGAGCACGGTCACTGCAATGGTGGCCGCGTGGTTCCTCGACAGGGAGAAGGGGGCCCGAATCGTGCACAACCTCATCTGCAGCCGTGCCGTGCCCGAGACGATCCTCGCCCACGGTGGGATCCCGGTGCGCACCCGGGTGGGTCACTCCTACATCAAGTCGGTAATGGCCGAAACGGATGCCGTCTTCGGCGGCGAGCACTCCGGTCATTACTACTTCCGCGACAACTACCGCGCCGACAGCGGGGTGCTGGCGCTGCTCGTACTGCTCCGGCTCATCTCGGAGGACGGGAGGCCGTTGTCCAAGATCCGCACCGAGTTCGAGCGGTACGCCCAATCCGGCGAGATCAACCTCGAGGTCGCCGATCAGGAAGCGGCGACGGAACGGGTCGCCGCAGTGTTTGTGGGCGATCAAGACCGGCTCGACGGATTGACGGTGTCGCTCGGGGATCGATGGTTCAATCTGCGACCCTCGAACACAGAGCCGGTGCTCAGGCTCAACGTCGAGGCCCCCGACGCCGCAGCGGTGGCCAAACTCGTCGAGGCGGTGACGGCGACGGTGAAGGAGGTCTCCGGTGTCGGTTCCTGAGGAGGTGATGGCGATCCTGGTCTGCCCGGAGTGCCATGCGACGCTGCGCGAGGAGGGCGACGAACTCGTCTGCACCGGCTGCGGCCTCCGCTATCCGGTCCGCGACGGAATTCCGGTGATGCTGCCCGAGGAGGCACGCCGCAAGGCTGCCGGAGGCACCGCGTGAGCGTGATGCGCGACCTGATCGCCGAGTTACCGGCGCAGCTGCGATGGGCGGCAACGACCTCGCTCCCAGACGTGCCGCCGGCCGCCGAGGGTCTGGTGATCGGAATGGGCGGCTCGGGTTTCGCCGGAGACGTCGCCGCCGTGTTCGCCGATGCCCAGGGGAAGCGGGTCTCGGTGCACAAGGGTTACGGCATCCCCGGCTGGGCGGCGCACGCCCGTCCCGTGGTGGTGGCGGTGTCTCACAGCGGGAACACCGAAGAGACGCTCTCCGGAGTGAAGGCGGCCACGGCGGAGGGTCTGGCGGTGGCGACGACGTCGACCGGCGGAGCCTTGGCCACGGTGGCGGAGACCCAGGCGCTGGCCTACCTCCGGGTACCCGTCGGCCCGCAGCCGCGGGCGGCTGCGGGGTATCTGGCCGGCGCCGTACTGCGACTCCTCGAGGCGGCGGGGGTGGTCTCCGGCACGGTTCCCGGGCTGCTCGAGGCCGCCGACACGGTCGAGGTGCTGCTGAGGGACGAGGCGCATCAAGTCGCCGCGCGGGTCGCCGGGGGGCTCCGCGAGCGGATCGGCATCGTGTACGGGTCGGGGACGCTCACCGCCGCCGCCGCCGGGCGCTGGAAGACCCAGATCAACGAGAACGGCAAAGCGCCGTCGTGGTGGTCGGTGCTCCCCGAACTCGATCACAACGAGATCGTCGGATGGACCGCCAACCCGGCCCTCGGCCGAGACGCCGTCGGGGTGGTCTTCCTCCACGACTCCGGCGACCACGACCGCGTCGCCCTGCGGGCCGTCCTCACCGAGCAGTTGATGACCGGGGTCCACGTCGCCGGCCACGTCATCTCCCGCGGCGAAGGTCCTCTCGCCCGACTCTTCTCGCTGGTGGTGGTCGGCGACCTGGTGTCGGTGGCGGTCGCCGAACAGGCCGGGATCGACCCGGTCCCGGTGGTCGTCATCGAGCGGCTCAAGAAGCTGTTGGTCGGGGAGCAGCCCCGATCTCCCCGTTAATCTGCAATTCCGTCCGAGGTCGGCGTGACGAGACGATCCCCGGACACCAGGGAAGGAACCAGCCCGTGGAACACGACATCGCCGATCCGTCACTCGCCGCTCAGGGGGCGCTTCGCGTCGAGTGGGCGCGTCGGAGGATGCCTGTGCTCGCCTCGCTCCGGGAGCGTTTCGAGAAGGAGACGCCGCTGGCGGGGATCCGCATCGGGGCGTGTCTGCACGTCACCGCCGAGACCGCCAACCTCATGCTCACGCTGCGAGCCGGTGGAGCGGATGTGGCTCTCTGCGCCTCGAACCCGCTTTCCACCCAGGACGACGTCGCCGCCGCGCTCGTCGCCGAGGGCATTCCGGTGTACGCGATACGGACCGAGGATTCCGATCGCTACTACCGCCACATCCGGGCGATCCTCGATCGCGAGCCGCACATCACCATGGACGACGGCGCCGACCTGGTGACGACCCTGCTCAAGGAGCGGCCCGATCACCGGCCGATCGGGTCGACCGAGGAGACCACGACCGGAGTGATCCGTTTGCGGGCGATGGCCCGTGACGGTGTCCTTCGCTTTCCGGTGGTGGCGGTCAACGACTCGGCGACCAAGCACCTGTTCGACAACCATCACGGCACCGGGCAGTCGGCGCTCGACGGCATCATCCGGGCGACGAACATGCTGTTTGCCGGCAAGACGGTCGTGGTGATCGGGTTCGGCCACTGCGGGTCCGGTGTGGCGGCCCGTGCCGATGGTCTCGGCGCCAAGGTCGTGGTCGTCGAGGTCGACCCGGTCCGGGCGCTCTCCGCGGCGATGGAGGGGTACTCGGTGATGACGATGGCCGATGCCGCTCGTGTCGGCGATGTGTTCATCACCCTCACCGGCAATTTGCACGTGATTCGGGGGGAGCACTTCGATGCGATGCGCGATGGGGCGATCATGGCCAACGCCGGGCACTTCGACGTCGAGATCGATCTCGAGGCGCTGGCGGCCCGGTCGTCGGGAAAGCGGCGGCTGCGCCACGAGCTGGATGAATGGACCCTCCACGACGGGCGGAGGGTCCATGTGGTCGCCGAGGGGAGGCTGGTCAACCTCGGAGCCGCCGAAGGCCATCCCGCCGAAGTGATGGACATGTCCTTCGCCAACCAGGCCCTGGCCACCGAATGGCTGGTGCAGGAGGGCGGCTCGCTCGGCCCCGGGGTTCATCGGCTCCCCGAGCACCTCGACGACGAGGTGGCGTCGATCGCCCTCGCCCGACTCGGCGGCGGGCTCGAGACGCTCACCGACGAGCAGGCTCGTTATCTGGCGAGCTGGGAGAGAGGAACCTAGCCACCCGCTTCCCGCTTCCCGCTGGAGCCTGGTGCCTGGTGCCTCTCCGAGGGCGCTAGCCCTCGGAGGTTCTTCACTCCGCCGTGATGTCCACCAGCGCCGGGCGCCGGCTCTCCGCTTCCGCCAGCACGTCGGCGATCTCCCGGGTGACCAATTCCTCTCGGGCCAAGAGGGCGTCGCGCAGGGCCTCGACGAGGTGGCGGTTCTCCCGGAGCAACGCGACGACCACGGCCTTTTGGTCCAGGAGGATCCGATGTACCGCTTCGCGGGCGCGGTCGTCGGCGAGTACCTGGGCCGCGAGGTTCCCGCCCACGATCCCGGGATCGACGGTGCGGAACGAGACGAGGGAGCCTCCGAGACCCAGCGATCCCACCATCTCGACGGCGACGCCGGTCGCCGATGCGAGATCGCTTGCCGGGCCCGTTCCCGACTCCCCGAAGAACAACTCCTCGGCGACCATGCCGCCGAGCGCGATCTGGATGAGGGCGAGGGACTCACTGCGCCTCCGGGTGTAGCGCTCCTCGGTTTCGCTGTGGGCGAGCAGTCCGAGGGCGTCCTTGCGCTTGACGATGGAGAGCAGGTCCATCTTGCGGCCGCGTCCTACGAGGTGGGCGACGACGGCGTGTCCCGACTCGTGGACGGCGATCGACTCGCGTTCCTCGATGGTGTACTCCGTGGGCTCGGCGAGTCCGATTTCGATATCCATGCGGGCCCGGCGCAGGTCGTCCACCCTGAGCGCCGATCGGCCGTCGCGCAGCGCAAACAGGAGGGCTTCGTCGAACAGTCGCTCCAGCGAAGCCGGTGTGTAGCCCATCGTCGTGGCGGCGAGATCGTCGCGGGCCATTTCGTCGAGGGTGGCGTCGTGGGCCTTTCCCTCGAGGAAGAAGTCGATGAGTTCGCGCCGGTCGTGTCGTCCGGGGAGCCCGAAGTGGAAGATCCGGTCGAAGCGTCCCGGCCGGAGCAGAGCCGGGTCGAGCGCGTCCGCCCGGTTGGTGGCACCGATGAGCAGCACGTTGGCGAACGGCGGCTTCTTCGTCTTGAAGTGGAGGTGGGGCGGGAGCAGCTTGTTGGCGGCCCGGCGCAGCCCATTGGTGAACTTGAGGGCGCGCGGAGGGTCGTCGAAGCTCTGCATCTGGATGAGCAGTTCGTTGACCACGCCGCCGGTTCCCTCCGAGACCGCCGACCGCGCTACCCCGGTGGCGCTCTCGGCGCTCCGGTTCATGCTGCCGCGTCGGGCTCCGATGGCGTCGAACTCCTCGATGAAACCGATGGCGCCGCCCTCGTCACGGGCCACCTTGCGCAACCGGCGGAAGTAGGACCGGATCTTGCGGGCGGTGGCCCCGTACCACATGCTCTGGAACGCCGTGGACGACACGAACAGGAACGGGACCCCGGCTTCCTTTGCGAGCGCCTTGGCGGTATGGGTCTTCCCCGTCCCCGGGGGACCCTCGAACAGGATGCCCCGTCGCGGCGCGCCCCCCATCTGATCCCGGAAGTAGCGATGGTTGAGGAAGACCTGGAGGGTGTGCTTCACCTCGCCGAGGACGGGTCCCAATCCCCGCACCTGATCGAACCCGACATCGATCTGCTCCGGGAGGAAGATCACCTCGGGGGA
>Ga0209431_10005074_pt1 | contig 10279 bp, 9 predicted proteins | sample RifCSP13_3_FD_184021 | JGI IMG/M metagenome (GOLD analysis project Ga0209431, IMG submission 184021) | Soil microbial communities from Rifle, Colorado - Rifle CSP2_sed 13_3 (SPAdes) (version 2) | ecosystem: Environmental > Terrestrial > Deep subsurface > Rock core/Sediment | place: Rifle... | reverse complement strand
AAAGGAACATTCGGCGAAAGTCTTCTGGCGCATTCGGTCAACCTCCGGGCTGCTTGATGCATATAAATTATCATAAGGCCGGAGAGGAATAAATCAGAGATTCCTTAAATAACAAGCTCGTATTAAATCCCAGCCAGAGAACCTTCTCTGAGATCCTACTCATCACGAATAGTTCTTCCCATGTAAACGTTTTTATCTGTTGAGGGCATGGCATGGAAGGAACGAAGTTGTGGTTTCAGGCCAACATGGACGTGGTCTTCTTCGTCTATGGACTTTCCTTCGTCTTCATGGGTCTTGCTATACTCCTCCAACCGAAGGATGACAGCAGCCAGTTCAGATTGGGTGGCATCCTCTGGCTCCTTGCGTGGTTCGGGCTCATCCATGGCGCTAACGAATGTCTCGACATGTGGGCCATTATTAAGGGCCGCAGCAGGGCCCTGGACCTCATCCGACTGTCCTTCCTCGTGGTCTCGTACCTCTTCATATTCGAGTTTGGCCGGAGGTTTTTTGCCGTCGTCAGGGAAGAGCGCGGTTTTTGGACGCAGATCAAGACTTCTGCCTGGTGGATAACCCCTCTCATTGTGTGTCTTGTACTCGCGGTAAGCGTCTTTTCCGGGGACTTTTGGATGGCCGGGGGCGTATGGACAAGGCATCTTTTCGGTTTCCCTGGCGCTTTCCTTTCCGGCCTGTGCTTTATTCTCTATTACCGCTCAAATAGGGAGACGCTCAAGCCCCTCGGAACGGGACTCTCTTTCTATCTATCCGGTACCTTCCTGATCGCGTACAGCATCCTCGGCGGGCTCGTGGCGCCGAAGTTGAATCTTTTTACCTCCGAATGGCTTCCCACCAATGAATCGTTCCTCTCCGCAACCGGACTGCCCGTCCAGTTTTCCCGGGCTGGGATAGCTTTAGTTGTGGGCTGGTGCATCATTGGGATACTGAGAATCTTTGACTGGGAGAACAAGAACAGGCTCGCCACCGCCCTGAGGAAAACCGAAGTTTTGAATGATGAACTCGAAACGCTCGTAGAGGAGCGGACTAGGGAGCTCAAGGAGGCATATAGCAAGCTCCAGGAATCCGAACAAAAGATCATCCAGTCCGCGAAACTCGTATCATTGGGTGAGATGGGTGCGGGGATAGCCCACGAGCTCAACAGTCCTCTGGCCGGCATTCTCTCCATAACGGAGGTGCTCCTCAAAAGGTTAAGCAAGGACGACCCGAACTATTTTCTCCTCGAGAAGGCAAGGGACGCCGCAGTAAGGAGCAAGTACATCATTCTCGACATGCTCACTTACGCAAGGCCCTTCAAGGGGAAGGCGGAGCCCTTTTGCGTGAACCTCGCCATAAAGGCAACGCTCTCTCTTTTCATATCCGAGTTCAAGGCCTGTTCATTGGAGATAAGTACCGCTTTTGACCCGGAGCTCCCGAAGGTAGTGGGTAACAAAGGCCAGCTCATGGAGGTCTTCCTCAACATCCTCAAGAACGCGAAGGATGCCATGGAGGGGATAGGGAAAATCCACATAACGACGAAAACGGAAATGGGGGAAGGAGGTACCCTAACACTAATAGAGATAAGGGACACTGGACCGGGCATACCGACCACTAGTATAGACAGAATCTTCGACCCCTTCTTTACCACAAAGACCAAGGGAGGAGGGGTTAATATAGGACTTGGGCTTTCCATCGCCCATAGCATAGTGAAAGAGTGCTGCGGCTCCATCGAGGCCAGGAACATACCCGGAGGGGGAGCACTCTTCAGAATCTCTCTTCCTGCCGCCTTTGAAGGAGGCATGTGAGAAGGTCTCTGATAATGAGCCCCGACTTATTTGCAGTCCGGGCCATTTGAAAAAAACAAGTAGTATCGCCATTAAACAGGAAAAGTTACATTGTGCTTGTAATACACAACAGAATTGGTTATAGTTGTTATATCTTAGCCCCTACAAAGTGAATCTCCGCCGGCAGGAGCCGGCGGTTTCTTGAGACACAAGCCTTCGGCTTAGGTCCCAGCCGCTCCATCACCAGGCATGAGCCTGTGTTTTAACGGCCAAATAAATAGGTGTGCGATGCATCAGTACGGGATAATAACCGAGTCCCAGAAGATGAAACATATCTTTCAATATATTGAGGCTATTTCAAAAACATCAACAACTGTGCTTTTAACAGGAGAAACCGGAACCGGTAAGGAGCTCGTAGCCCAGGCGATACATCAAACCAGTACGCGCTCGCAAAAGCCTTTCGTTGCCATCAATTGCGGCGCAATCCCTTCTGACTTAATGGAAAGAGAGCTGTTTGGCCATGAGAAGGGCTCTTTTACTGGCGCGAACCAGAAGGCGATGGGTAAATTGGAATACGCCAATGATGGAACCATATTCCTCGATGAAATAGCAACCCTTCCCCAGCATCTGCAAGTCAAGCTACTTCGGGTTATACAGGAAAGGTCTTTTGAGCCGGTGGGCTCTCTCATTTCAGTCAAAGTAGACGTGAGATTCATAGCCGCTGCCAATGTCAATCTGCTTAATGAGGTAAAGGAATGCCGTTTCAGGGAGGACCTTTACTACAGGCTGAACGTCCTGCCGATAGAGATTCCGCCACTGAGAGAAAGAAGGGAAGACATCCCTTTACTTGTCCGGCACTATATTTCGGAATACGGCAAAAAATACAACAAGAGAATTGCCGGGATCACCGATAAGGCAATGGACGTATTGACAAAGCATTCATGGTTTGGGAATGTGCGCGAGCTGCAAAACCTCTCGGAGATGCTGGTCGTCTTGGCGACTGAGGGTAGCAAAATAGATGAAGATTTTTTGCCTGAAACACTTTTCAAGTCAAATGTAAACGAGCCTGCTGGCACATATGAGGAGGTCATGAAAGCCTTTGAAAAGGAGTACCTGATAAAGGTTCTGCAGGAGACTAACTGGAACAGGACTGAAGCTTCAAAAAAAATGGGGTTTCACAGGAACACCTTACAAAACAAAATGAGGGAACATGGGCTCAAGGAAGCTCATTAAGGTTTTCTATTACTTTGGTAAATAGACCTGAAGAGGGCATCAGGTCTGATGTCTAAAACTTGCATTATTAATAGCAAATCCTTCACAGTAAGCGGTATATGCCCTTTTTCCTTACGGGCGTAGGTAGACCTTTCAATGCCAAGATTCTCTGCCAAATCCGCCTGAATATATCCTTTTTCCCGGCGAATTGACACAATTCGAGAAAGTATTTGATCCAGCTCTTTCATAAAAGCCAGGACTCCTATTTTGAAGCGTAGGGAGAAACATCGGGAAAATTACAGGAAACATAGTAGGATACTTGACTATTATAGGATTATTTCGGCGGGTTTAAAAAAAACTTGAAATAATTTAAGCAAGGGACTCAACTGATGTATTCAAGATGCAAACATGAAGTGATTCGCAGATGATCGAGTTGGCTCAAACTGTTAATCCGTGAGTCCCTTGCACAAAAGAATATACACCAAGTTTTTGGGTATGCAAGAAAAAAAAAAAATTAAAGAGCACAATACACGGCAGGAATGGTTCTCATCTTCATAAAATGGACCCTCGCAGATTTTTGATTTTTTTTTGCCATTCGCTCCCGGTTGGCCATATTGAATGAAACATGATATAGTTTTTCTACCCACCTTTGATACTCGTCTTGCGAATACCTTCAAGAACACAAACATTTCAAATCATTTGGACCTGAGTTAGACAGCGTTATCAACTCAAAGCCGGGGTTTCATGGGTCTCAGGCTATCACATAAGCTCCTTTTATGGGTTACCTGTTTCATGATCATCGGGATAGGTGCGGTCATTTTTTATTCCGTATTTCATAACAGCAAGCTAATCGCAAACCGGGGAATAGACGAGGCTGAGTTTTCTGCCGCAATGGCCTTTGAGGCATTGTATACCTCAATGAGCCTGGGAGGTGATAGAGAAGGAAACAGATCTGTTGTAAAGAGGCTCGCTGCCCTGAGCGGCATGGAGGAGATAAGGATAATACACGGCCGTCCGATTGACATGCAGTTCGGCATAGATGAGGATGAAATGGCTCAAGATGATTTTGATAGAACCGCACTCGACGGTGTCAAGGTGAAAAACATAGAGAGAGACGGGTGGAAAAGGACCGCAAGGTTTGTAAAGCCTGTATTTGCAAAAGAAATATGCAAAAAATGTCATATTGTGGAAACAGGGGAAGTATTAGGCGCTATTTCCATAAAAATCCCTCTCCAGAAATATGACAATGAGCTGGTTACGAGCGCGATGCATCTGATCATGATTGGAGCGGCTATACTGGGAGCAACAATTATTTTCAGCATAATATTCATTATGCGCGTAATCGTAAAACCTATGCGGCGCTTTCAAAGGACAGCTCAAGCAATAGGAGAAGGAGACCGAAGCGTTCAGGTTGATGGTCATAGTGCTCTTGAGATAAACGCGCTTGCGGACGAGTTCAACAGGATGGCTGGAAAGCTCCAGGGTTTTTCTAAAGAGCTTGAAGGAAAAGTTCAGGAAAGGACAAAGGAGCTGGCCGGGGAAATTGAAGAACGAAAAAGAGCTGAAGAGACGATCAGGCATATGGCTTATCATGACCCCCTGACCGAATTGCCGAATCGCCTGCTTCTTGCAGACCGTCTGAATCAAATATTGGCCAGAGGACGCTGGCACGGAAAGGAAGCTGCCGTTATTTATCTTGATTTCGACGGCTTTAAAGTCGTCAATGACACCCTCGGCCATCCGGCAGGAGATGAAATTCTAAAAGAAATGGCGGAACGGCTTGAAAAGAGTCTACGAAGCGGCGATACAGTTGCGCGTCAAGGAGGGGACGAATTCATAATTCTCCTGCAGGATGTGGGCAAAATAGATAATGTCACTAAAGTGGTTAAAAAGATTTTTTCAGCGCTGGATTCGAGCTTCACCATTGATGGCCGTGAAATAACAATGACGGCCAGCTTGGGGATAAGCATCTACCCGGACGATGGAGAAGATGTCGAGACACTGCTTAAAAATGCCGATATCGCCATGTACCAGGCAAAGGCAGAAGGTCGAAACAATTACAAGTTTTTTACCCCCGCGATGAATGAAAAAGCATTCAAAAGGCTTGAGCTCGAAAGAAGGCTTCGCCGTGCGGTCGAAAGAGAGGAGTTTTTGCTTTATTACCAGCCAGAGGTAGACATAAAGACCGGCGAAGTCATAGGTATGGAAGCCCTTTTAAGATGGCAAAATCCAGAATTGGGTATCATTTCGCCAAGCGAGTTCATTCCTGTTGCCGAGGATACCGGGTTGATCATACCTATAGGCGAGTGGGTGCTCCATGCTGCTTGCAGGCAAAACAAAGCCTGGCAGAGCATGGGTCTAAAACCCTTGGTAATTGCGGTCAACATCTCGATGCGCCAATTTAAACAGACCAATTTTTTAGGTAATATTATGAAGGTACTTGATGAGACCGGATTGAGCCCAGAATTCCTGGAGCTTGAACTCACGGAAAGCATCATAATGGAGGATGCGGAGTCGGTAATCGGAATACTCAATAAACTAAAGGCGATTGGCGTTAGGCTTGCGATTGACGATTTCGGTACCGGATACTCTTCTCTCGAATATCTGAAAAGAATGCCGATAGACAAGATTAAGATAGCCCAGTCTTTTGTACGAAGCATCACCACGGATGAGAACGATATGGCCCTTGCAACGACGATCATAAGGATCGGTCATAGCATGAAAATGAGTGTGATAGCCGAAGGAGTCGAGACAATTGAACAATTCAAGCTATTGAGAAGTTTGCATTGTGACATGATTCAAGGATATCTGATAGCCAGGCCTGCTCCCGAAGCTGGTATCGAGCTTTTTTTGGGGAAAGAATTGTCCCTGGATATCTCTTGTTATTAAAACAACGACTCTAATAATCTTGGGAGAGCTGAATGACAAAAAGAAAATTTAAAAGATATGCACTCCTTGGCGAAATCAGGATAAGACCCCTGAATCGAAGAAAGTGGATAAAAGCCGTGCTTACGAATATCAGCAGAGGCGGGATAGGGATTTACCTGAACTATATGCTGAGAAAAAATCAGAAGGTCTCTGTAAAGATCTCCTACTTGAGAAATGGGAAGCTCACGGCAGTAGAAGACATCTCTGGCACTGTTAGATGGGTGGTTCCGATTGGGACTTTTAAAGCTGTTGGTATAAAATTTGATAACGATGCAAACAAAGCAGAAGACCCGCTTCTTATGAGATGTATCGCGTATAAAAAGAAAACAAAGAAATAATTTTGTCGCAATTTTGTTATAAAACAGTTTGTATGTACAGTGGGCGGCATTGTCCGCATTGTGTCGCTTGCAACTGGTGCTGGATTAAGCTATAAAGGTATTCATAAGGCCAAGACTTTACAAAGGAAGCACCTCATGAGACGAGACAAAGTCATAAAAACCCTCGAGGAAAACCGGGAGGCAATAAAGCGTTTTGGCGTAAGGAGCATCGGCCTTTTCGGCTCCTGCGCCAGGGGGGAGGAAGGAGAGACGAGCGACCTCGACTTTCTCGTGGAGCTCGATGAAAAGACCTTTGACGCCTACATGGGGCTCAAGGAGTTCCTCGAAGGACTCTTCGAGTGCCGGGTTGACCTCGTCCTCGAAGACACCTTGAAGCCGAGGCTCCGCTCGGCAATCTTGAAAGAGGTAGTCCATGCCCCGGGACTATAAGGTTTACCTCGACGATATTCTCGAAGCCTCCTCAAGAATCCGTGATTACACTTCTGGATTGACCCTGGACGAGTTCAAGGATGACACAAAGACGCTGGATGCCGTTGTAAGAAACCTCGAGGTAATCGGCGAGGCCGTAAAGAAGGTCCCTGACGAGATACGCTCCCGTTATCCCGATGTTGAATGGAAGAAGATAGCCGGTCTCAGGGACATCCTCATCCACGAGTATTTCGGGATAGACGTGAACATCATCTGGGACATATTGAAGAATAAGCTCCCTCGCCTTGAGGAGAAGGTCAAGAAGATCCTTTCAGAATAAGCAATTGAGTTACCACGAATCCTCGCCAAAACAATCACACTCATGTCGAACAAAACCGGATTCGAAGGAACCATAACCTCCGTTAAGCCGATGATAAGGCTCATCCGATCCTTTGACCAGATAAGCCATGCCTATCTCGGGTACACGCTCGTCATGGACGCCGTGGTGGACGGCAAGGAGTGGAACGGTCTTCGCGTGGTGGTCGGACAGAAGACACATGAAAAGAATCGCTTCCATATCGGCTACTGCGTCTCAGGCGAGGCCCTGCCCATCGAGATGCCGGAGAAGGAATGGGCTGACATTTACAAGGTAAGCGGCTTGAAGATTATCAGCCGCGGCGACTCTGCCGAGGACCGTCCGGCTGATATTAAAGGCGGTATCGCCCCACCCCTGACCGTCTACAGGGAAAGGGGACACGGTAGGCTCGACCATCGCACATACGAATCAAAATGCACTCAGTGCCCCTGGGGCGCCGTTATGGCCACCCAGGTCATAGTCGACCACTGGAACCCGTCCACGAGCACAAGGTGGAGGGAGGAAACCCACTGCTACGGACCGCAGGATTGCCCTAACTATCGAGCCGGAAAGCCTAGGACCGTTCCCGGGCGCAAGGGCATGGTGTGGGTCGACGATGACGTGGAAAGAGGCGACAGGCTCTGAATCCTTAGAATCGGCGTGCACTGACTCAACTTCTGAACGAAGAAGGATTATCGAATTGGACAATTGTCCAATTTTAGCCAATTGCCTCAGCAGAGGGGTTCACCCCAGATCACTGTGCTGGAATTGTGCTTTTTTTGTGCTAAAAACGACCGAAACGGACATAAAATCCATAAACGGACAAAAGCATTAGAGCGCGCATAACGCCGCGTCTTTAAAGGCAAAACGGGAAAACCAGCCGCGAATCAAGGCGTTACGATTTTTCGTCCTTTTGGACTTTCACGGCGGCGACCGGGGTTCGAATCCCCGTGGGGACGCCAAGTTTATGTTGGCAGGAAATAATGCTCCTAAAGATGTACTGCCTTCAAGAATATAGCCTCCATCTGCTGTAGGTTTCAGAACCAAAGGTTTCTTGAACAACTTCCTTAAAGCCTGCCGGGCAACCGGGATATCTGAATTAATTAGCTCCGTAAACTTCTCCAGCCGTCCAGCAAGGTCTCTCTCCAACTTCTCAAAATCCAAATCACTCATCTGAGCCGGAGCCGTATATCGGGCTACCTCCGTTTTCAAGGCCTCTATCTTCGATTCCTTGGCCTTAATCTCCTGTAAGATAATTTTGGGGGCATTCCCTGAGGCTATGGCGGATACGAGATTTCTTTGTTCCTGCTCCGTCTTCCTCAGCTCTTCTTTTAGGTTCTCCCCCCGGTCGGGGTTCTCCATCTGGAGCCGGGCCACCTCTTCCATCGCCTTTTTAATTACATAACGAATATTCTCAGGATTGAGGACGGTATCCCTTATCGCATCCAGCACCATGGTATCTAATTCAGCAAGCCTTATCTTTAATCTATGCGAACATACGGATTCGCCGCGATTATGGTTGTATGAGCAGACATATTTGTGTTCTTTCTTTCTTTTGCCTCGTGATGAGCCAGAAAAGGTGGTAGTCACTACCATGGTTCCTCCGCAAAAGTGTATCACAAAACCACTCAGGAGATAGTTGCTATGCCTTCCATTATCAGGCTTGCCCCAGAGAGCGCCGTCAGTATCCCTGATATATTTTTCCCTCGTTGCCTTGATTCGCTCTTGGGTCTTTTCCCAAAGGGGCTGCTCAATAATCCTCAAATCTTCACGGACGATTTTGAGATACTCTGATTGTTTTTCGCGTTTCTTTGTGCCGCCCCGGTAGACCTTTTTGAATTCACCGAAAGGAATGCGGCCTATATATCGCTCATTACGGAGCATCGGATATATTGAAGAAGGGGACCAACTTCCTGTTCCTTTGCGTGGTGAGGGCGGGGTCTTGCCGTCAAAATATTTCAGAGAATACTAAAACATTTGGCCCAAAAGTATCTGCTTGGGTTTCCAAAATGATACATAAAGCAGCAGACGGAAGTTGGAATATCGGTTTAGAAGCTGCAGGAAGTCTTCTTGCTCAAGTGATAGGAAAGTATTACGGATTATAACCGAATACTAACAGTAGCAGGCTCATAATAAGTAAGGTAGGGTGGGCACCGCCCACCAAATCGTATTGAAATCGGCATCTCCATCATGGATAAGTAACCTTCGAATCCCCGTGGGGACATCAAAATCAAAAAAACGCCATTTGGCGCTTTTTTTAATTTTAGTCTGTAGGTTGGATTAGCGCAGCGTAACCCAACAATCTTTCTCCCTCCCAAACCATTTGTAAAATCCACGCCCCCCGGTTTATAATCCCCGGGATAGAAGGCACCTGAGAATCTGCATCCCCCTTTTCTAAAGGGGGACTGAGGGGGATTATGAATGTCATTGCGAGGAGCGTTAACGCGACGAAGCAATCTCACGAAATATCCTGAAGACCTGAGATTGCTTCGCTCGCAATGACAAAACCATAATCTCCCCTGACCCCTCTTAAAAAAGAGGGGGCGTTCGGCGTGCCATCTTTTAAAGTATGAAATCATCCATCACCAAATATAAGACCCCCTTACTAATCCTCCTCCTCGCGGCTGCGGTATTCGCCGTGTACTCGAATATCCTCCATGCGCCGTTTGTCTTTGACGACAGGATGTACATCGTCGAGAACGGGGAGATTCGGGGGCTCTCCGGCCTGTGGCCTCCGTCCGGGACGCGGTATGTCGCGTACCTCTCGTTCGCCCTCAACTACACCCTGGGCGGGCTGAACCCGTTCGGCTATCACCTCGTAAACATAGTCATACACATATTCAATTCAATACTCGTCTATGCTCTTGTTGCGCTTACATTCAGGACGCCTGTCCTGAAGGAATCAGCCGCAGCGCGGCCCAACCTGCCCTTCTTCGCAGGCGCGCTCTCTGTCTTTATCTTCGCCCTGCACCCGGTTCAGACTGAGTCGATAACTTACATAACCCAGCGGTTCGCCTCCCTTGCCGCGCTCTTTTATCTCCTCTCGCTGGCGCTCTTTATCAAATGGCGGGTCGGACAATCCGAGTCAAAGGGCGGCTACGGCGTCTATGCCCTCTCGCTCGTCTCAGCCATATTCGCCATGAAGACAAAGGAGATAAGCTTCACGCTCCCGTTCGTCATCCTCTTCTACGACCTCGCGTTCTTCAATGTGAAGCCGCGAGAGAGGGCGTTGGGCCTTGCTCCCTTTCTCCTTACGCTCCTGA
>Ga0209431_10005073_pt1 | contig 10281 bp, 8 predicted proteins | sample RifCSP13_3_FD_184021 | JGI IMG/M metagenome (GOLD analysis project Ga0209431, IMG submission 184021) | Soil microbial communities from Rifle, Colorado - Rifle CSP2_sed 13_3 (SPAdes) (version 2) | ecosystem: Environmental > Terrestrial > Deep subsurface > Rock core/Sediment | place: Rifle... | reverse complement strand
CGACGCATTTGCCCTGGTGCATCGCGAGAACCCAGACTCAGTCCTTTTGATCGTTGGCGGTGGAGAGGATTACGATGTGCTCAAACACAAGGTCCGCTCGCTGAATTTAGACAGCTCTATACGCTTTTGCGGAAGAATCCCTCCCGATAAGGTACCTCTCTATTACCTCCTCGCCGATGTGTCCATCGACCCAGTGCATGCAAACGATGCTGCTCGCGGCCGCTCACCTCTTAAATTGTTCGAAAGCTGGGCTTGTGGCGTGCCTTTCATCACGGCCGACGTTGGTGATCGGGGTCACCTATTCGGTTCCCCTCCCGCTGGTTTGCTTGCCCAAGCAGGCAGCCTCACCTCGTTGGCTGAGAAAATAATGCAGGTATTGGACAATCAGGAATTATCCACGCGACTGAGCGAGCTCGGCAGGTTGCGAGTTCAAGGGTATTTTTGGGACGTGCTCGCCGAGAAACTCGAGTCGCATTACTATAAATTCTTAATGAGATGATGGTGAGAATTACTCCGCTTCAACTGCCGATCAAGAGAAGCGCGATTATTAGAAATATCGCTTACCTGTTCTCCGGCACGACATTGTCACAAGGGTTGACGGCGATCGCTTTATTGTTAACCGCCCGCCAGTTAGGTCCGGAATCTTATGGTCAGTATTCCGCCAGCATCGTCTTGATGGGCCTCATTTCCATCTTTTACAATCTGGGCTTGAACATATGGTTCATCCACGAATCGAACCGCCAGCCAGAACGAATGAGCATTTTTTTGGGCAGCGCTTTGGCAATCAAATTCGCCTTCGGCGTAGCGTGGGTGTTGGCTGTTTACGTTCTCTCCGAGATTTACTATAACAGTGTATTCCCAAAAGACCTGCTGAGAATAACCGCAATGGTGGTCTTCCTGGATAATTTGTTTTTGACCTTGTTGACCGCCTTCAAGGCTTCTTTGCGCAATCATTTGACTTCGATTTTTTTAATCTTATCGGACACAGTGTGGGTGATCTCGACAATTTACCTTGTGGGACAAGAATACCGGCAGGCAAGCGATTTCATGCTGATGAGGGTCATTGTTTTGCTGGTTAGCCTTGTGATAGCTGGTTTTTTAGTCTATTACTGGTATCAGCCAAAGGTCAATCTTGGTGCCCTAAAGCAAGCATTTCATCAAACCCTGTCCTATGCCGTGTCGGAATTTCTGACCATGTCAGCTATGCGCATAGATCTGCTGATTGTTGCTTTTTACCTCGGCAAGACCGCTGCTGGTTTATACAGCCCCGCAGTCAGCCTAGTGAATGCCTTATTTATGCCGATTAACGCAATTTCACTGGTTTTTTTGCCGGTGCTGAGCAGTCTGTTCGCCAAAAATATCTCTCAGGCCTGGAAAACCGCCAGGAGATCGTTTTGGCTGCATGCGGGAGCAGGAGCGATTCTTACGCTTGGTGTCGCTGCGGGAGCAAAATATTTAGTCGCCTTTCTCGGCCCGAAATATGGCGGTTCACTGGAGATCATCTACATTCTAAGCTCGATCATCTGCATCCATGCACTGATTTTTGCCCTGACTAATATCTTAATCGCTACCAGTCAGCAGAGCCAGCGGGCGCTTCTACAATTGATTGCTGTCGCCTTGAACATAATTCTGAATATTGCCGTCGTCAATATTGCCGGCATTCGCGGCGTCGCCTTTGTTTACCTGGTAACAGAGATTTTTTTGCTTTTTACTTACGCTATAGTGGTCATCCGCAATTACCCGCGAGGATTACCTGTCCATGCCTGAGGTAACCATTATCGGTGCCGGAGTCGCCGGGCTAAGCTCTGCCTGGTTGCTGAAGCAAAATGGAGTAGATTTTACCGTGATCGAAAAACAGCCCTATGCTGGTGGGCTGGCGCGCAGCATCACATGGCATGGGTTCAGTTGCGATTTTGCCGCCCACCGCCTTTTTACCTCCAATGAAATCGTGCTCCAAAAATTGCTCAACCTGGTACCTATGGGACGCCAGATACGCAGAAGCAGAATCTACCTGGGCGAACATTGGATGCGGGACCCCTTAGATGTCCTCGAACTCGCCCAAAAGTTGCCGTTCAATGGCCGGTTAAATGTGGTTTGGTCGTACATGATCCGTAATAAAAATCTGCCGGAGACGAATTTTAGAAACTATGTGCTCCGACGCTATGGTGCGGGATTGTATAAATATTTCTTCCAGCCTTATACTGAGAAGTTATTCGGCATCCAGGGAGATGAGATATCAGTTTTATGGGCGCGTCAGAAGGTGAGATTGGCTAACCCCCTGGACAATATCAGGGAAAATACGAAAACAAAATTCCAGTATTTTTATTACCCAATTCGGGGTGGGTATGGCGCTATCGTGGATCGACTATACGAAGAAGTCAAGGAAAATGTCATTCTCAACGCTCGTCTGGTTGATTTTATTGTTGAAGATAATAGATTTGCTTCAGTGCGTTACGAGAAAGACGGTAATAGCTACGTTTTAATATCCGATTATCTGATCAATACCCTCCCATTAAGCGTGACTATGCGAATGATGGGTCAGCCAATCAACTTATATTATCAAAAAGTAGACGCTGTTTACTTGCTGATCAACAAGCCATTCGTTTCGGACTATCACTGGATATATTTCGTAGATAGCGAAATCTCCATTAACCGGATGGTGGAATTCAAGAACATGAGCCAGGTGGATACTCCAGAGGATGTCACTGTCCTCTGTGCAGAAGTCACTCAACACCACACCGATCCTGTTCAAAGGGTCGTCCAGGACCTTTGTAAAGTTGGTTTGATCCAGGCAGGCGACGTATTGGACACCATGGTCATCCGGGAAGATTTCGCCTACCCGGTGTACACCAAAAACTACGATGTAGAACTAAAAAAAGCTGAAAATTTGCTCAGCCGATATACGAATGTATTCGCAGTCGGTCGGGCAGCAGAATTTCGCCATCGCGAGGTGGACGACAACTTTGCCTCGGCGATCCATGCGGTTGACCAAATCACCCAGAAGCTTGCAAAACCACGAATTGAGGTGAAAAAGAGAATGGAGCCAGTAGAAGAAGAGCCGAGAGTTTACGCTGTGGTCCTGGCTTACAATCATTATGCGGAAACCCACGAATGCCTCGAATCACTGGTAAATTCGGAAGATAAGAACTTAAATATCATCCTGGTTGATAATGGCTCTACCGATCAAACTCCCCAAAAAGTTCGCCAGGATTTCCCCAGCGTTCATGTGATAGAAAACGAAACGAATATTGGGGTGCCTGCGGGGTACAACGTTGGGTTTGAGCATGCCTTACAAAACGGGGCAACCCACATATTAATGCTGAATAACGATACCGTCATTGCTCCGGATATGCTCACCCGATTGTTGAAACAGGCCGAGAGCGACGAAAAAACTGGTATTGTGATGCCGCTGGTGCTTTACTATGGCAGCCAGGATCGGGTTTGGTCCAGGGGGGGCAGATACCGTCGCTTCCCACCCGCCATTCTACTTAATGACCGACGCGCCAACATCATGCAAGAATCAATCCGCCTGATTGAATATGCGCCAAGCTGCGGTCTGCTGATCCACCGTCGTGCTTTCGACGCTGTTGGTTTATTCGACTCAGGATACTTCTTTTTGTATGATGATTGGGATTTCTCAGAGCGCGTGCGCGCCCATGGGCTGAATATCTGGTTTGTGGACCAGGCCAGGATGTGGCATAAAATATCGCGCACCACCCGCGGTCCCCAATCTCCGCTCTTCTGGTATACCATGGGCGCCAGCACCGTCCGCTTCTATCGCCGCCATGGCAGGCCGGTCTGGCTATCTCTGCCGGTGCACCTTGGTTATGTCGTCTTGCGTGAGTTTGCCTGGAAACAAAATTGGAACTACTGGCGGGATTTCTGGCGCGGCGTCCGCGAAGGGCTGCAGAAGCCATTGGGTAGCTTTCCTGGGATGGTTAATATATAAACAGCATTATCGCGTTACTTCTGAGCGATAATTGTGATTGTTGAGGTAAGATTTAGACGATCAAAAATAGCCAAGGGCAGCAATAGACCAACACGTGTAACCCAAGAGTGGTAAGTGCGCTTTATAAAATACTTTGTTCTTGGATATTTATTCTCCCATTCCTGCAACCAAAACTCTAAAGATTGACCTATTGCCGCATAACTAGTCGATATACACCTTTCTTTTACGATGTGAAAACCCAAAAAAGCCATCACATCACGCACGACTGCTCGAGGAAACAAATATAAATGCCTTGGCAAATCCCACCCAGACCAATATCGCCGAAAAATTTTGGCATCTAAACTCTCTAAATTGGGTATTGAAAAAAATATCCAGCCATTTGGCTTTATTAATGACCTGACATACTCTAAATCTCGTATTGGGTGAGAGAGATGTTCAATGACGGTCCATAAAACAATAGCATCGAAGGATTCTCGTTTTAATTGGATATCTGAAATCCTGCCTCTAATTATATTTGCTTTTGTATGATTCCTTGCGAAATTTACTGCGGTTTCATTTGGCTCCACTCCAGTCAAAATCCATTTTCCTGATTTAGATAACTCCCGAAGAAACCCGCCGGTCCCGCAACCAATTTCCAGCAGATATCCTCCTGGTTGATATTTCTCGATAGTACTTCGCCGCTTTATGTTCCCATAATCCTTAATGAATCTTACCCAACTGTTGTTATTATCCTTCCTGGCATAAGAATACGAAATATAGTTATCAGGGTAATATCTTTCAAGTGAATCCCATACCAATCTGGGATTTTGCCGGTAAGTACCACATTTCCTGCATCGTACTAGAAAAAATGTCCCTGGCAACCCTTCCAATCGATCTGGTCCTTCGAAAACACTATCATGCTCGTTCGACCCGCACCAATCGCAAACACACTCTTCCCATTCTAAAGTATGGGAAGATAATATGTACTCCGGCATTATTTAGATTATCTCCCAATCATCCATAAGGAGAATCCCAAACCCTATTTATAAACCATATTCGCGAAAATCCAGAGGGTCCAAATGCCCTAAAAATTTAAGAGATTTGATGAGTTCAGAATAATTTTCTATAACGGAAGACAAATCCTCAGGAGTTGTCTTTATCAGGTCTGAGGAAACACTTGCTGTTGAAACTCCAAGATGATGGCAAGTCTGATTCAAAGTTAATTGATGTTCATCTGCATTTGACAGATGATCTTCGTAATATAATGTGAGGTGATAAATACCATCCAACATACTTTCTTCTAATTCTCTTTGATGGCGAAAAAAATCTAACTCTTCTTTTAAACAATCGGGTGAAATATTCACTGAGAGCATTTGCATATCAAGGGGATCTTGTTTCCTAAAATGGTACTTTCCACGCCGGATTGCTAATATTCGAGAGATCGCTTGCCTGATGATATCTCGACGTTTAAGACTAATAAATTTATACCCATGATCGTACAAAGTCCGCACAAACTTAACTGGCTCTTCGATGCGTTGAACACCAAAGTTGTATGTATTAAGTTTGAATCCATAGACAGCATGGCTTGATAACTTCTCGCTTGCATACAGGTAACGCATCGGAAAAAATACCTTTTTTACCAGAAGTTCGCTTTCACAACAAATTTTGGGATGAGAATTTAACAACTCCACTAACAAGTTACTACCTGTTCTTCCGGTTGTAGTTATCACAAATTTCGTCAGTGGATCCCGCTTTGTATTTATCAATAACTTAAAATAGGCATTAATCTCGCGAATGTAGCCTGTATAGTCTCTCATTTTATTGATGTATTTACTGGCTATCGGATATTTCATGGTAGCTGTAAATATTCTAATTCAAATGTTTTATCACGATGCGATTCATCAATACTAAAAATTGTCAGATTTCCGCTTTCATAAAATCTGGCAGGTATTTGTGCATTGGCCTTGGTTAATACCACAATAGCGTATTTACCTGGTTGAATATTCACAAATACAAATTCGCCCGTTCTCTCATCCACATCTGCCTGTGGAACTTCTCCTACCCTAAAGTTGGGTATTGTGGTAACACCCTCATCACCACTTATAGGCACTAAAAATATTGCATCATTAGGGTCGGGTAGCATAACAGTTGGATCCAATACCAGTAATAGTCCGTGTATAGTAATCATACCTGGATCCGATACCTTGAATATATATGGTTCCAATGTTGTCGTAGTTTCCATAGTGCCAGGTTGGTTTGTTGCCTGAATTTCTACGATGGTTGTTTCGATAGTAAAAGTGGAAATCGGGCGCCTTTGTGAGCAACCGATCAGGGCAAACGGAGCTAGTAAGATAGATATCATTTGAAACAACCTAATCATATTGTGTATCCATTTCCGAATCTATAATTTTTCCAAACACCGAATCTTTATCAGGACTTAAATGGCAATAATATTATATCCACATTTTTGTGGTAGATATTATATAAAGCTATGAGAAAGACTATGGTCGATTGTGTACATGATGAAGGCTAAGAGTATATAAGGTGTTGAGCCGCCACGGTTTGGCGGCTCAACAATAAACCAACAGTTTTTGTAAATTAGGTATAGATACTTTTTTATGTTAATATTCAATCAAATCAAACTGATGCAAGTGATTTCTAAGATTACTCTTGATTGAAAGCATTGTAATATGTAGCCCAATCGCCAGAGGTAATACTTAAGTTACTGGGATTGTTGTGGCTAACAATACACGCTATTTCCGCCCCAGCTGCATTTGCTGATACCGTCAAGCCACCTTGATAACCAACTGGCAAGAACGCCTCGTTGGGCACAAACACTTGTATTGCTTCACCTTCAGTGAGAGTTTCCGGATGATTATACGCTGGAAATCCCTGGTATGAAAAATTCAAGGTTGTGGCTGTCGAACTTACATTCTGGCAGGTAACTGATGTGATCCAATTAAAGTAATACTTTGTAACTTCAGGTACTTTCACTACTCCAGAACCAGAACCAAAACCTTTATACGCACCAGATAAAGTATCTTTAGTGGTACCTACCACAGCAAGCAACTGATTTGCAGGTGATGAGGTTATTGTGGCTCCGTATAATCCTGGGGATGGATGGTGAGTTGGCAGATAGAGTTGGCACGCTGGAGTGGCATTAGTTAAATTACAAGTATCGTTTGGTTCAGCGTCACTATAATCAATCGTTACCGTTGTGCTCCCGCTAACCAGTTTTCTAATAGTTAAGCTTGAGTTCCAGCCGAAAAATGCAGTGCTTAATGACGGAACATACAATTTTTGAAATCCCACCGCAGAAGCCTCAAAGGTATTGGTACTTCCTGTCGATGGTTTACTCATTGAGTCCACGGCAGCAATTGGCTGGCTATTTGTTGAGGTGACTAATGCAGATCCATTACAAACTGTTGCTCCGGTAAAACCGGTGGGGGTTGTATTTTTAAGTGCAAATGTGTGAGACGCCATCTCGGGCACGCCACTCACCTGCAGTGTCCCAACCAAACCAGTTGAACATGTAATGGTCACAGTTACATTTGCCGGGGCACTACCCAAATTTTGTATGGATATCATACTATACCATCCAAAATAGTTAAATGCTGTTGATGGAAGGTAGACTTGCGAAGCACCTGCAGAGAAACCTGAATAACTGCCAGAGAATCGCCTAGTTCCCATACCAGCAACACCAGCCACTGCAACTACCTGCTCAGTCGATGAGATGACGACCGAATAGCGACAGGTGGGCAATTGCGCCGCGGGCACATTGGGAACATAAATCTGTCGGGATTGGTTCGGGACCAAGGTAAACGGATTTGGGAATGCGGTGGGCGTCAGGTTATCCAATTGGGTTGGTGTATACACGAATCCCGATTCGCTCACAAAGGTGACGGTCACCGTCGCATTCACGCTAGAAACATTCTGGATCGTGATCGAAGAGACATCGGTATCACCCAATTGAGCGGACACTGGCACTGCCAATACAAATATCATGATGAGCGCCATAATTGCAGGTACGATCTTTTTAGTTTTCACAATTGCACCTCCCGGTTAAGTGGACTATCTGCGGCAAGCCGCTGTATAAAAGATACCCTGCCTTACCATTCTGGTCAATAATACTTATGGGGAATTCTCTATCCGCAATGGATTTTGTCAGGGCGAGCTCTTACGCACGAGATATCCGCTCATACTACTTATGGATTATCCCCTCCGAAATCAGCGAACAAACGGCAATACGGTGATGTAGAACACCTGGTAGGAAAGGGAAATCGAAGTCACTTCGTTTTGCTCGTTTCGCCCCCCAAATAAATAAAGGTGGTTTCCGGAGGCAGCCACGCCCGGGGATAACAGCCCTCCCTGAGGGAGCGGCGAAATCTGCTGCCATTCTCCCGCTTCGAGGTCAAAGACCAAAGCTCCTGGATGAGTTGCCCCAGTTCCATTGCCTCCGATGAGAAAGACGAGATTCATCAGGCTCGCCGCGCCAGACCCATACTTTCCACCTGCAGGGAATGGCTTACCTTTGCTCCACGGGTCGTTTTCGCCATCATCCAATGCAGGTTCGTATATTTCGTTAATGCCGAGCGCCTGCTTGCCATCGTAGCCACCCAGCAAGTATATTTTGCCTTCCACTTCTATCGCTGAAGCATAAGCGCGCCCAGAGCTCATCGGCGATTTTCTCTGCCAGGCATCCTGGTCGGGGTCGTATTCATACACCGACGACGAATAGCTTTCGCCATCCCAACCGCCGAATAGATAAATCTTCCCTTCGTAAACCGCCAGAGCGTATTGAGCAAGTTTATGGGGCAAGGAGGCTCCTGTGCTCCATTGGTCCAGGCGTGGATCGTATACTGCGAGAAGATTAGTCATCTCCCTAGAGGCCAGGCGCCCGCCAGGGACGTATATCTTTCCTCCCACCACGGCTGCGTGTACATCTGCCACTGGGATGGGTTTATCCGCCAGGCTCTCCCAAGAGTTCCGGTTAGGATCGTAGCGTTCAACCACGCCGGCCAGGCTCCCGCCAAGATCGCCGCCAATCAGATATATGCGACTTTCGTAGACTGCCGTCGCCATCCCAAACCGCGCGGTGGGCATCGATTGGATCGCCACCCATTCCGGCTTTGGGCCTGGGTCTGCAGAGCTGCTGGTGGTAGAGTTCGAAACTGCACTTAAGCGGTTAAGCAACCCGAGAGCGATCAGTAGGGCAGCCATACCCAGGAAGGCGCCGACCAGCCAGCGCCAGAGGCGCGCGCCTTGCGGAAAATTGCCTTCTACCCGTACGGCTTGGAATGCAGATTCGTCGATAGGTGAATGCGCAGCAGTCGCCACAACGCCTGAGTTCACGGCGTACATGGCTGCTTCTGTTCGCGAGGATGCCCCGATCTTCGCAAAAATATTGCGCAGGTGCACTTTGACTGTATTGGTGCTGATATATAATTTTCGAGCGATCTCTTTGTTGCTCGCCCCTGTAGCAACGAGCTTTAATATTTCTTGCTCGCGCTCGCTCAACTCGCTGATTTCAGACATATAAATCTATTATCCAAATGATCACCCGGAACATAGAATCAGGCGTATTATAAGCTATCTTCTCCGGATGATCCCCAACATCGCTGAAGGTTCGTGACGATCAATGGCGCAATACCTGGAGAATAATGCCGGAAAAGGAGACCCGCAGATGAGCTCAATCAAGATATACCCCTCTCTACCTTCCGATTTGCCCTTTATCCATAGACTCCTATCCGCCCGTTGGGGGTCGTCCCGCATCGTTTCCCGGGGCGTTCTGTATGACGCCGCAACGCTCCCAGCTTTCATCGCCAAGCTCGGATCAGAGCCAGTGGGCCTGGCGACCTACTCTATCGCAGGCGCTCAATGCCAGATCGTTACGCTGGATAGCCTTGCAGAAGGCAGGGGAATTGGCTCAGCGCTGATCGAGGCAGTGAAAGCGGCAGCAGTGGAGGCTGGCTGCCGGCGCTTGTGGTTGATTACCACCAACGATAACCTGCCTGCTCTTGGCTTCTACCAGAAACGCGGCTTGGTCATTACAGCCATTCATCGTAATGCTCTGGAAATATCGAGGCGAATAAAGCCGGAAATCTCGCTATACGGAAGAGATGGCATTCCCCTGCGCGATGAAATCGAACTGGAATATTGCCTTACAGACTAAGACCTCGCCTTTTCGATCCACCCAGGCAAAGACTCGATCAGGCGCTCCAATATTGGTCTCGCGGCTGCCGCAAAAACCATGAGATCGCCATAAGCCTCTCCCCCCTGGCTGCTGACTAAGTCGGTGACGCCCCGCAAAATCAGGCATCTCACCTGGTTGCGAGCCGCAACCCAGGCAATCG